>Ga0209084_1001423_pt1 | contig 20075 bp, 15 predicted proteins | sample C_130820_MF_Meta_FD_187309 | JGI IMG/M metagenome (GOLD analysis project Ga0209084, IMG submission 187309) | Freshwater microbial communities from Lake Croche, Canada to study carbon cycling - C_130820_MF_MetaG (SPAdes) (version 2) | ecosystem: Environmental > Aquatic > Freshwater > Lake...
GCACCTGGATTGTCAAGGTACATGATACCGTCAGTGCTATTTTTTGAACCATAATTGATTGTCCAAGCATCGTTAAGCCTAAATTTCAAAGCTCCCGCAGTCAAAGTTCCTCGGTATTTCCAGACATTTAACACATAATCATAGCTCATTGCGGTGCTATTATTCCAACCTCCTGCAGTAGCGGTGCCAATAATTCCCCAAGAATAGGCCGTTGTAGTATAGGTTAAGGTATTCAAATTTACGTTGATTTTATAGGACCCATAAGCTGGAACAGTAGGATTGCTAGTGCTTCCTTCCACAAGATTACCCCCATTACCACCGTAAAACTTAGTTCCTGTGCGATCCGTGATCAGTTTGAAATCTCGGCTTTGCGTGCTAGGAAAGCTGAGAAATCCCTGATAGATTCCGGCTGCGATAGCCGGCAGACTAGCAGCGGTACTATTATCCCAAGCTTGATAGGCGCCGGTTACGTAAATTTGTGGGTATATGATCTGACTTACATAGGGTGTTATTTTCAATTCTATAGCTTCAGAGTAGGTTTTATGGTCTAAATTGGCTTCTACACGAACCACTATACTACCTTGCTCACCAGCTGCTAAACCTAAGTTTAGAGCCATATCATTCAGAGTATTTCCCAAAAGAGATTTACTTAAAACGTCCTCACCCACTTCAACTCGAAGCGAATTGACCCATGCATTAGCACCAAAGGTATCCGCTAGTACATCAAATTCTAAGGCATAAGTCACTGGAGCAGCGATAGGATATTTCACTTCAGGCCAGGATAAATTCATCACATTGGCACTTAAATTTTGTGAATTAACAAGCACACTAGTAGAGCTAGCTTGAAATCCGGATGGAAATTGAACTACTGCCAATGAGGTCAGTAGCGCTTCTTTTTCGCAGGAGGTACTTAGAAAAAGCAAAGTACCGAATAGGAATAATTGATTATAATATTTTTTCATCTTTATATTTTATTAGTATCCTGTATTTTGAATAAGCCCTTTATTTGCATCCAAAGCTGCAGTAGGTATAGGAAATAATTTCTTAATAGACATGGATTCACCTCTAAATTCATTTGCTTGTAAAAAGGTATCAAAACGAATCATATCTTGTCTTCTGTGCCCTTCCCAGTTTAATTCGAAGCCTCTTTCGTTATAAATATCCGTCAGATTTGGATTAGCTGTTAAAACTCCTAAACCAGCACGTAACCGAACTGCATCAATAAAAGGTTTTGCTGCCGCTGCATTTGAAAGGCGTACATTGCATTCGGCCTTCATCAATAAGATATCGGCATAGCGGTAAATAGGAAAATCATTAGATGCGCCACCTCCGTCCATAGGAGTTACAGGATAAAATTTCACATTTCGAACTCCTGCCATTGGTGCAGCACCCGGATTATCTAAAGAGGCTACATCAACCGTATAATTCAGACCCCCACCTTGATCTCCATATAAAAATTGTTTTTTTCTGATATCTGAATTGGAGAATTTAAGGAAGAAGTTTTTGGGTACAATTGTACCGTTCCAACCGCTGAAACCAAACAAGGTTTTAGCCTGAGATCCATACAAACTTCTAACCGAAAAAATATTTCGAGAAACAACATTTACAGTTGTAAATTGAGCCAAAATCGTTTCATCATCGGGAAGTACATCACCAAATAGCTCAAAGTATTTATCCCCTAAAGGACTGGAAGCACTGGTACCACTTGGGTGAAGAGAATAACCACCCTGACTAACTTTGTCACAGGCCGCTAAACATTCTTGCCATTTTGGTGTTCCAGTATATACACCGGCATTCAGATAAACCTTGGCTAATAAGGTATAACCTGCCCAACGGTTAAAACGTCCGTAGTAATTTCCTCCTTTTGTGCTAGCCAACAAATCGACATTTTCTGTTAATTCCTTCACTATAAAAGCATATATATCGGTACGACTGGCTTGGGGGATTTCAGCTACGGGGATAGTATTATCGGTATAAAAGGGAACCCCTCCAAAATCATCCATCAGCAAATAATAGAAAAAAGCTCTCAATACTTTAGCTTCAGCTATTTTGGAAGCTTCGGCATGGGAATCTTCCAATTGCTTCACGGCTAAGTTGGCATTGAAGATCGATTTATACAACCATCTCCAAGTATTGTTAATAAAGGAATCCGTTGGCAACCATTCGTGTTTATACAAACGGGCAAAATCCAATTCCCAATCTCCTGTGGTTCGATGAGGAATAACCTGTTCATCGGCGCTAAAACAGTTTAAATCATACCAACCTCTATCGGCTCCAGCATATCCTACTCCATCCCAGTTTCCTCCTACTTGTGCATAAACACTTGCAAGGGCTACATCTGCGCCAGTTGCGGAGGCGTAAAAATCATTGGCCGTATATTTATCGTATACATTTTCTTCAATATTGGTACATCCTACTAATAAAAAGAAAGTCAGACTTCCAATTATAATTCTATTTTTGATTTTCATTTTCTTTTTACTATTTAAATTTCACATTCAAACTTACTGCAAAGCTTCGAGTACGTGGATAAATACCATTATCACCACCAAAACCATTGCCTCCGCTCAAATTAAGCTCCGGATCAATACCCGAATAAGCAGTAAACAATAGGAGGTTATTTCCGGTAAGTGAAATTCGCAAGGAATCAATATATTTAACGCTTGTCAATCCAAGTGTATAACCCACAGTTAGATTTTCTAATCTTAAAAAAGATCCGTCTTCAAGCCATAGATCAGAACCATATTTGGACGTGAATAATCCCAAAGGAACCGCACTTTCTAAGACATTGGCCTTACCAATATTTTCCAAATAGGATAAATTAGATCTCAAACCATTATAAATCATATTTCCTCCAGATCCTTTAAACAAGATCGAGACATCAAAATTTTTATATTCAAAGCTTGGATTAAAAGAATAGGTATAGGTGGGCAAAGCGGAGCCTTTGTACATTCGATCGGGACTTGTATTACCTTGATCTATTATTCCATTACCATCAACATCTAAAACCGTTTCTGAATTCTCATTGTCTTTTCCGGTATGATGTAGGATATTAAAGGTACCAATTGGTTTACCGGCAATCAGGAAGGAACTCGGTCCCCACCAAACATTATTAGTATTTAATGGCACTCCGTTGATACTTCCGCTCATATTTAAGACTTTGTTTCGCAAAAAGGATACGTTTCCAGCGAGTGTTAATCGCATGTTTTTGGTTTTTATCAAATCATAACCCAAACTAAGTTCTACGCCTTCGTTTAATAAACTACCAACATTGGCCTTAATACTATTGAATGGAAAAGGAGGCTGAGGAACGGTATAATCAAATAAAAGATTATCAGTGGTGGCGGTATAAACATCTACAGATGCTCGAAGACGATTCTTTAAAATCGCAAAATCCAATCCAATATTCGATTGTTTTTTTGTTTCCCATCGCAAATCGGCATTGGCATTTTGAATAATATTAAAATTTGTGATTTGCTGGCCTCCAAAATAAGTGATACCGGAACCGCCCACTAAAGAAATCGAATTTTGAGGTCCCAAACCTTGTTGATTTCCTGTGATTCCGTATCCTGCTCTTAATTTCAATTCACTAAAAATACCTTGGCGAGCCATAAAAGGCTCTTTGTCTATTTGCCAGGCTAGTGCCGCTGATGGAAAATCACCCCATTTGTTATTGGCTCCAAAAACAGAGGATCCATCTCTACGGAAACTGGCGGTAAATAGGTAGCGGCTCATAAAGGAATAATTCACTCTTCCTAAAAAAGAAACTAGGGTGCGATCATTTTTATAGGATTGAAGGTCACCCGGCTGCACCTTCGATAAATCACCCAATTGTAGCGCATTATAAGTAGCAATATCGTTGATAAACCCTCTAGCTTGAACAAAACTGCCCTCATAAGTTTGATTTTGCCATTCGTACAAAGCCAAAGCATTAATACTGTGGACTCCAAAAACTTTCTTGAAACTTAGACTGGCATTCATCAGTTTCTCATTCTGTTTGTTATTGCTAATATTTGCATACCCTTTTTGATCCATTGCATAGGCATTGGTAGATTCGGCCGGAAGATAGTAGCCATTGTTGGAATTGGTTTTTCTCCAACTTCCAAACCAGCCAGCAGAAAATCCTGCAAATAGATCCAGATCGGCTTTAATGCTAGCAAACAAATTGTCATATTGACCTTTATTAGTTACTGTTTGAGCCGCTGCATAAGGATTTAGATATTGAAATACGTTGGGATCGGTATAATAAGTACCGTTAGTATTATAAACTGGATCTGTGGGCCGCATCACATAGGCATTGGAAATTAAATTAGAAGTAAAAGCGGCTCTTCCGATACTTCCGATACTATTAGTTGCATTGGTAACACCACTATTCAAATTGAAATTCAAACGCAATTTATTATCCAAAGCTGTTTGTGAGGCCTGAATTCGACCAATGTATTTTTGGTTGTTTGTATTTATAACAACACCATCTTGTAAAATTGCACTTATTGAAGCACGGTAACTAAATTGATCTGCTCCACCTCCAAAAGACAAGGTATGCGTTTGAGTCAAACCACTTTTAGTCAGAATATTATACCAATCGGTATTGGATCCATGATTGGCCGAAGCGGGAACTCCTACCAATTGGGCTTGCTGCCACCATTGATCGGCATTCAACATATTTAATTTTTTGGGAATGATGTCATAGGAACTCGAGCTATTGTATTCTATTGACGTTTTACCGGCTTTGTTTTTCTTAGTACTTATAATAATTACTCCAGGCGCACCTCTTGAGCCATATATAGCTGTAGCAGAAGCATCTTTTAAAATGTCAATACTCGCAATTTCTGAAGGGGGGATTTGATTCAATAAATCCATATTCCCCTGAACGCCATCAACAACAACCAAGGGGTCATTCCCACCAATTAAAGAGGTAATCCCACGAATACGGATGCTGGGTGATGTCCCTGGTTCACTACCTGTTTGAGTGATATTTACACCTGCAGCCTTTCCTGAAATTAATTGCAAGGGGTTTACAAGAGCGCCCTGATTCATATCTTTTTCAGAAATTGATGAAACCGCTCCAGTTATATCTTTTCGGGCCATTGATCCATAACCAATAACAACCACTTCTTTCAAATCGGCGATATCTGGAAATAACTGAATTTGCCCGTTATCCGTATTGGCTGATACGCGTTTCTGCTTATAACCTACATAAGATATGAGCAAAAAAGAATCGCTATTTTGGACACTAATTTCAAAAAAACCATCAGAATCGGTTACAACAGCATTCTTAGTTTTTTCTTCTATCACACTGGCTCCGGGTAATGGCATCCCATTTTCATCGGTAACCTTGCCCCGAATCGTTTTCTTGACAAAGAAATTGCGATCGGTTTTAGCAATTAGGGGTCTCTTTAAAATAATTTGTAGATCCCGAACAATAAAATCAGTATTTGTTCCTTTAAAAATTTGATCTAGCACTAGATCTATAGTTTGGTCTTTGACCCGAATAGAAAGAACCCGTTCTAAATCGATATCGTCAATTTTGTAAATAAAACGGAAATCGGTTTTCTGTTCAATCGTTTCTATTATTTTTTCAACTGTACTGTTGTTTAATTCCAAACTCACTTTAGTTTGAGCATAGGAATTGGCACGAATATTAAACAGGGTAACCAAAAGTAGAAGTGTCGTTAGTTTCAATTTTAGGTTGTTTTGGAAAAATGATAATTCGACCTCATTTTTCTTTGGTTTTTTTTTCATAATTTTGTAATAGGTTGTATTTGAATTGTTAGGTGCAATCGGATTTTAAATCGGGAAGAGTTCGTAGCTCTTTCCGGTTTTTTTATTGGATTTTAATATTCAGGCTTCATTATTTAGTTTGTTTTTTTGCGGTTATTTAATATGGACTTCGTTATTAACAATGGTATAATTTAGCGCATGGATTTCGTTAAAATAACTCAAAACCTTATCAATAGAAACATCCGCAAAACGCGCATTAAATTTCTCGTTGGCAAATTTGTTATTTTGATTTTGGATTTTGATATTATAATGGCGCTCTAATTTGACACTGATCTCTTTAAAACTCAAATTTCTAAAAACAAGTCCGCCTTGAATCCAGCTCGTGTAGGAATCCGTAAGTACGGCTTTAGTATCGATTTGACTGTCTTTCTTGTTAAAACTACCTTTGAAACCCGGTTTTAAAATCGTACTTTTCTCGGCAACGAAAACTGATTTAGAGGTATACATACCTACCGAACCTTCTATCAAAACAACCTCTGTTTTAGCATCTTCCGAGTAATTAGATACATTGAAATGCGTTCCTAAAACCCTGATATTTAAATCGTTTGCTTGAACTATAAAGGGATGTTTTTTATCTTTACTTACTTCAAAAAAAGCTTCGCCTTCTAGGTATACCTGCCTGTTTCCACTGCCCATAAATTTCACGGGAAATTTTAAACTACTTCCTGAATTTAAATGGACGATAGTTCCGTCTGACAGCTGCAATTCGAATCGTTTTCCAAAAGGAATATGAAGTGTATTATAAACTAATTTATCCAGATCATTCTTGGTATCGTAGGCAATTATATTTCCATTTTGTTTTCCAACAATATCCCCTTTAGCATTGCGAACTTCTGTCTTATCGCCTTCTGTTAGAATCTGAACAGCGCCCTCCCCTACTTGCAAAGTGATTGCATTGGGGTCTATTTGCAATTCTTTATTTGGAATCAGATTGGTGTTTTGATAGTTCAAACCAATAGTAAGTAAAAGAAGAAGAGAGGCCGCAACAGCAATATAACGCAAATACGGAGTCTTTTTAGCTCCTAAGACTTTAATATTAGTATCATTAGCACGTTTAAGTATACTATCAAAAATTTGATCTGCTTTTTCAGGACTCATTTCAGGCAATTCAGCTAACAAGATTTCAATATCTTCAGGACCTGGAAACTCATTCGTCAATTTATTCGCTCTGAAATAAGCAAGTACTATTTGGGTTTCTTCGTTTGTACACTCGTTTACTATAAATTTTTGGAGTATGATTTTTATTTGTGTAGGCTCATTCATTTCAAAAAATATTAAGTTCTTTATATAATACAGTTGAAAAGGACATGAGTACTAGTGGGTTTTTATATTTTTTTTAAATTTAAGCGTATTAAACCAAAATAGCCAGCAATACTAGCTACAATCAACTGTATATCATTGTTTTAAAAATATAAATAAAAAAATAAAAAAAATGCCCAATAGGGCATTTAATAACTAATTATTTCAGAATTTTATAAAAGGGCTAGAAAATTTCATCGTAATTTTTAAAAAACAGTCTTAGGGATTCTAAGGCTTTACTCATGTGATTTTTGACGGTATGAATGGACAAACCTAGTTCGGTACTAATTTCCTCATAGGTTTTTCCGTGCTTTCGTGACATTTTAAAAATAAGTTTGCGTTTGGGTGACAACTGACTTATCGCTTGTTTGCGTATTTGTTTACAATCGGCTTCCCTTAATCTATAATCCCCTTCTTCATGTGATTTCGGACTTTTATAAAAGAGTTCCTCTCTGAGAAGGCTATCATTAGCTGCTTTGTTTAGAAAATTGAAGGCCTGATTTCGGGCAATTGTAAACAAGAATGATTTGAAATTTTGTTCGATGTTAATGGTCTCGCGCAACATCCAAACTTTCAAAAAAACCTCCTGTACACTTTCCTCGGCTAGTACTTTTGATTTTAGAATACTCAAACTATAACCATAAATAGCGGGGGAATAAAGATCATAAATCTTACGAAATGCTTTCTCATTATGATTTCTAAGTTCATTGAGGAGTAAATTCTCGTTAATACTATTGGTTTGTGACATAATTTATTTATTCTTTAATTTAAATAATATTAAATTATGATAATCTCAATTTATAGAGAACTATTTAGGATTGTCAAATATATAAAAAAAACATTCTGTTGATTTTAATTTGAAGAAAATATTTACTTTTAAATAGCCACCTCCGAAACTGCGTCATAAAACCACTCATATCAAAACCTAAAGCCAGTGCAAAATGCAATAAAATACAAATAACCGTTCATTTCTTAGTCTTACACAAAAAAATAATGAAAGTCATAACAGAAAAAAAAGACTAGATTTACTTTCTAAATAAAAAAACCAAGATGAAAAAAACCAACTTCTTCGCTCTAGCATTTGTTCTATTCATAGCTCCGATTACGAACTTTGCTCAACAAACCAAAAAGGAAACAACAGTACATTATGGTCACAACCCCAAGGCAGGAAAGTATCTTGCAACTAGGGGAATCCAAATGTATTATGAAAGCTATGGGCAGGGAGAGCCTCTTTTGTTAATTCATGGAAATGGGGGATCGATTAAGGATTTCAAATACCAAATTGGTTTTTTCGCTAAACATTATAAGGTGATTTTGGCTGACAGCCGAGCCCAAGGGAAGACCATTGATACTGCTGCTACTTTAAAATATGAAACCATGGCCGATGATTTTAATGCCCTTTTAGATTCTTTGAAAGTAAAATCGGCTTATGTAATTGGCTGGAGTGATGGTGGAATTGACGGATTACTATTAGCGATTCGGCACCCTGAAAAAGTCAAAAAACTGGCTATCACGGGAGCGAATCTGATTCCGGATGATTCTGTTTTAGATCCAGCGGGAATCGCCTTTATTGCTGATTCGAAGAAAGAGTTAATGGCTGCTAAGCAAGATGCTGCAACACGAAACACTCTGAAATTAATAAACATGATGGCCCTTGAACCTCATATTAGCCATAGCGATTTACAAAAAATAAGCTGTCCGGTTTTTGTTATTGGCGGTGATGCTGATGTAATCAAACCCTCTCATACGGTAGAAATTTTTGAGAATATAGCGCAAGCCCATCTTTGGATTGTTCCTTTTTCAGGACATGCCACTTTGCAGCGTTATAAAGAAGAATTCAATGCTAAAGTTTTGGATTTTTTCCAGAGGCCTTTTAAAAAGGCTGCTTGGAATGATTGGGACAACTAAACTTGATCTGTAAATAATTCCGAAACTATTGAGAAATTCTAGTTTTTGCCTACAATCCAAGAGCTGTGATAAAAAAAGAGGCTATTCGATAATCACTTTTCGAATAGCCACTTTTTTATTTACACCTATCATAAATTATTAAAATGTAACAAACTTGTTCTGTTATTGATATTAATATTCGTATCTTCGTATCGTGATACTCAAAATAGAGTTCTATGAAATATTCAGAATTAGAACGAAAACTCAAAAAAGATGGCTGCTACCAAGATGGAGAAATGAGTGGGCATCCCGTATGGTACAGCCCTAAAACAGGAAAGTATTTTAGGACGAGTCATCATAAAAGTCAGGAAGTAGCAAAGGGAACCTTAAATAGTATTAAAAAAGATTCAGGAGTTAATTTATAAGCCCTGATAAAAACAATAAATTATGCAAACAGTAAAAGCATTTATAGAAAGAGGAAATGACGGAATATATAGTGTTTATGTTGATTTAGAAAACAAAACCTTAAATTATGGAATTCACGGTAACGGAAGTACTGCAAAAGAAGCAATTGATGATTTTAAAGCAAGTTATAAGGAGATGAAAGAATTTTATCTTGAAAAAGGAAAAGAATTTGTAGAGGCAAAATTTAAATATGTATATGATACAGCCTCCTTTTTAGCATACTATGGCAACATTTTATCTTTAGCAGGAATGGAGCGTTTAACAGGTGTAAATCAAGGTCAATTATCGCATTATGTCACCGGAAAGCGAAAACCATCAAAACAAACTGTTGAAAAAATAGAAAAAAAATTACGTGAATTTGGTAAAGAGCTAAATCAGGTAGAATTCATTTGATTATCCCAAATTTTATAAAATCAAAATTTTAAAGCCCCCCAAAAGGAGGGCTTTCTCTTTCTATTTTGATTTACAATCATCCCAATCGCGCTAAGGTTTCCATCACATAGGTATGCATTACTTCGCGATAATCGAGGTGGGTTACGATTCGGAGTTTCCCATGTCCCATGGAGCTCATAGAAATTCCTTTTTGTTTCAAAGCTTCCATTAAAAGAGCTTCATCGACATTTGGCTGGACCGAAAAAATCAGAATATTTGTTTCTACGGGTTCTACTTTGGCCACCCAGGATAATTTTTCGAGAACGGCTGCTAATTCTTTAGCGCGTCGGTGGTCTTCTGATAATCGTTCTATATTATGATCGAGAGCATAAATTCCGGCTGCTGCCAAATAGCCAACCTGTCGCATTCCGCCACCCAACATTTTCCGGCTTCTCAAAGCTTTGTGAATTGTCGCTTTATCGGATAGCAAAACTGAACCAATAGGCGCTCCTAATCCTTTAGAAAGACAAACAGAGATGGTATGAAATACTTTTCCATATTCCACCGGATTGTCATTGGTTGCTACCAAGGCGTTCCAAATGCGGGCACCATCCAAATGGAATTTCAAATTATTGGCATCGCAAACTTGGCGAATTCTTTTGAATTCCTCAAAGTCGTAGCAGGCGCCTCCCCCTTTGTTTGTGGTATTTTCGACACAAACTAGGCTGGTAAGTGGACTGTGATAAAATTCGGGATCGTTAATAGCCCCAGCTACTTGCTCCGCAGTTATCATTCCGCGGTTTCCGTCTAACAAACAACAGGAAACCCCGCTGTTGAAAGAGGCTCCACCGCCTTCATAATTGTAAACATGTGCCCATTTATCGGCAATTAATTGTTCCCCTGGTTGGGTATTGACTTTTATAGCGGTTTGATTGGCCATGGTTCCTGATGGAAAAAAGAGGGCCGCTTCCATTCCGAACATTTTAGCCAAACGGGCTTCTAATTCTATGACGGTAGGGTCTTGTTTATAAACATCATCCCCTACTTCAGCTTGAAACATATATTGCAACATTTCGACAGAGGGCTTCGTAACGGTATCACTAACTAAATTTATTTCCATAATGTAAAAAGGAATTGGTATTTTTGTGCTAACAAAATTACACAATTTATGACAACTACCGAACAAATTAAAGGTATTGTAGAGCGCCTTGGTGCGTTGAGGAGGTATCTTTGACGTTGATGCCAAATTAATAGAGATCGCCAACGAAGAAGAAAAAACACTAGCTCCTGATTTTTGGAACAATCCAAAAGAAGCAGAAGTGTATGTTAAAAATTTGCGATCTAAGAAAAAGTGGGTCGAAGACTACAATAAAGCCGTTGAAATGGCTGATGAATTGCATATTGCCTACGAATTTAATAAAGAAGGCGAACTAACGGTTGAAGAGTTAGACGAGCAATACGCCAAAACAGCCCAACATATTGAAGCTATAGAATTTAAGAATATGCTTTCGGATGAGGGAGACAGTCTGAGTGCTGTGATTCAAATTACGGCTGGTGCCGGAGGGACTGAAAGCTGCGACTGGGCCGAAATGCTCATGCGGATGTATATGATGTGGGCTGAAAAGGAAGGTTATAAAATTAAAGAACTGAATTTCCAAAAAGGAGAAGCAGCCGGAATAAAAACGGTAACTCTGGAGATAGAAGGTGATTTTGCTTTTGGTTATCTGAAAGGAGAAAATGGCGTTCATCGTTTGGTGCGTATTTCCCCCTTTGACAGTAATGGTAAAAGGCATACTTCCTTTGTTTCCGTTTATGTATATCCTTTAGTAGATGATACTATCGAAATTGACATCAATCCAGCGGATATTGACATCATCACTTCACGTTCGAGTGGCGCTGGGGGACAAAATGTAAACAAAGTGGAAACCAAGGTACAGTTGTTTCACAAACCCAGTGGTATTCAGATTCAATGTTCGGAAACCCGTTCCCAACAGGATAACAGGCAAAGAGCGATGCAGATGCTAAAATCACAGTTGTATGAAATAGAACTAAAAAAACAACAGGAACAGCGCAGTGATATTGAAGCAGGTAAGATGAAGATTGAATGGGGTTCCCAGATTCGGAACTACGTGATGCATCCTTATAAGTTAGTCAAAGACGTAAGGACAGGTTATGAAAGCAGTGATGTAGAAGGGGTTATGAATGGTGAAATTGACGAATTCCTGAAAGCCTTTTTGATGATGATGGGACAAAAAGAAGAATCCTAGGCTACGAATACAAAGACCTCAAAAGCAGCATTGTTTTTGAGGTCTTTTTTTATACCCTGGTTTTATCCCTTTCTGTTTTTCATTTCAGAATAAATTTTGCTGTAGGTTGGTGTTGGAATCTCCCATTTATGGCCTTCCCGAACTACAAAACCGGTCAACGCTTCAAGTTCTGTTTGTGGTCTCTGTATTTTATAGTCGCTGTGCATAGAAGAAGTCGCTTCGGAAGGCATAGCTTGGAGTCGTTTTATAATTTTGTCGGTGGTGTCGGGATCTAAGGAAATACCATTTGCCTGAGCTACAGCTTTTAATTCGGAGACCAATTGCCTTAAAGTTTCAGCATGCTGTTCTGCAAGTGCGACCATAGGTAAATCAAAATAAGAAGTTGCCGTGGCGGTAGGCGAAATAAAAATATATTTCTGCCAAATAATGGTCCGAATTGTATCGGAGACTTTCGCTTCTATACCAGCATCAATTAATATATTTTCAAGGGCGATTATTTTTTGGTCATTATGCCCTTCATTTCCAAAATAGAAAGTTTGAATATTTCCCAGATTCTCAATTACTCCCGCTTCTTTGAGTCGGGCGATAATATAAACACAACCTTCTAAAACGGTTGTATTGGGATAGAATTCTTTTATTCTTTGCACAGCATCAACCCCATTTAGTAAAGGCAATAAAATAGTATTGGGGCCAATAGTTGGTTTTAATTGTGTAAGAATTGCATCTAAATCATAGCTTTTGGAGGCTATAATAACATAATCGATGGTGCCAATATCAGCTGTATTATCTGTTGCTAAGGTAGGTTTTGCAATAAATTGACTGTCCCCTTGAATAATTTTAAGCCCTTGCTTTTTAATTTGGCGAAGGTGTTCCCCTCGAGCTAAAAACAAGATATCTATTGTATCACTATCCACATATTTTTTAGCAAGGTATCCCCCAAAATACCCCCCTACACCACCAAGACCGGCTATTAGAATTTTAGTTTTATTGTTCATGATTGTTGTTGTTTTTGGGTTTCGTATAAAAAAACTTTTAATACAAGAGCAAAATACACAATCTAAGAAGAATAGCTGATTTATGTGGGATAAGTTAACAGTATTTTACAACCATTCGATCAAAGATACGCCTAAACCAACGGTGGTTTGCTTGTTGTTATAATCGATTAGGGTTTCGCCATAACCGTGGGCTATTTGCAAAAATCCTTTCAAGTTTGCTTTAATAGGAAAGGACCAAGATAATTCGGTATTGACTCTAAGTTTAGAACCAAAATTCAAATTATTCCCTGTAATTAGAGAAAACACATTACCATTTTTGTTATAAATAATATTCAGATCTCCCCTACCTACTAATTCGGATATATCAGGATTATCGTCTATTTCATCTTTTAGTCTCAGCCAAGGGCGAACATAAACCGTCCAGTTTTTATGTTCGAATCCGGCATGAAAAATCACTCTGTTCCAACTTCTGGAAAGGGGATTGCTTTTTCCGTTTGAATTATGATTAAATGCTATACCTATCATTTTGGCTTTAAAACCAAGTATTTTAAAATTGATTGGGAAATTCAAAATCACTTCCGGTTCGTAATTTATTTCTCTAAAGGGACGTGACAATTTGTTGTTATAAAGTTGCCAGTGCGAAATTTGAGTATAGGCAACCCATAAATCACCATGACCCCAAAAAATACTTTGTAATATTTTTGTCTTAAAACTCAATTGAAATTTAGCCTCAATATTATTATAATCTAAACCAGTTCGGGCCACATAATTGGGATCAGGATTTGCCGATATGGGTTTTTCATTCGGATGAGACGACCACCTCATAGGCAATCCATAAATAGGCTTATAAGGTGTGATTAGGAATGTACCCCTAGTGGAAGATGTATCCAATTCCCATCGTTCCGTTAGGCTTTTAGCTTGCATTTGGGTATTGTATAATGCTTGAATTTGAGCATTTAATAAGGTGGATGAAAATAAAAATAGAATAAATGCGTTAACAATTTTAAGGTTTTTCATACACGATTTAAGATGGAATTGGCAAATGTAAACTATTGTTTGCACAGTCAGTGAAAACTGTTAAAATTTTTAGAATTGATAGCAATACAAACTAAATAATTAGACGTTAAACAATTAGGAAATTTCTGAATTTTTTATTTAATTTGAATAATAATACTCCAAAACATAGAATATAATAATTATGAAATCATTCACTATTCAGCAAATCAATGAAGTTCTAAAGGGCGTTTTAGTTGGTAACACCACTGAAACCATTTCTGCGCCAGAACAATTAGAATTAGCGAATCATTCGGAGATTTCCTTTATTGGAAATAAAAAATATGAAAAACTATGGGCAAGCTCCAAGGCTTGTGCAGCAGTAGTAAATGAGGATATTGTAATCATCCCCGGAGAAAACCGGGCTTTTATAAAAGTAAAAAATGCTGATTTAGCGATGTCACAAATCTTAGCTCTTTTTGCACCACCGACGCCTCTATTTGATGTGGATATTCATCCTAATGCAGCGGTAGATCTAACAGCAGTCGTTGGTAAAGGAAGTCGAATTGGAGCGGGAGCTTATATTGGACCGAAAGTCGTGCTTGGGGAGAATGTCACGATATATCCTAATGTCACTATTCTAGATGAATGTACTATTGGTGACCATACAGTGATTTGGCCCGGAGCAGTAATTCGAGAACGTTGTCATTTGGGAAAGGGGTGTATTATTCATCCTAATGCTACTATTGGAGCCGATGGTTTTGGTTTCAGACCTTCTGCGGAACATGGTCTAGTAAAAATACCACAGATAGGCAACGTCATTATCGGAAACAATGTAGAGATTGGAGCCAATTCCTGTGTAGATCGTGGCAAATTTAGTTCTACTGTCCTTGGTGATGGTTGTAAAATTGACAATCTGGTTCAGATAGGTCATAACAGCAAATTGGGCCCTTTTTGCATTATGGCTGGAAATAGCGGATTGGCAGGTTCCGTAACTTTAGGTACTGGAGTACTTATTGGCGGAAGCGCATCCATTAAAGACCATGTAACAATAGGTGATGGCGCTATTGTTGGCGCTGGTTCAGGTGTTACTGCAGATATTCCTGCGGGTAAAACTATGTTGGGCTATCCGGCAGTTGAAGCTAGAGACGCCCTAAAACAATGGGCTATATTAAAAAGATTGGTTCGAGATTCCAATAAATAAAATCTAATATTAAACATATAAAAAACAACTTCTTAAAGAAGTTGTTTATATTTTTTGTTTATAAAAACAAGCTTAGGATTCCGTATACCGTGCCTGCTAAAATTGCAGAAACGGGAATCGTTAATATCCAGGCCCACAATAAGTTTATAGTAATCCCCCAACGAACGGCCGAGACTCTCTTAGTCAAGCCTACTCCGATGATTGAACCTGTTATGGTATGTGTTGTAGACACCGGTATTTTAAAATGTTCTGTGGCAAACAAAGTCAAGGCACCGGCAGTTTCGGCAGCAACACCTTCAAAAGGAGTTACTTTTGTAATTTTAGATCCCATTGTTTTGACAATTTTCCATCCACCACTTAGCGTACCTAAAGCTATTACGGTATAACAGGCTAAGGGAATCCAAGACGGTATCCTACCCTCAAAACTTCCATCAGGTAGTGCAACGTCTAACCAATACGGCATACTTTCGGCAGAAACACCCGAAGTATGGATATATACCACGACGGCAGCTGCTATTACTCCCATTACTTTTTGAGAATCATTACCACCATGTCCTAAACTGAAAGAAGCAGAAGATATCAATTGCATTTTTCGCAACCAAGCGGTTGATTGCACTTGACTTAGGCTACTGAATATAAGACAGAAAAAACTTATAGACATAACTACAAAAGTCATTATGAACCATTTTATATTTTGAGGTTCACAAACTACACTCCAAAAATAGGAATCAAAACGTGGTTTTTTAATATCATATTCAATTAAGGAAGCTAATGCGAAGAGGGTGATCGCAATAATTGTGAGTGTGAAAATTTTAGGATAAATACTTTTTTTAGAAGAATGTAATAGCCAAACTGATATAAGATAGGAAACTAACAAACCAATCAGTGGCGCAAAAATGATAAAAGATATGATTATTAATACACCCGAAGGCATTCCTCCTTCTTTACCGGGCACATACCAGTTAACTATATTATACCAATATTGCTGGTGCGCTTCGGTACCTTCACCAACAGTATAGGGCGAAAAACCATGAATAGCAATCGAATGGGTAACTGCAGCCCCAGCAAAACCACCGATTAGGGTATGGGAAGAGCTGGAAGGTATTCCGAGCCACCAGGTAATGAGGTTCCAAATAATGGCTGCTACAATCCCCGATAAAATTACGATAAGATTAATATCCATCGTTTGGGCTGTTTTCGCAACGGTATCGGCAACGCCAAATCCGAAAACCCAATAGGCTAAGAAATTAAAAAATGCGGCCCAAAGTACCGCTTGAAAAGGTGTTAATACTTTTGTAGAAACAACTGTAGCTATAGCGTTAGCAGCATCGTGAAAACCATTTATATAGTCAAAAACAAGAGCGAGTACTATTATAACAATTAATAGAGTAAATTCCATAGAATCAATTTCAGGTTAGGTGTTTAAGAATGTTTGATCGTAATCGATTCTAAAACACTGGCTGCACTTTTACATTTATCAGTCGCTGTTTCTAAGGCAGACAAAACTTCTTTATATTTTATGATATTTTTGGCATCGTTTTCGTTTTCAAAAAGTTCTGAAACCGCTTTATCATAGACATTATCTGATTTACTTTCTAATTTATTGATTCTATTACAGGATTCAATTACTTTTTTTAAGTCTTTAAAATTTTCCAATTGTTTGATGGCAATGTCTAAATGTTGACAGGCTTCAAGATTGATTTCTGTCAACTTCCGAATGGACTTTGTAATTTTATCCACCTGATACAAACGCATTCTGCTGGCTGCACCATGAATATAATCAGAAACATTATCTAAAGAGTTTACCAAGGAATAGATATCTTCTCTATCAAAAGGTGTGATAAAATTCTTATTTAATTCGATATAGGTATTATGAGATATTTTTTCCCCTATTTCGTTTAATTCCGTCATTCTATTAAACAGCTCTTCTCTTTGATTGACAGGAGCATTCACCGCCTCATGTAAGGTTTCGGCTAGTTCTATTAAATTTTTTGAAGCTTGTTGAAAAAGAGGAAAGAATTTTTTGTCTTTAGGAGTTAAAAACTGGAAAATATTATTTAGATTCATTTCTTAAATTTTAATTCGACAAAATTAGTTCTTCAATGTTACTTAAATGTTAAGCAATTGTTAGCTATACGTGTTTTAAATATTAACACTAAGTACAAAATACTAAGTAAGTCTTTTTCTAAATCCTTTTTGTATTTTAGCAGCTCAAAAGTAAGAAACAATACTAAATTGGCCTTTATTTTTAAAGGAATAATATCTCAACTTAAATTATATGGATTTAAACTTCAATAAAAACGAAGATCACAATAAACTTTTACTTTCCAATTTGAAGCATCAATTTGCGAAAGTAAGATTGGGCGGAGGTGAAAAAAAAATGGATAAGTTGTATGCTGAAGGAAAGATGAGTGCCCGGGATCGCATTGATTATTTATTGGATTCCAAAGCCAAAAGTATTGAGATTGGTGCCTTTACCGGAGATAAAATGTATGCGGATCACGGAGGATGTCCCTCAGGAGGTGTGGTAGTAAAAATTGGATATATCAAAGGCCGACAATGTATTGTGGTGGCTAATGATGCCACTGTGAAAGCAGGAGCCTGGTTCCCAATCACTGCAAAAAAGAATCTAAGAGCCCAGGAAATTGCAATGGAAAATAGACTGCCTATTATTTATTTGGTAGATAGTGCCGGCGTTTATTTACCCTTACAAGATGAGATATTCCCTGATAAAGAACATTTTGGCCGAATTTTTAGAAATAACGCACAGATGAGCAGCATGGGAATCACCCAGATTGCAGCTGTTATGGGCAGTTGTGTGGCAGGTGGCGCTTATCTTCCTATTATGAGTGATGAAGCTATGATTGTAGATAAAACGGGAAGTATTTTTCTGGCCGGAAGTTATTTGGTCAAAGCTGCCATAGGAGAAAATATTGATAACGAGAGCCTAGGAGGTGCCAGCACCCATTGTGAAGTTTCAGGTGTTACCGATTATAAAGCCAAAGATGATGCTGATGCTTTGGACCGCATTAAAAGCATCATCGGGAAAATTGGCGATTATGACAAGGCAGGTTTTAACCGAGAGAAGTCCGAAAAACCAGCATTAAAAGAAGAAGACATCTACGGAATACTTCCAAAAGCGAGGAATGAGCAATATGATATGATGGAAATCATCAAACGCTTGGTTGACAATTCCGAATATGACGAATATAAGTCGGGTTATGGACAAACGATCATCACCACCTATGCGCGAATTGATGGATGGGCTGTAGGTATTGTGGCCAATCAAAGGAAAGTGGTGAAAACAAAAAAAGGAGAGATGCAATTTGGCGGAGTAATCTATTCCGATTCGGCAGATAAAGCCACTCGATTTATAGCCAATTGCAATCAGAAAAAAATCCCTTTGGTTTTCCTTCAGGATGTTACCGGATTTATGGTGGGCAGCAAATCAGAACAAGGCGGAATTATCAAAGACGGCGCTAAAATGGTGAATGCGGTAGCCAATTCTGTTGTACCAAAATTTACAGTAATTGTGGGGAATTCGTATGGAGCTGGAAATTATGCTATGTGTGGAAAAGCTTATGATCCAAGGTTAATTTTTGCATGGCCAAGTGCTGAATTGGCAGTAATGGGAGGTACTCAGGCTGCAAAAGTATTGGCACAAATCGAAGCCAGTTCGCTTAAAGCGAAAGGAGAAATTGTCGATGAGAAAAAAGAACAAGAATTATTTGACAAGATCAAGGCTCGTTATGACGAACAGGTTTCACCCTATTATGCTGCTGCCCGTCTTTGGACTGATGCTATCATAGACCCATTAGATACCCGTAATTGGATTTCGATGGGAATTGAAGCTGCTAATCATGCTCCGATAGAAAAGAAATTTAATATGGGAGTACTACAGGTTTAGAAATAAATAGAAACTTATTATATATATTAGTTCTAGTCTAGGGAAAGCCCCAAAGGTGCTACCGAAATAATAGTCACCGATTTACCGATTTTAAAAATATTTTTTGATCTGTGAATCTGTGGCAAAAAAACAAAGCAGAACCTCTAGAAATTATAACTAGAGTGATTAAATTATAATCCAATCGTCCAATGAAATATAAAATTCTTATAGTATTCGTTCTTTACTCCTTTCTAAATACTGTTGCTCAGGAAAATTTTAGCAGAAAAGATACGCTCCATGGTGGTTTGCGTTTTGAAAGATCCTGCTATGATGTATTGCGTTATGATTTAAATATCAGAATCAATCCAGAGCTAAAATCGATTGTTGGATATAATGAAATAGGCTTCAAAGTTTTGGAAACAAGCAGCAAGTTTCAATTGGATTTATTCGAAAACATGCGAGTTGACAGCATTGTGTCGGACAAAAAAAAGCTAGAATACACCCGAGAATATGGTGCTGTATTTGTAAATTTCCCCAGTCCTTTATTAAAAGGAATCGAAAAAAAAATTCGTTTTTACTATTCAGGTAATCCCATAATCGCCAAAAATGCCCCTTGGGATGGTGGCTTTGTATTTAAAAAAGATAGCAATAATAAAGATTGGATTGCAGTAGCGGTGCAAGGAACCGGCTCCAGCCTTTGGTTTCCCTGCAAGGATTCGCAAACCGATGAACCAGACCTAGGAGCGAGTATAAAAGTAGCAGTTCCCAATGGTTTAATGGACGTTTCCAACGGGCGTTTCCTAGGAAAGGAAGACCTCAAAGATGGCTACAGCCGATGGGATTGGGAAGTACGAAATCCGATAAACAATTATGACATCTCGGTCAATATAGGCGATTACGTTCATTTTGGAGAAAGCTATAAAAAGCTT
>Ga0209084_1001424_pt1 | contig 20074 bp, 19 predicted proteins | sample C_130820_MF_Meta_FD_187309 | JGI IMG/M metagenome (GOLD analysis project Ga0209084, IMG submission 187309) | Freshwater microbial communities from Lake Croche, Canada to study carbon cycling - C_130820_MF_MetaG (SPAdes) (version 2) | ecosystem: Environmental > Aquatic > Freshwater > Lake...
AGAGATGCTGTCCGCACACACCTTGAATCCACACAAGTATCGCTTTGCCGAATTCTTAACGGGCTTTCCTTCACAACCGAAGATGTGGTTTGAAGTTCTTCGGATTGATGGCGAAATTTCTCGATACAACGCACTTCACCCGGATAATCAGGTTATAGGAGTTTTCCCTGAGATAAATATCGCGGGTCATATGGATTTAGAATGTATGAACTTTCCCAATGGTGGCCCGCAAACTGAAACATGGCTCAGTACCGATATCCACGACTATGTTGCACATCGCTTTGCGGTGAAAGATTCTTCATGGGGAATCATGGGAGTTTCTACGGGCGGATGGTGCGCCTCCATGTTGATGACGCGCCATCCAAATCTCTATGCAGCCGCAGTTTCAATCGCTGGCTACTACCGGCCCGCGCTTCCCTTGACCGATTCCAAAGAGCTTCAAAGTGCAATGAAGCAGAAATACGATTTCACAGCATCAGAGAAGAAGCTCACTTCTGTCAAGCCAATCTATCTAACAGCAAGTCTCGGAGATAGGTACTCAATTCGTGAGACAAAGAAGTTTCTTGCTCATCATTACTCACATCTGCACATCGAGTACAAGCAGCTAAAATCAGGTGGGCATAATTCTCGGGTGTGGGTCAGCCTGATACCAGCCGCTTTCGATTGGTTACAGCGGAATATTGCCGTGTGATCCACGCTGGTATTCAGCAGCAGCAAGAACTTTCGCAATAGCGCTACGCGTTTTATCAGGCTCAATCATTTCATCAACGGCGCCAATCTCAATTGCGCGCGCAACACCTCCTGAAACTCTCTCGTGTTCTGCCGCTAATTCAAGTTCCATATCTGCACGTTGATCAGCAGGCAAATCTGCAAGTAAGCGCCTATGCAGAACGCGAACAGCAGCAACGGCTCCCATCACTGAAACTTCAGCTTGTGGCCATGCAAATACTCTTGTTGCACCCAGTGATTTTGAGTTCATCGCAACAAATGCTCCGCCAAATGCCTTGCGGGTAATCACGGTGACTCGAGGAACAACTGCTTCAGCAAATGCGTGCAATAACTTGGCGCCACGTCGTACGGCACCTTCCCACTCTTGGCCGATACCCGGTAAGAAACCGGTGACATCTGCAATGACAATGAGAGGAATTCCGAAGGCGTCGCATGTGCGAACAAAGCGAGCAGCTTTCTCTCCGGCTGCCGAATCTAGAACACCGCCGATATGTTGCGGATTATTTGCAATTACTCCAACAGTTCGTCCACCTAAACGACCCAGAACTGTTGTCATATTTTCAGCCCACATATCAAGTAGTTCTAGCTTCTCGGAATCCTTATCTAGAATCGCATCAACAAGCGGATGTACTTCATAGATGCGCTTTGCAGAATCTGGAACCAGATGAGCTAGCGGAATATCTTCAACAGTTGGCGACATTAAGCCTTGATTTGAAAAGAGCGAAATCAAATCTGCAATTTCCTTAAATGCAACTTCTTCTGATGGTGCAATCACGTGTGCAACACCAGAGTTCTTACTGTGCGCCTCTGGTCCACCGAGAAGTGCCATATCAACGATATCTCCGGTGACAGATTTAACGACATCAGGTCCTGTTACAAAGATGCGACCTTCAGGCGCTAAAACAACAACGTCGGTAAGTGCGGGTCCATATGCACCGCCTCCCGCTGTTGGTCCAAGTACAAGTGATAACTGCGGAATGCGACCACTGGCTGTGACCATTGATTGGAAGACTTCACCGAATGCGTTGAGTGATGAAACTCCATCACTTAAACGAGCACCACCTGAATGCCAGATTCCGACTACCGGAACTTGCGCGCCCATTGCAGCGCGATATGCCTGAACGATTACTTGCGAACCTTCAATACCCAATGCGCCACCTTTAATAGTGGGATCAGATGCAAAGATGACAACTTTATTTCCTTTTACTTGTCCGGTTGCTGCAACCATTCCGCAATCAGTGCGCGGCAGCAGTAATTCATACCTTGAGTCATCGACTAATGTGGCGATGCGAATTTCGGGATCAAGGGAATTGACCGGCGCTGTCATGGTTCTAGATTAGAGCGATTTGAATGCAAGTACTACGTTGTGGCCGCCAAAACCGAAAGAATCATTGAGCGCTGCGATATCGCCCGCAGGAAGTTGGCGTGGTGTGTCGCGAACAACATCGACGGTCACAGCTGGGTCTAAGTTTTCAATATTAATTGTTGGGGGAGCAAGGCGCTCTTGTAGAGCCTTCACAATAAATACGGATTCGATTGCACCGGCGCCACCAAGTAAATGACCAGTCATTGATTTTGTTGCAGATACTGCAACATGGTCAGCATCTTTACCAAGTGCTTTACGAAGCGCATTTGCTTCTGCAACATCTCCTGCAGGAGTAGATGTTGCATGTGCATTTAGATGAACAATATCTTTTGTCGATAGGCCAGAGTTTGCAAGTGCGAACTTGATAGCACGCTGTACACCGCTGCCTTCTGGATCTGGCGCTGCGATGTGATAACCGTCGGAAGTTAAACCTTGACCGCCGATTTCACAGTAAATTTTTGCACCGCGCGCCTTTGCATGCTCATACTCTTCAATAACAAGAATTCCGCCACCTTCACCCAGTACAAATCCATCGCGATCCACGTCATACGGACGAGATGCACGCGCTGGTGCATCATTGCGAGTAGATAGCGCCTTCATTGCAGCAAAGCCGGCCATAGGTAATTGATGGATTGCAGCTTCAACACCACCGGTAACGATGATGTCTGCGCGATTATTTTTGATCATTTCAAAGGCGTAACCGATTGCTTCAGCACCTGATGCGCAAGCACTGACGGGAGTATGGACACCGGCTTTTGCTTGTAGCTCGAGACCAACATTTGCAGCCGGTCCATTGGGCATCAACATCGGCACTGTGTGCGGACTTACCCCACGTGCGCCTTTTTCATTTAAGTTTACAAATTGGTCGAGCAGAGTGATTACGCCACCGATACCTGAAGCAACGACAACTCCAAGTCGTTCTTTATCAACCTCATCCGGTGAACCTGCATCTTTCCAGGCTTCACGAGATGCGATGAGAGCAAATTGTTCAGAGCGATCAAGACGGCGCATTTCAACGCGCTCCATCTGATCGGCCGGTTCTGTCGCAACGCGTGCAGCGAAGTGCACAGGAAGTAGCTCGCGCCAATCTTCGGTCAGAAGACGAACTCCACTTTGGCCGGCAAGAAGAGCCTTCCAGGTGGACTCAACATCTGCGCCCAGAGGCGTTGTCGCCCCAAGACCTGTGACTACTACACGACGTTGTGACATACCAAGATTTATCTAACTAAATCTGCTTAATTACGCAGCAGCGTTAACGATGAAGTTAACTGCGTCGCCCACTGTTGCAAGCTCAGTTACCTTCTCATCAGGAATCTTCACTCCGAAGCGCTCTTCGCATGCAACAACAACTTCGACCATGCTGAGTGAGTCAACTTCTAGATCATCTGTGAAGTTCTTACCGAGTTCGATTGATGCAGCTGGGATTCCCGCTACTTCTTCAACGATCTCTTTGATTCCTGCAAGTACATCTGCTTGTGAAAGCGCCATTTTTTTCCTTTGCTATTTAACTTTACTAGTGGGGACAGGTGAGTAATTGTCTATGAAGAGAGGGCTTACTTCCCAGTAAACCGGCGGTTATTTGTAAAAAATTTATGGTTTAGGCGGTAATTTCACAACTTGGCCCGCATAAACGAGACCTGCGCCATATCCAATGAGTAGGGCCAACTTGCCATGAAGTTCTGGGTGTTTTTGCAATAAAACATCCATCGCAAGTGGAATTGATGCTGCAGATGTATTTCCATTGGTTCGAATGTCATCTGCAATCACAACTGAGTCAGGCATATTCATCTCTTTTGCCATTGATTCGATAATGCGAATATTTGCTTGGTGAGGAATAAAAGCATCGAGATCATTAATAGTCAAACCTGCCGATTCAAGTGCCTTCATTGCAGCTTTGCTCATGGAAAAGACAGCCCAGCGGAAAACCTTCTGTCCTTCTTGAGAAATATTTGGCCACTTACTTCCAGCCTTAGTTAATTGTGTTTCAACATCGCGAACCTCAATCCATGAAGGGTTCATCAAAATTGCATCACGTGAATCGGCATCTGAGCCCCATTCAACGGGGCCGATGCCAGCTTCTTGAGATTCCCCAATCACCACAGCGCCCGCGCCATCGGCAAAGATAAAAGCTGTTGCGCGATCATTAGGGTCTGTGAAATCTGAAATCTTCTCAGCGCCGATGACGAGAACCTTTTTCGATGTTCCAGATTTAATAAAATCATGCGCCATTGAAACACCGTAAGAAAAACCAGCACACGCAGCATTGATATCAAATGCCGCAGCTTTGGGATGGCCCAAGCGTTGCAAGATTGCAGTGGCAGCAGATGGTGCTTGGAAGGGAAAAGTAATCGTTGCAACAATGATGGTGTCGATATCTGTAATGGCTAGTTTTGCATTCTTCAGAGCAGCTTCAGCAGCCCATGTAGCCATATCCAGCAATGATTCAGATTCATCTGCAAAGCGTCGCGATTCAATTCCTGTGCGCTGTTGAATCCATTCATCACTTGATTCGATGCGATCGACAATTTCAGAGTTAGGAACTAATCGCTTAGGTCGGTAGGAACCTACGGCCAAAATCTGGCTCTCGCTACCGGTCTTAGTTGCGATTACTTTAGACATCACTTACCTCCGTGTTGTGCAGCAAATTCTCCTGCAGATTCCAGCTCAGCTGGGGATTTCAGTGCACATTGTTCGATATTTGGAACTGCGCGCTTAATCAGTCCAACCAGAGTTCCGGCAGGTGCAACTTCAATGACTCCGGTGACTGCCTGAGAATCAAGTTGCGCCATACATAAATCCCAGCGCACTGGATTAGCAATCTGATTCACAATGCGATCAAGAATCTCGCGGCCTGATTGAATAACTTCTCCATCCTTATTAGAGATGACGCCAACGCTGGGTTCTGAAACTGAGATGCTTGCGGCAAGTGCGCGAAGTGGTTCTACCGCCGGCTGCATGTATGAAGTATGAAATGCACCTGCAACTGCCAGGGGGCGAACACGCGCACCTTCGGGTGCAAGTTGGGCAATGGAATCAAGGTCACCTGCTGCAACGATTTGTCCGCCACCATTGTCATTAGCTGCAACAAGTCCCAAATCAGCTATTGCGTGTAAGACAACATGGCGATCGCCACCAAGCACAGCAGCCATTCCGGCAGGAGTAATGGAGGCAGCCTTTGCCATCTCAACTCCACGTGCACGAACTAATTTCATTGCGTCAAGTGGTGTGAGCACACCAGCAATTGCGGCCGCTGTTATTTCACCGACCGAGTGTCCAGCAACAAAGCGATATTTTCCCTGCGCACTTAAAGCTCGGGCACTGAGCAATCCTGCTGCAACGATAAGAGGTTGCGCATTGGCAGTATCTTTAATTTCATCTGCATCTGCAGTCGTTCCCAAGCGGATAAGGTCTAGATCAATAGCTTCAGACCACTGCTTAAGTAAATTCTTCGCATCTGCATCTTCTAGCCACGATGAAAGCATTCCGGGAGTTTGTGAACCTTGTCCGGGGGCGATTATTGCAAGCACGTGGCTAATATATTGGGTTACGAACGAGTAACAAGCCAAATCTGAGGAAATATCGCGCTTGTATCGCACGATGTGAATTAAGAAACTCTTGAACTTTCTTCGAATCCTACTGAATTTCTTACCACCGGTAGAAAATCCGGGAAGTAAAGATCAGCAGATTCATTCTCATCTCTGTGGCGATAGATGTAGAGAAGTTCAGTAATAGATAAGAAGAGGATTGCCGGCAAAAGATCGACGCTTCGTTTTAAGAACCACGGAGTACCATTTTTTAGCATCCAGATGATTGAGTCTTTCTTGCTGCGATTGTTATTGACTCCAACTTTTACGGTATCTATTTCAAAACCGCGCATCCGAAGTAAGTGAGCAAAATTATCAGCAATAAATTGATGACCGAGGCGACTTGGATGCATGCGATCTACGTGCCATTTATCTCGGGCATAAATATTTTCAAGGGACCTAGTAGGAAGAAGTACTGCGCTATATCTGTGGGCAAGCTTTCTCGTTATTCGGTTCACCGCATTCACGCGCCTGCGGCAGACACGAGCCACAAGTCTTGGCATCGGAACAATTTCAGTTGGGTCATGAAGTTCAAGCAACATGACCATCGCACCAATTTCTTCAATCTGTCTGAGGGTTTCATTGAGATTGATCTCAAAAGCTTCGGGAGAAAATCCATTTCGGAGCAAGTCATTGCCACCGACGATGACTGCAACTAACTCTGGGTTATGAATCAAAATCTTTGGAAGTTGTTCTTCTAGTACTTCCTTTGACTGTGCCCCAGGGCGAGATGCATTGATGTAAGAGATAGGTTCAGAGAAAGCTTGCGCCAGGTGGTAACCCCAACCGAAATGATTCTTATATTGATCTGAGTCGCCGACTCCTGAAGCCGCGCTATCGCCGATGATGGCGAAAGTGATCGGCGTATTCACTTTAAGCCGCCGTCACCGAATGAATCGAATCAAGTTTGAGAATCGTTCTAGACCAAGGAAATTCTTCAGCCTGAATTCTGCAACGTTCTGAGAGCGTTGGATCTTCACGTAATTCATCAAGAATTATTTCAACTGCATCCGCAAAAGCTGCTCCATTATTTGCCGCAGTCAGGCCGACAAAGTCACCGTTATCTTGCGTCAAGAACTCACCGACAGCGCTTGTGCTAGATGCAACTACAGGAGTTCCACTAGCGAGTGACTCAAGTGCGGCTAAACAGAAAGTTTCGATAGGGCCTGGGGCTAGTGATATGTCGGCAGATGCAATCATCTGAGCCAGCAAATTCTTATTCGCAACATAACCCCAGAAAGTAACTGGGATATCTCGAGAAGAGTCATAAAGCTTCTTGTGTAGTGGCCCGCTACCGATATAAACAAGACGTGCATTAATACCGCGATCTAGAAGTTCACGAAGTGTCTGCAATGAACGTTCTGGTTTCTTTTCTGGTGAAAGTCTTCCGCAATGAACGAGGAGTACATCTCCGCCCTTAATCATCTTTGTGCGCAACTCTTCATTGCGATGACGTGGCGAGAAGGTATCTAAATCGACTCCGAGCGGAATCTTCACGACATTAGAAGTTCCGATTTCATCAAATTCAGCAGCTGCGAAATCTGTTGTTGTAACAACATAATCAAACTTTGAAGCAAGTCGTGAATTATGCCAACCGACAAAGTTCTTGAGTGAAATGCCAAAGTAGTTCTTCACCAAACCTTTAAGAGTTTCGTGGCTAAAGACAATTGCTGGAATATTGCGGTTACTTGCCCAACGTCCAAGGCACGACAAAGTAAATCGATCCGATACTTCAATGCGATCTGGTTTAAGTGATTGTAAAATTGTCTTTACTTGGCGATTTGAGCGAATCACGCGGTAGCCACCGCTAAAGGGAATTACCCACGAAGGCAGAGTTATGCAGGCGCCATGGCTCATCTTCTCGCGCGAAAACTTCTTTCCGGGAACAACGTAGATAAATTCGTGACCAATTTTTTCATATTCAGCGCTCAAATTATGAAGCGTGGTTTTGATACCACCAGATTTAGGTCCATAAAAGTTCGCAATATGAATAATCTTCATGCGACTAAATCTTTCTTCTTAGAGACTTGATGTATGGCATCGCGATAGTGCTCAATGAGTTGGCTATTGATGTAATCCCATGTGCGGTGTTCTACAGACCTGCGCGCAGCTAATTTCATAAGATCGAATGAGCTATGTGTGCGTAGTGTTTCTACTGCGTCCAGGAGTGCATGAGAATCAGCGGTATCAATAAGTAATCCCGTCACACCATGATCAATCAGATCAACTGGTCCGCCAGAGTCTGGCCCAATGACAGGAACACCTGCAGCAAGTGCTTCTTGAATCGCTTGGCAGAAAGTTTCATGTTTTCCAGTATGAACAAAAATATCGAATGATGCGACATAGCGGGCAAGTTCTGTTCCTGACTGATATCCAACAAAGCGAGCATTCGGTAGCTCCTTTTTGAATCGAGCAGCAGCAGGACCATCTCCAACTATGACAAGTTGAATATTTCGCTGTTGATCCAAAATTGCTAAGTCATCAATTCGTTTCTCATTTGCAAGTCGGCCAACATATCCAATGATGAGCTTCTCGCTTTTTCCAACGATATTTGCGCGAAGAAGCTCATCACGGCGTGACGGATCGAAATTAACAAGGTCAACACCACGTTTCCAGATACGCACATTCTTAACGCCATTAATTTCAAGATCGCGACAAGCCCACTTGGAGGGAGCCAAGGTGATATCTGAAGCTTGATGAATGCGAGAGACCCATTTTTTCAATGTGTTATGTGCAATTGTTAAACCGTAGTGGCGCGCAAAACCGGCGATATCTGTTTGATAGACCGAGACAGTAGGTATGCCCATCTTCTTCGCAATTCGTGCAACGTAGTGACCAAGAAAGATGGGTGAAGCTAAGTGAATAACATCTGGATCAAAACCTTCAAGAAGTGGTTCGAGAAATTTCCGTGGAACTCCCATAGGGATCAATTTCTTCATCGCAATACTTGGAACGTGCTTTATTTTGTAGCCAAGGTAACTTGTCGGAGCACCTTCACTTTCTGGTGCGATGATCAACACTTCATGGCCTTGAGATTTGGAATACTCAAGAAGTCTGAGGACTGAGTTTGTTACGCCATTGACTTGTGGCAGGAATGCTTCAGTCACAACTGCAATACGCAGTTTTTGAGTCGTATCCACCTCGATCATGGAAGCAGAGTGAGCGATTCACACATCTTGATATTCGCCCAGAGGTTACGTGTCTCTGAATAGAAGGTGAAGTATTGGTTGAGAGTTTTTCCGCTTCCCAAATGGATTACTGGCCAGTAACATACCGACTATGAAGATTGCAGTCTGCGTAAAGCAGGTTCCCGATTCGTGGGCCGAGAAGAAGATGGTCAACGGAGTTCTCGATCGCGAGAGCGTTGATGCGGTACTCAATGATCTCGATGAATATGCCGTTGAAGAAGCGCTGCGTATTGCAGAAGCACATGGCGGAAATGAAGAAGGTGGCGCTAATACCGTGACTCTGATTTCCATGGGTCCAGATCGTGCAACTGAGGCAGTGCGTAAAGGTTTATCTATGGGCGCAAACGATGCAGTCCTCATTAGTGATGCAGCCCTTGCAGGTTCTGATGCTCTTGCAACCTCAGCAGTGCTTGCAAAGGTAATCGCAGATGGTGGATATGACATTGTTATATGTGGCACCGAATCAACTGATGCGCGTATGAGCGTTGTCCCAGCGATGATTAGCGCTCGCCTTGGTTGGGCTCAGCTCACCTTTGCATCAAAAGTTGTTGTAGACCCTGCCGGAAAAGTCTCAATCACTCGAGTCACAGAAGCTGGCGTAGATGAAATTTCAGCAGCGTTTCCAGTTGTTATTAGCGTCGTAGAAAAGATTAACGAGCCACGTTATCCATCGTTCAAGGGAATCATGGCTGCGAAGAAGAAGACTATTGACCAGAAAGATTTGGCATCCGTTGGAATATCTGCACAAAGTGCGTGGTCACAAGTAAATGATGCGACGCCACGTCCGGCACGTGCTGCGGGTGTGAAGGTTACCGATGAAGGTAGCGGCGGAGAAGCGCTCGCTAACTTCCTAGCAGAGAAGAAATTGATATGAGCGAAGTATTAATTCTCGTTGATTTTTCAAGTGGAAAATCAAGTAAGACAACTGTCGAATTAGCTACAGCAGGTGCGCGCATTGGTGCTGTAACTGCAGTCGTCCTTGCAGGTGCAGGTCAAGGCGCTGCTCTTGCTGCAACCGTGAATCAAGGACCAATTGCAAAAGTAATTGTTATTGAATCAGATGACTTTGCTACTCATGGAGTTGCAGCATCAGCTGATGCACTTGCACAGCTTGTTAAAGAGAAGTCACCCGCTGCTGTACTTATTGCATCTCACGCATTTGGTAAGGAAGTTGCTGCGCGCGTTGCAGTGCTGACTGAATCAGGAATTATTACAGATGCCGTTGATGTTGCAGCCGATTGCACCGCAACACAGTTGGTCTTCGGTGGATCAACAACAGTGCATTCGAAGGTTTCTCATGGCACAGCCATAGTCACAGTTCGCCCAAATAGCGTTGAAGCAGATTTCAGTAACTCAACACCAGCGATTGAAAATGGATCTGCATCAATTAGTGCAGATGCTAAGAAATCAACGATTTCTTCTTCACAACCACCAGTAAAAGGTGGACGTCCAGAATTAACAGAAGCAAGCGTCGTTGTCTCTGGTGGCCGTGGTACTGATGGAAACTTCACTGCAGTGGAAGCGTTTGCAGATTCATTAGGTGCAGCAGTTGGTGCATCACGAGCTGCAACAGATGCAGGTTGGTACCCGCATTCACATCAAGTTGGACAGACCGGAAAGTCAGTTAGCCCGCAGCTCTATGTTGCATGTGGAATCTCTGGAGCTATTCAGCACCGCGCAGGTATGCAGACTTCAAAGACAATCGTTGTGGTGAATAAAGATCCTGACGCACCGCTCTTTGATATCGCTGATTTCGGCGTAGTCGGTGACCTCTTTAACGTGCTACCGCAAGCAACTTCCGGCGTCATCTCTAAGAAAGGCTAGTTCGCCCAGACGAACTAGACTGCTCCAATGAGCGTCTATCTCGACCATGCGGCAACAACGCCGATGTTCGACGTTGCCATTGATGCAATGAATACATCGCTTCGCAAACTTGGTAATCCATCTTCGCTACACACTGAAGGTCGCTCTACCCGCAAGGATGTTGAAGATGCTCGCGAAAAGATTGCACGAGCTGTTGGTTGTCTGGCAAGTGAGGTAATTTTCACAGGATCTGGAACAGAGGCAGATAACGCTGCCATTAAGGGTTTGTTCTGGAATTCACCCAAGAAGGTAATTGTCGTTTCAAGTATCGAACATCATGCTGTATTAGATCCGGCGCATTGGCTCGTTGAACATGAGGGGGCTGAACTCATTGAGATTCCGGTAAACGCGGAAGGCGTGATTAATCTAGATTTCTTAAGACAAGTTGTTACAGCTCGCGGATCTGAGATCGCATTGATATCTGTCATGCATAGCAATAATGAAACTGGTGTCATTCAACCGATTGGTGAGGTTGTAAAGATTGCCGGAGATATTCCAGTACACACAGATGCAGTGCAAAGTTTTACTAAAGTTCCGCTTTCCTTTAAGGATTTAGGTCTCTTTGCTATGACCATCAGTGGCCATAAAGTCGGAGGCCCACTTGGAATCGGTGCACTCATTTTGCGCCGTGCAGTTGAGATTCCTGCGTTGTTGCATGGTGGGGGACAAGAGCGAGATATACGAAGCGGTACCTTGAATGCTCCTTCGATTGTGGCATTTGCTGCAGCAGTTGAGGCCAACTTATATGACGCAAAAAGAATTGCACAATTGCGTGATTCATTTGAAGCTGGCGTTGTTGCACTTCGCCCGGATGCAGTCATTAATGGCCACTCGGCACCACGGTTACCTGGAATTTCAAATATTACCTTCCCAGGCACACAGAGTGATTCGCTCTTGCTCTTGATGGATTCAGAGAAAGTTTCATGTTCAACTGGCGCTGCTTGCACAGCAGGTGTGCATAGACCCAGCCATGTATTAATGGCGATGGGGCTTACCGATGTGGTCTCGCAATCTTCATTGCGTTTCTCATTTGGGACAACAAATTCATCTAGCGATGTTGAGTATGCACTTTCAGTACTTCCGATTGTGATTGAACGCGGATTAGCGGCAAATGCAGTAGGTAAGAAATGAAGATTATTGCAGCCATGAGCGGTGGCGTTGATTCTGCAGTTGCTGCAGCACGCGCAGTTGAGGCAGGACATGAAGTCATTGGTGTCCACCTTGCGCTGTCCTCTAACCCACAGAAATACCGAAGCGGTGCGCGTGGATGTTGCACCATTGAAGATTCACATGATGCACGTCGCGCAGCCGATGTCATTGGTATCCCTTTCTATATCTGGGATATGGCCGATGAATTTCATGCCGGAGTCGTTGAAAACTTTATGAGCGAATATGCAGCAGGCCGCACACCTAATCCTTGCTTGCGCTGTAATGAAAAGATTAAATTTGCCGCAGTTCTTGATCGCGCAAAAGCGATGGGCTTTGATGGCGTTGTCACTGGCCACTATGCGCGCACACAAGAGACAAGTGAAGGGCGCACATTGCACCGCGCAGTAGATCCGCTGAAAGATCAATCTTATGTTCTGGCAGTTCTTAATCGCGAACAAATCAATGGAGCGATATTTCCATTAGGAGATACTGAAAAAGTTGATATCCGCATTGAAGCTGAATCTCGTGGTCTGGCTGTTGCACAGAAGCCAGATAGCCATGACATTTGCTTTGTGCCATCTGGTGATAATGCTGGGTGGCTTCGCGATCGGTTAGGCAGTGAAGTAGGCCCCATCGTCGATCAAGATGGAAAGAAGATTGGCGAGCACAAGGGCGCTTACACATACACAATCGGTCAGCGCAAAGGTTTGGGTCTGACTGTTCCAACCTCTGATGGTTCGCCTCGATTTGTTTTAAAGATTGAACCAGTCACTAACACTGTTGTCGTAGGTGCGCGAGAAGATTTAGCTGTGACTTCGATGCGTGGTGAGAATCCAATCTTCTGCGGACCAGAAGTGGGCGCCGCTCCACATCGAGGTTTTGTGCAGGTGCGCGCACATGGCGCAGCACTTGATTGCACCTATTACATGGATAACAACCAACTTATTGCCGAACTCGATGCACCACTTCTTGGGTTAGCAACAGGGCAAGCCATGGTTATCTATGACGGCGATCGTGTTGTTGGTTCGGCGACTATCTGCGAGACAGCATGACTAACGCAGCACGCCATCGCATCACTGAGCTGACTCAAGAGATTCGAGATCACCAATTTAAATATTATGTATTAGATGCGCCAACAATTACTGATGCGCAATTTGATTCGCTGTTGAAGGAACTTGCGGCCCTAGAAGCTAAGCACCCGGAATTACTCGAACCAGATTCACCATCACTCGGCGTTGGTGGGGGATTTGCCACAACCTTTACCCAGCACGATCACATCGAGAAGATGATGAGCCTAGATAACGTCTTTGATTCGCAAGAGCTCAATTCTTGGTTTGATCGCGTTGAAAAGGAATCACCTTCGCCTGAATATTTATGCGAACTTAAAGTAGATGGGCTAGCTATCAATCTGCTCTATGAAAATGGTCAACTCACTCGCGCACTTACCCGTGGCAATGGCACAACTGGTGAAGATGTCACCCTCAATGTCAAGACCATTAAAGGTTTGCCTCATACGTTAACGGGCAAGAAAATTCCTTCGCTGATTGAAGTACGCGGTGAAGTTTTCTTTCCAGTTGCAGCATTCAATCAACTTAATGAAGAGTTAGAAGAAGCAGGTAAGCAACTCTTTGCCAACCCGCGTAACTCTGCAGCTGGGTCACTTCGTCAGAAAGATCCACGCGTTACGGCCCTTCGCCCTCTGGATGTTGTTGTGCACGGCATCGGTGCCTCTGAAGGAATCTCCTTTGCATCGCAATCTGATGCTTATGCGCAACTCAAAGCGCTGGGATTACCTACTTCGAGTAGATTCAAGGTCTGCACAACCCGCAAAGAAGTGCTGGCATTTATCGAAAATTACAATATTCATCGCCACGATGTTGAGCATGAGATAGATGGAGTCGTAATCAAAGTCGATGACATCACCGAACAACGTAAATTGGGATTTACTTCCAGGGCGCCTAAATGGGCGATTGCATATAAGTATCCGCCTGAAGAGGTCACAACAAAATTACTCGATATTAAAGTAAGTGTTGGTCGCACAGGCCGTGTCACACCTTTTGCATTTATGGAGCCAGTCAAAGTTGCTGGATCAACAATCACCAATGCAACTCTGCATAACCAAGAAGAGATTGAACGCAAAGGTGTCTTAATTGGTGACACTGTCATCATTCGCAAAGCTGGCGATGTAATCCCTGAAGTTTTGGGGCCAGTACTAGATAAGCGCACTGGTAAGGAAAAGGCATTTGTGATGCCAACGCAATGCCCAGAATGCGCTACCGAGTTACGCGCCATGACCGATGGCGATGTTGATATCCGTTGTCCCAATACCCGCAGTTGCCCGGCTCAACTACGCGAACGTATTTACTACATCGGTTCCCGCGCAGCACTTGATATTGATGTCTTAGGTTATGAAGCAGCAGTTGCTCTGCTGAACGACAAGATCATTACCGATGAAGCAGATATTTTCTCACTGACTGAAAAGAAATTGATGAATTCATCGTTCTTTACTAAGAAAGATGGCGGCAAAGGTAAGAATCTTGAGAAGTTATTAGATGCCCTAGAGGAAGCTAAAAGCCGGCCGCTTTGGCGCACACTTGTCGCCCTTTCCATTCGCCATGTTGGGCCAACATCGGCACAAGCACTAGCCACACAATTCGGCAGCATGGATGCAATCTCCAAAGCATCAGTTGATGAACTTGCTGGTGTTGATGGTGTCGGAGAAATCATTGCTCAATCAATCGTCGAATGGTTCACAGTTGATTGGCACCGAAACATCATTAAGCAATGGAGTGCCGCAGGTGTTTCAATGATTAATCAAAAAACTGAAGAGCTGCCACAAACTCTTGCAGGGTTAACGTTTGTCGTAACCGGTGGCCTGGAAAGTTTCACCCGTGATTCCATCGCTGAAACCATTACGGCACATGGTGGAAAACCATCATCGTCAGTCTCAAAGAAAACAGATTATGTATTGGTCGGAAGTGAGCCCGGATCAAAGCTTGCAAAGGCAGAAGAGTTAGGCGTCACAATCATCGATGAGGCGCGCTTTTTAGAACTTCTCAAGGGTAAGTAGTAATCTTTCGCCATGATTAATCTCGCGGCAGAGGCAGGGCGCCAACTTCCTGTTCAACCTTATGTTTTTGGTCTTATCGCATTTGGAATTTTCTCGTTCCTTTTGTATGTCGTTCTTCGACTAGATAAGTAGTAATAGTGAGAGTTGGGCTTTACGGCGGGACTTTTGATCCGATTCATAACGGTCACATCCACGTCATCAAAGAGCTCATCACACAAAAAATCGTCGATCATCTTTTAGTTATTCCTGCGGGTCAGCCGCTACTGCGAGAGAAGAGCCCTGCAGCTACCGGTGCCCAACGCCGGACTATGTGCCAATTGGCTATTAACGAGCTACCTTCTGACATTAAGTCTCATGTAGATGTAAATCCGATTGAAATTCTGCGCGAAGGTCCGAGCTACACAATTGATACCGTTGAAGCTGTTGAGCAGAGCTTTGCAGGTGATGCAATCGTACTGATTGTCGGAACCGATGCATATCAAAAAATTGATGATTGGCACCGCTCGGCAGAGCTCAAAAGCAAAGTTGAGTTTGTTGTTATTGATCGTCCCGGTTTTCCCGGCGAGCACAACACCAGCATTGGCGCCATTGAAGTTTCAGCAACAGAGATTCGCGAAAAAGATTCTAACGATCTACCAGCAGCAGTTGCTGCATATATAAAGGAGCAAAATCTCTATGTCAGCAAGTAAAGCCTGCGTTGAACGTACTCAGATTGCCGCTCGCGCTGCCATTGAGAAATTCGGAACAGAACTCGTCGCACTTGATTTATCTGAACAAACTGTCTTGAGCGAAGTTTTTCTTATCATCACGGCATCGAATGCCAAGATGATTGATTCGATTGCCGATGAAGTGGAAGAACAACTACGGCTTGTTGGCGATAAACCACTTCGCCGCGAAGGCACAGCCGAGTGGGTATTGCTCGATTACTCCGATTTAGTTGTTCATATTCAATCTAGCGAACTTCGTCGTTACTACATGCTCGATCGATTGTGGAACGACTGCCCAAAGATTGAACTCGAGGCTGTAAAAGAGGAAGTTGCACGTGGCTAATCAAATTATTCTCTGGCGCCACGGTCAGACCGATTGGAATGTTGCCAATAAGTTTCAAGGACATACAGATATTCCGCTCAATGAAGTTGGTCAGTTTCAGGCTAGACATGCCGCACCTATGTTGGCGGCAATTTCTCCAACAATGATTATTGCCAGCGACCTAGGGCGTGCTCAGAGCACAGCGCATGAATTAGTGAAGTTAACTGGTTTGGAAGTACTTACCGATGCACGGTTACGTGAAACCAACTGTGGAAATTGGGAAGGTCTTACCGGCGATGAAATTCGCAAAGTGGATTTAGATAATTTGCGCGAGTGGTCAATGGGTGGCGATAACCCTGCTGGCGGAATCGGCGAACGTCGGAGTGAAGTTGGAGCGCGCGGATTCGCAGCAATTACCGAAGCACTTGCCGGCAAAGATAATCAGCGTTTAGTCGTTGCAACACACGGCGGTACATCGCGCACCATCATTGGAACATATCTTGATCTACCAATTCCTTATTGGTCTCGCATTGGTGGACTTTCAAATGCACAGTGGTCGATTCTTGAAGAGTCACCTAAAGGTTGGCTTTTAGTCGAACACAACGCAGGATCTATTCCAGAGCCAGTATTTGGCGAAGAATCTGGCGGAGTTATCCCGGATTCAGTGCGGTAAAGTACGCCCGCACCGTTTTTGATTATCGCGTCAAAGCCTTTATGGCTTGTGACGCAAATTAATTTGCGGGGATATGGCGCAATTGGTAGCGCGCTTCCATGGCATGGAAGAGGTTAGGGGTTCGATTCCCCTTATCTCCACGTGAGTACAGAACGCGAACACGCGGCATACGATTTTGCATACGTGCAAGAGAAGTGGCTGCCGATTTGGGACAAGCTCGAGCCATTTAAATCTGGTCGAGCAGATGATGTGCGCCCTAAGAAGTATGTACTCGATATGTTTCCTTATCCATCAGGTGATTTACATATGGGCCATGCCGAGGCTTATGCACTCGGCGATGTAATTGCTCGTTACTGGATTCAAAAAGGATTTAACGTTATGCACCCGATTGGTTGGGATGCATTTGGATTACCTGCAGAAAATGCGGCAATCAAGCGCAATGAAGATCCGCGCATTTGGACTTATGAGAACATTGCAACGCAAAAAGCATCTATGCGTCGTTATGCATGTTCATTCGATTGGGATCGCGTCTTTAATACCTGCGACCCCGAGTACTACAAATGGAATCAGTGGCTCTTTACTAAACTGCACGAACGCGGCTTGGCATATCGCAAAGACTCAGCAGTTAATTGGTGCCCAGGCTGTCAGACAGTTCTTGCAAATGAGCAGGTAGTAGCAGGGCTCTGCGAACGCTGCGATACAGCAGTTACTAAGAAGAAATTGAATCAGTGGTATTTCAAGATCACCGATTATGCAGATCGTTTGCTCGATGACATGTCAGAACTTGAGGGCAAATGGCCTGAGAAAGTTCTGATGATGCAGCGTAATTGGATTGGTCGCTCACAAGGTGCCAATGTGCAATTTGTTATTGAAGGTCGCACAGAACCAGTAACTATCTACACCACCCGCCCCGATACTTTGTATGGCGCAACTTTTATGGTTGTCGCAGCTGACTCAGCTCTTGCTGCAGAACTTGCGCAAGGAAGCGCAGTTGAAGCAGAGTTCCAGGCATACCTCGAGAAAATAAAAGCTGCATCAGATATCGATCGCTTAGCTACAGATCGTCCGAAATCTGGAGTTGATTTAAAGCGCTTTGCAATTAATCCAGTTAACGGTGAGAAGTTGCCAATCTGGGCCTCTGATTATGTGTTAGCTGATTACGGAACTGGCGCAATCATGGCTGTTCCCGCACACGATCAACGCGACCTTGATTTTGCAAAGGCGATGAAGCTACCTGTGCGCGTTGTTGTTGAAACTGGTGAAGAAGATCCTAGTGCAACAGGAATAGCAACAACTGGCGATGGAAAGATTATTAACTCAGGTTCACTTAACGGACTTTCAAAGGTTGATGCAATAGCTGCAATCAATAAACAACTTGAGGCAGATGGACTTGGAAAGAGTGCACGAAATTATCGTCTGCGCGATTGGCTTGTTTCTCGCCAACGTTACTGGGGCACGCCTATTCCAATCGTTCACTGTGAAAAGTGCGGCGAAGTTGCTGTTCCAGATTCAGAACTCCCGCTTCTTCTTCCTAATGCAAAAGGGTTAGATCTCAAGCCAAAGGGACAATCACCACTTGCAGCAGCAACCGAATGGGTAAATACAAAGTGTCCTAAGTGTGCAGGTCCTGCCAAGCGCGATACCGACACTATGGATACCTTCGTTGATTCCTCTTGGTACTACCTGCGTTATCCATCTTCTACTAATGCAACTGAGCCATTTAATCGCAGCGATATTGATACCTGGCTTCCTGTTGATCAATATGTTGGTGGTGTAACCCACGCAATCTTGCACTTGCTCTATTCACGCTTCTTTACCAAAGTTCTTTTTGATATGAAGATGCTTTCATTTACCGAACCATTTACGCGTCTGCTCAACCAGGGAATGGTTGTTATGGATGGCTCTGCGATGTCTAAATCTCGCGGCAACCTTGTGCGACTTTCTGATGAACTTGAAAACCATGGCGTCGATGCAATTCGCCTTTCTATGGTCTTCTCAGGCCCACCAGAAGATGATGTTGATTGGTCAGATGTCTCACCATCAGGATCAGTAAAGTTTTTAAGCCGTGCTTGGCGTTTATCAGGCGATGTCACATCGGCACCTGGAATTGATTTCACAACTGGTGAAATTAGTCTTCGCAAAGCAACTCATAAAGCGCTGCACGATGCAGCATTTGCTGTCGAGTCCTTTAGATTTAACGTGGCGATCGCTCGTGTGATGGAACTTGTTAATGCAACACGTAAAGCAATTGATTCGGGATGTGGTCCTGCAGATGCTGCAGTTCGCGAAGCAACGGAAGCAATTGCAATCATGCTCTCACTTGTTGCACCCTTTACTGCAGAAGAAATGTGGGAACGTCTAGGCCACAAGCCAGCAATTGCAACTGCTGGATGGCCTGAAGTTGATCCAAAACTTTTAGTTGCCGATGAAGTTGAAGCCGTCATTCAAATAAACGGCAAGATTGTGGATCGAATGAGCGTTGCGCCATCTATTACTGATGCTGACTTTGAAGCTGCAGCCTTGGCACTTCCCGGTGTGGTCGCTGCTTTGGGTGGTGCGACACCTAAGAAAGTCATCGCACGCGCGCCAAAGCTCGTCAACATCGTTCTTTAATCAACAGCTCCAGTATTTACAGACCCTTCTTCTCATTAACTCCACCACCATCCGCGGATGGACAATTCATATGGCAAGGAATATTTAGGCAAGATAAGTATTTGGTGGAGTGATCTCCACTATTCAACAGTGCAGAAGCGCGGCTTGGCGATCATCGCACTTTTTGTTGTCGCCCTATCGGCGCTCTTTGTGACGCGAGGTTCTTCTCAAGAAGTTGTAGAACAACTTCCAGTAGTTGCAATCGATGCGATACCGCAACTACTTGTAGTTGATGTTGCCGGAGCAGTTGCAAATCCAGGCGTGTACTCCCTTCCCCTGAATTCACGTGTGGTTGAAGCAATCAAAGCAGCGGGCGGGTTGAAGAAGGGCGCCGATACATCAGATATCAATCAAGCTCGTATTCTTAAAGATGGTGAGCAGATATATGTATATCCGGCTGCGTCTAAAGTAGTTGGCGCACGGCCAGCAGTGCGCAAGAACGGCCCCATCATGATTAATCGAGCAACTGTTAAGGATTTTGAAGCACTCGATGGAATAGGACCAGTACTTGCTAATCGCATCGTGGCATATAGAAAAATTAGTGGGCCATTTGTAGCAATAGAAGATCTCTTGAAAGTTCCTGGTATCGGACAGAGCAAATTCGCTCAATTCAAAGAGAAGCTGCGCGTGTAATAGATAGCCGCGCCCTTGCACTGGGGGGCGCGGTTTGGGCGGGCGCACTTGTGCAAAGTTGGAGCGCACCATGGATTGTTTCTATGGTCGCACTCCTTTCTGCGCTCTTACTGAGAAGCAAGAAACGTTTTGCGGTTT
>Ga0209084_1001427_pt1 | contig 20058 bp, 20 predicted proteins | sample C_130820_MF_Meta_FD_187309 | JGI IMG/M metagenome (GOLD analysis project Ga0209084, IMG submission 187309) | Freshwater microbial communities from Lake Croche, Canada to study carbon cycling - C_130820_MF_MetaG (SPAdes) (version 2) | ecosystem: Environmental > Aquatic > Freshwater > Lake...
AAAAAAAAAAAAAAAAAGAAAAAAAAGAAAAAAATGAAAACAAATAAAAAAGACGATAAATAAAAATCTTCTTATAGATTATAATGGATTTCTTATATATTTTAATTGCAGCGTGGGCACTATACACTCTTTATAAAAATATTGCAAGTGGATTGTATATGTATATTGTCTATTTAACTGTAGCTTATTTCATAGTAAGATTTATGGTTACAGGACCTAAATGGCGGCTTTTTTTGAGTGTCATTTTGGCAAATTTATTAAGTATTGGATTCATAATTGGCAATATGTTTTCTGTTATAAGAAAAATAAGTGTACCTGTTCCCGCAAATGAAGGTACAATTTAAATTTCATTTTTTTCTCTTTAATCAAATAAATCTCAGTTTTTTGATCTTGTCTAAAGCATTTTGAGTAATTTTATAAATCCCTTTATCACCTTTGAATTTTTGATAGAAATCGCTTGGTTTCATTTCAACATTCAATTCAGGGATGACTTTTTCTTGAGTTTCTCTCTTTTGTTCATCTGGCTCTAAATTAAATTGGTTATAAAAGGCTTCCTCTTGATCTTCGTTTTCAAATAAAACACACTTCTTCTCATTGTCCAATTCTCCGTGATAAGATTCTACTCGCTCTAACCAAACAGGAGACCTACAAGCATAATACAGCCAATTGGAGCGCCATAATTCCTGGGCTTTTTTATGTTCTTTTGGTCTCTCCAGTTGAAATGCAGACAAAACACCGGAATCATTGACACCATACTTGCAGTGAGTTTCTAATACCTTGTACAAGACTGGGTTCTTACCAATGTCAAGGGGAACATATTCCGATTCCAAGTACAACTTGTGACCACTTTTGGTTACAATACTAGTATTTGGTTCCATTAATTGTGCCAAGTATTCAAGACGGGATGCTGCGCCTTTTGCCATTTTTACGAATTCGGTTTCACAGCAAGTATGCAGTAAGTATTTTGCGACTGTTGCGTATTTCTTAGATGCAATAAGAGGAACCAAATCTCCGTCAAAATCGGTGGGTATCTTGACGCTCTTACAAGTTTGCAGAAGTAGAAAGATATCCAGGTTGTAAGGGCGGATAAGCAAGTTGGTGACAATGGCATTTATGTCTTGGAACTCTCTTGAACCAAGTTTCCTATTTAAGAAAGATTTGAAGTTAGGATTTAGTGTAGCGAAGAAGTAGTAATATATTTTTTCTAGAAGAGAGAAGAGCTCATCATTGAGCCCCGAGTAATGGAGCTCGTATGCCCAAAAGATGGCAGCATCCTCGTTCTTATTTAGGAGTGCAATAATAAGCGCTGCTTCTACTTCATCTTTGAAGTAAAGGAGGTTCGTTAAAGCGCAGCGGATAGATAAAGCGCAGCGGATAGATAAAGCGGAGCGGATAGATAAAGCGGAGCGGATAGATAAAGCGCAAACTTCAGATGTCATTGTTTGAATTCAATTTTATGAGTTTGTTGTGTCATCACTATTTAAATACTTTTTTGGATCAATTTTTTTTATTTCTAACTGAAATATATAATGACTAAAAAAGCGCCAAGTGAATGGAACCTCCATGTTAAATCAGTATTTGCTAAGGGTAAAGCTGATAAAGGAAAGGGATATAGCTTCAAACAGGCACTAACAGATGCTGCTAAGACCTGGCACGGATCTTCTGCAAAGGGAAAGAAGGCTCACAAGAAGCAAAAAGGTGGTGAAGAAGTTGAAGAAAAAATGGGAGGAGGAGAATCATCAACTTCAGATGAGGGAGATTTATCTATGGGAGACTCATCTTCATCTATGGAAGAGTCATCTATGGAAGGTGGAAAAAAGAGTAAAAAGACTAAAAAGAGTAAAAAAAGAACAATGAAAGGTGGAAAGAAGTCTCGCAAGGGAAAGAAGGGTGGAAAGAAGTCTTGCAAAAATAAAATGTAAGAAATAATCCAACAATCCAATAATCTTATAAATTAATATTTATAAAATTATTACTAATCTTATCCAATTATTTCAGTCTATTAAATCATAAAAGTCGCATTTTTCCACCATTTGTTCAAATTTAGAAAGAAATAAAGATTGTAATCCAATTTCTTCTCTCTTTGAACATAAAATTATAACAAATTTTGCCAGTAGAAGAGAGAAATCTTCTAAAAAATTACAAGACAAACCACGATCAATCAAATCCTTCACTAAAAGCAAATAAGTCATACACAAAGAATAGATGTCCCAATTATTGAAACAATTGGTTAATAAATCCTTGAATGCATCCTCTTTTGACTTATTAATAATTGACTGAAGAGAGAAAACAACAGATTCTTTACATTTATTCAAATTATTTACCAAATTATCATTATCTATAAAACCCATAATTTCTGTCAATTTTCCAAAAAAGTCACAACATAGTTTTTCAATATTGGTTTTTGATAAAGAACCTTGATGATTGTTTAAAAATAGGCATATCTTCGCTTCTAATGGTAAAAAAATATCTCCTTCTCTTATTTCTGAAAATAAATTGCTTTTTCTCTCTTCATTGATATTTTCAAACTGAAAACTGGAACTGAAATTGGTTAAATACGGTTTATCAACCAAATCAAAGACTATGTTTTCAGGAGTCAAAGAAAAATGCACTATTTTATGGGAAGCCAATATTTCAACACTTTTCAATAAGTATTTGAAACTATTAATTGTATTGAGAATCATCTTGCGTTTACAGGTTATTTTTCCGAAGTAAGAGCAAAACCCTACAAATTCTTGTGAACTATCAAATGAATAAAATAAAAATACATAAGGGTCCCTTTTACCTTCTCTCTTTACTAAACCAAGCGTCTTATCAACTTCTGAAAGATTTACCAAGGAATCTTTTAAAATAGTATGAAAATAGTGAGAAAAATCAATTATTCCTTGAATATGTCTACTCATAAATATTTCATTTTTAGTAAGAAAATCAAGAGTTTTGATGCGAGAATAAGCTGTTTTGTTTTTATCCTTTTTCATTTTATTTATTTGACATTTTTGATCTCTTTTTGCCCTAGGAAAAAAAATATGTTGGCTCTTGTCTCCGTTTTGATTATTCATAGTTATTTAACTATTAATCAGAAATTTTAAGCTATTATTTGACCTATTATTTGACCTATTCACTAACTTTCTAACTTTTATGTGCAATCAAGAAATATCGGTTTTTATATGTCTTCTTTATCTTTTCCTTGATTTCAGTATGATCTCTGAACCCAATCTGAATCATATGATTCACCTCTTTCTTTAAAAGCTCCAAGTTGGATTGACAGAAATCCAGGAAACCATCAGATGGCTTACTCATATGCAGTTGAATATGATCATCCATTTTCTCTATGAGCTCCTTCTGTGAACAAATATAAGGCCGACGCTCAAGTGGTGCATTTTTTTCAGTTCTTTTTTTTCGGTAATAATACCGCGCACTTTTATACATTTTATCTTCAATATTTCCCTTGTAATCCAGATTGGTAAGACGTAGAATTTCACCATTGACTAAGTTTTCGTTGGCTTCGGTCCATTCAGTCCACGCTTCTTTGAAACTATGGCGATCATCATATTGGTGTATTTTGGAGAACTGAAAGAGGGCGTCCATAAACTCTTGTGTAAACTTGAAGCGGTAAATCAGAGACAGAGTCAGAGTCAGAGCACTCTTGTTAGTATTAATATTTTCGGAATCATCACAGTTCTCTGAATTAGTATTATCATTATCAATATGTCTTCCATAAAAACCATCAGTGGCTCTATTATAATGAAACTCATTATCATTACAAGTGCCATTATTAATGTATGACTCAGAAATAAAACTACCATTTTGTGTTTGGATAAGGCTCATTGGTTTGTGTTATTTGGATTATTGTACAACAAATCAATTAACTTGATTTTGTTTCAATTTTTTCCAAAACTTTTGACAGATTGTCTTTGGGTATTTTATAAAAATTGATTTAATATTATGAAATTATACTTTAGACATAATTTATTCATAATATTAAATGTCAACATTAACACCAAAGTCAACAAAAGATACAACAGCTAAGACTTCATTAGAAAAAGAAAATGAAAACGAAGACTTACTCACTTCTACATACATTTCACAAATGAATTCAAAAGAAAAGATCGCTTACCACATTGCAATGGATCATCTTGGAACATCTTTCAACTTGAAGAAAAGTATTGGATACAAAGAATGGTTGAAGAAAAATAAAGAAAGCAAATAAAGCAAATAAAGCAAATAAAGTAAAGAAAGCAAAGAAAGCAAATAAAGTAAAGAAAGAAAAGAAAGCAAAGAAAGCAAAGAAAGCAAAGAAAAATCTTATAAAAATTAATACTGTTTTAAATAGCTTTCTTTTCATCTGGACTCACACTTGGAGCCACATTTGGAATAACAGATAATGCTCCAGGCAAACTCCTCGCTAAATATAAAATGAGATCTTTCAGTTTTCCTGTAACAAATTCGTTTGAGTTTTTCATTATATAACTATCTATTATTCTGTATGCTATTATGATGTCAGTAACACCATTCAATTGATCAGATATTTCCATTAAAACATTTTTTATTTTTTGTGAAAAAGGTCTATGACTGTTGAGAAAATCTTTCACCATTTGACCTATATCAGGAGAAGCAGTACCACCAATTTGATGTTGAATATCTGGCGTTTTTGAGACAACCATTTTTTTCTCTCTATGCATTATTTTTATTTGTCTATTTGGAATCATATTAATATAAGGTTAGGTTTTATTTATTTTCTATTCTTATAGACCACTTTGCATTCTCTTAAATTCAGCAAAACTTAAACCATACCTTTTATCCACTACTTTCCGGTCCACTTTCTTCAAAAAACTGAAGTTAATAATCTTGCCTTCACAAGAATAACGATTTGCCTTTTCTTTCAAAATCATATTTTCCTCGTTTTCTGATGTGGTATTTTTGGAACCAGAATTTTTTGAATCTCCTGAAATACCTGCCACCTTTAGTCCACTGTCTTTGTTATATGACTTCAGTTTGACAAATACATTTTTTCTAACAGGAATATCATCAGTAGTCTTTTTGAGAAGTTTTTCATCTTCTTCTTTCTTTTTTTGTTCCTTCTTGTCTTCTAATTTCTTCTGTGCATTTTTGATTTCTTCTTCCATATCTACGAAAATAGCCTTACAGTTATGTAGAACCACATATTTACGCGCACAAGTTTCTAAAAATCTGTAAGGGATAGTACTGTCTGAATAATAAGTGAAAACTTCGCGATTATTATCATAATACAAAATTACATTACCAAGAGGAGTTGTCTCCATTACAATTGCATTTTTAAGTTCATCTAAGCGTTCCTTGGATAACTCAAATGAATCCAGAAGTGCAATTTTGTCCTTGTATTTATCCTCATATTTTATTTCTGGTTTTTCTTTTTGTTTATTCTCTTCTTTTTCAGAATTATTATCATAGTTTTCTTTGTATCTGAACATATTATTATAAAAAAGCATACAAACCCATAATAGTCTTTCTCTAAATACCTGATTTTTGAAAAGTTCTGAAAAGAAAAATCCTGCTAACAAGCAGTACATTAAATTATAAGTTTGAGTAATTATTTCTTCTTGAGAAAGTATTGAAACTATTTGAAACTGGCTATTATCTTCTTCTGGAAAAGTATAAAATTCATCAATAACTAGTTGATCTCCCATAATAAATAGAATACAAATATGTTTATGTCTTTATTTCAAATAATTAATTATGATTATTTATTTGTTTAATATTTGGCTACTATTTGGCTATCTACTTGTCTACTATTTGGCTATCTACTTGTCTATCTACTTGGCTATCTACTTGTCTACTATTTGTCTATCTACTTGTCTACTATTTGTCTATCTACTTCTGCGCGTCTCATAGCAAACAAGTCGTCCACTTCTTGAGACAAATCAGCACACTTGATCAGGTCATAAGTGCCCCTATTGTTATTCGGGTGCAGTCGCACTAGGTAGAGGTGATTCACAGTCTTACCATATTTGGTCTGCAAAATCTTCTTATAAGTGTTGAGCTGTAGTGAGTAGTGCCAGAAGTTGGAGTCCGGCAAATGGTTAATGCATTCAGTGGTCGCGCTTTTTCCCCAACCATTTGTTTTTGAAATCTCCTTGGCGCGTTTCCAGTCAAAGATGGCAAGGACACCAGTTTCAGGATTCTCGTAGACCATATCAATGGAGCCAGCGAGCTTCAAGTCCTCGTCGTAAATCATCCACTCCGTCCTATACGGTTTAAGTTCTGGAAACGATTTGACGAAATACATAAAATACTGCCATTCAATGGAGTCGTTTATGTATTCTGGTGGGTTAGCTTCAAAATAATCCAGCAATGTTTTGTGGGTTGCATTGGGTACAGGCTGGTTCATAAAACACTCAATATCGTAGTGGAGTTCAGTCCCGGCGCCACTTACAGCCTTTCCATTTTCAGCCCATTGTTCTTGGATCTGCTCGGAAGTGAGACCCCAGTATTTGTTATCGGGATTCCAGTTCTTGCCCTTCATCATCTTCTGAATCGTTCCGACCGCGTCAAACTTTGGGAAATGATGGTGGTTGAAAGTGGTCACTGAAGTGTAAGAGCTGTCAGGATCACTAGTAATTGTGTATTTATGCGATGGCTCATCAAAGAGTAGACTTTCGTCTCTCTCGTGAGAATTGGCGATCTTTAGAGTTGGAAGCAAAGTAGATGGCATTTTGATTTGTATGTCTTGTTGTTTAGTAAATTGTACAACTAAAGAACAAGTGAACTAAGGTTTCAATTTTTTTCCACCTTTAGAAAAGGTGGAGCCAAATCACTCATAAGTCACACATAAATAACGAATCAAGCGAGTGAGGCTTGTTTTACTAGTTTAATCAAAAAGTTAAGTAATAAGATAACGAATCAAGCGAGTTGGGGCTTGTTTAGAATTGGCATTTCTCCAGTTGAGCTATGCGCTTCTTCAGATCTTGGATTTCTTTTACCAAAACAGGTATAAGACCAATATAATTAATGGACTGCATTTGTTCGCCGTCTTTTTCCCCAGTTACAAGCTGAGGGTAATGTTCTTGTAATTCGTGAGCAATAAAACCGATGGATTCTTTACCAGATTCTTTCAAATTATATTGCACAGGTTTCAAATTGTCTACAGTGAAAGCATCATCAAGAATTCTAATGTTTTCTTTGATACGGTAATCTGATCTTGCATTGTAATATGATGCATCAACGTAAGTTCCTGCTCTAATATATTCTTTTGAACTAATATAATCTCCTGAATAAATGTATCCTGATACACTAACATAACCTGCTCCACTAAAGTTAGCTGATGCATAAAAACTAGGTGCTACAAATAGTCCATCAGTACCAATGTATGCTTGACTTGTTTCATTTTCACCATAAGGTCTTAAATAAATAGTATTTCCTGTTGTGGCACAGTTTATAAAAATATCATTTCCATTACTTGACAAATATGCATTTTGTACATATATAGCATTACCTGTAATTGTACCCGGAACATATAGGCTCGAAAGTATGGTACCACAAATATCAATATAAGTATTGATTGTTAATGCTTTTAAAAGAGTATAACTTCCATTTTTAACATAACTTAAGTTAATATCTAATGCAGATGCTGCTGTATCAGTTGTTGTACCTAATGCAAAATTTGCGTATTGTGACCAAGCAGCATATTGCTTTCCCTCTTTAAAAAGATTTATTAACATTGCTCTATCGCTATAATCAGTCCATTCTGTTGAACATGTGATATTTAAAGATGAATAAGAATCATAAAACGATGAAGCTCCAGAAGGAGTCCCAGAAAAAGGAATAGTATTAAATTCTTTGATCCTTATATTACCACTTACATCTAAAGTTGCAGATGGATCGGCTGTAAGTGTTCCAATACCAACATTACCTAAATTATTAATATACATCCTAATATTTGCATCAGTATAAGAAGGTGAAACATCATTAGGAGGAATAGTAATATTATCAGGGTATGTATCAAATGCTAATGCGCCTGCTCTTAAACGAATTCTATCAGCATTAGTAGTACCAGCGTCATTCCCTTTAAATATTAAAAGTTCAGAGGATTCACGACCGTCTAAATCATCATATAGTCTACTTACAATAGTATTGAAAGTTGGATCACCACTATCACGGTATGTACCACCAAAAAATAGTTGTCCTCCAATAGCACCTGTAGTTGGATCATCATTATCTTGACCTATAGTTAAACTACCACCAATACCACCGATTCTTCCATTACCACTTACATCTAGTGTATAACTAGAACCAGGTGTAGTTGTACCAATACCAACATTTTGAACCTTACCTGTTGCTATGCTCGGATCAATATAAATTCCAAATGATGGGCTACTACCGTGATAGTATCCAAATATACCAACTGATCCATTTGCCGCCGGGTTGAATTCAATATAACCCATACCAGTATTATCAATACCTTGTTGTATTCTATTACTTGAGCTTGTCCAATCTGGATAATCACTATCTTTATACCTATAATTGTAAAAATTTAAATTAGATGTACTTAGAGGATCTGTACCTGTAATTGACTCTATTACTAACGAAGTAGCAGTACTATCTTTTGAATTACCTAACGGGACATTATTTTTTATATGAAGCGTAGAAACTGGATCGGTTGTCCCTATACCAACATTACCTGTTTCATAATTACTATTATAAATATTATTACCACTTTGTGTCCAATAAGTTGTCCCTTGTGACCCAGTAGATCCGTAAGGTCCTGTTGACCCTTGGGGACCTATAGGCCCAACTACTGTCAAGGTGGTTGACACATAAGAATATCCATTTCCTGTAGGATCTTGAAAACTTATATTAATAACACTTGGATCACTGCCAGTTTCGTAACCTGATGACAAAAATGTAACAGTAATATATGATCCTTCAGAAAAGGAAATTGTTTGTTGTTGTGTTACTACTCCATTTATTTGGTATAACTGATATGATGCATTATCAATTGTAGCTGCTTTAGATTCAAAACTTATAGTTCCAATAGAATCAAAACTTTTATTATAAACAGTTATTACTGGATATATTTTGATATGTGGACCGCTAACTAGTTGTGCATAAATATCAAAATTTGTTGGTCCAACTGGTATTTGTGTCAATGTAGGTGGCGTTGCTGAAGTAGAAAATTGACATAAATGATTTGGGTCAATTGAAGATAATACATCATTCGAAGCTATTGAATATTGAATAGCTGTAGGGTTATCAATTGGATATGGTGATAATGGATAAAACCCTACCATAATGCCTGTTGCACCAGTATCTCCAGCATTAAAATATAAAATAAGACCACCTGCTTGACCAACGGGTCCTTGTAATCCAGTAGATCCTTGTGGTCCTGTTACTCCAGTAGGTCCAGTAGTTCCTGTTGTACCAGTATATCCAGTTGGACCACTCGGACCAGTATTTCCAGTAGTTCCTGTTGTACCGGTGTACCCGGTTGGACCAGTTGGACCAGTATTTCCTGTTACTCCAGTTGGACCAGTTAATCCAGTTGGACCACTTGGTCCAGTATTTCCTGTTACTCCAGTTGGACCAGTTAATCCAGTTGGACCACTTGGACCAGTACTTCCAGTTGGACCAGTATTTCCAGTATTTCCAGTTGCACCACTTGGACCAGTCCACCCAGTTCCATTTGGACCAGTATTTCCAGTTTGTCCACTAGGACCTTGGTCTCCCTGTGGACCTTGATCACCTTTTACATTTGCTGTATCTTGTGAAGTTCCATTGATGAAATAAAGTGTACCCAAATTCAATAAAGAGTTTCCACTGAAATCAATATGACTTTGCGAGACAATTTTTGAGTTGGGTTGTCCAAGTGAATCCGAAATTGTTGGTTTATCACTATTAGAATAATGAGTTCTTACAATATTGTTTGTTGCAGCTTTATCTAAACCACCGTATTTTCTAAAAGACATTTATATATTAATACGTTGAATATTTATATTTATAAATCATAAATGTATAAAATATTTTCTCTACTTATATTGTCCATATTTTTGTCCTACATAGAATAAAAATATGAGAAAAACCTTAAAATCTTTAGCTATATCAATGGGGTATAATATTGAGGTAGCGATTGACATTGAAAAACATCATAATCTTTCAGAAATTAAAAAAACAGTGACTGATAGTGCTATAGATTATGGATGTGATCATTATTACTACTTGTACGACTACCAAGGTAATTGTAAACAGAAAAGGAACCACTGCATTATCGTGATAAATTATGAAGATGACTGTCTATTTGATTGTGCAGAACTGTTGAAGCTTCTTAGAAAAAACTCTGAACTACATATTGAATGCATTTATGAAGACAATATTATTTGTAAATTGATTTATGCATCCAAATATTATTTATCTACAATGGAAAGAGAGAATGTGATTAAATATAATAAATTCAAGAGAGAACGTGGGTTTTCGGACAATGAAAATATGATATTGAATCAAATTTAAAGCCTGAGTTTTTTGGAGAATCTATTGGAGGAGAATCTATTGGAGGAGAATCTATTGGAGGAGGATCTATTGGAGGAGGATCTATTGGAGGAGGATCTATTGGAAGACTTATTACTAGTCAAATGAATACGATATGTCTTTGGTTTAGGTGTCTTATACAAGAGACGGGCACTCTTTTTTCCCCTTTTTAATACCTTTTTCAAAACTTTTTTGGATCCCCTTTTATGTGCGCGTTTTTTGGAAGTCAATTCTTCCAAAACAGAACTAGGCAGTTCTAAGCTATCAGGAGTCAAAGTAGGAATGCCAATACTTGAAGGTAGTTCAATATGAGTAGGTTCTCTTAGTGTAATGGGAGGTGCACTCATATCAAATGCAGGATCAAATAACATCTCAGAAACTGTCAGCACCTCTGGAGTAGAACTCTTTTCTCTCTTTGGTTCAAAATGAACCTTTGAAACTTGTGGGCTAATACGAAATAATATTGGTTGTCCTTTTTCTTGAGGTTGAGGTTGAGGTTGTGGAGTAAATGGTGTAATATGTAATAATCTACTTAGTTCTTCTTCTAATGAGGAAGTATTGGGTCCATCTGATACAGAACGCATTATTACTGGCTCTTCGTATTCATCTTCCCCTTCGTCATCGCTTTCTGTAAGAAAATCAGATGCCAGTCTTTTTTCAAGTGGTATAGGAATAGGTTTAACTCCTAAAATGGATGCAAGATCATTATTATTGAGCTGAATATGCATCTTGTTTTTATTACAGTTTTTGGAAAATTTCATCTTGATATCTGCCTTTTCACCGTCATAGTTGGCCTTCCATTTTATTTCGTTTTCATCTTTCTTCCCGTGGTTATTGATAATTGTTTTGGTAATACCCTTATTTTCAATATATGATTGCATTTATAATTGAAAAATATTATAATTTTAGTAAAACAATTAAAATAATAATATAGATTGTTTTTATCTTATGAATTTGAATATAAGTGAAATTATGACAGATGGTCTTCATCCAGTTCAAGTTCCACCAGTTCCTTCCCTCTCATCAATGAAGAAACCAGTTGTTGTCAGCAAACCAGTAGAAAAAAAGAAGGTAACATATGATGATATCTTATCTTCATTACAAATGAAAGTAATAGATGGTAAATTACAGTTTGCCAGAGCTGATGCAGCTGAAATAGAACAAATAAGTCAACAACCTCAGACTCAGAAAAAGATTGTGTCCTTTAGCCAAGGGCAAATGCATACTCAGGTTCCTCAAAAAATAAATATGGCTCCAAAAACATTAAAAAACAGACATCTTCCAGTCCCACAAGAATATATAGAGGAACAGGAACAGCAACAACAAGTTCCAATGACAAAAAGGGAAGCAATCATACAACTGTTAATGGCCCAGCAGGAAGCAGCAAGAGTAAGAGAAATCAAATCAACCAAACTACAGTTTTCAAGTAATAATGTTCGTATTGCACCTACAGTTGCACCTCATATGAGTAATATGTTTTTCAAATTCAGATAATAAAATAATATTTATAAATATTAATGAAAACGAAAACAAAGACAAAAACAAAGACAAAAACAAAGACAAAAACAAAGACAAAAACAAAGACAAAGACAAAAACAAAGACAAAGACAAAGACAAACAAAAACAAAACTATTAAGGCTAGAAAATCAAATAAGAATTGTAGTAGAAAATCATCAGCTGATCCGCGTGTTTTTGGACCAGAAATGTGGATTACATTACACCGAATTTCAGTCAATTATCCAAATAAACCTAGTAAAGTTGTCCAAGAAAGTGCAGCAAAATTTATTGAATCACTGCCTTATATGATTCCTTGTACTCATTGTGGATGTCATTTTTCACATTATCTCAAGAAGCAAAATTTACAAAATGTTTGTAAAAATAGACATAATATTACAGCCTTTTTTGTAAATGCGCATAATAGTGTTAGTAAACATACCAATCCCAAAAATAAGCCTTGGACAACTGAAAAAGCGTTAAAAACATATAAGTATGAAAATAAATGTTTTCATAATAAGTTATGGAAAGGTTGTGACTTGAATAAATGCGCAGCAGGTTTTATAAATACAATTCCTTAAATTCCTCTGGTGTCATAATAGGGATGCCTTTTTCTTTTGCTTTAACAGTTTTATTACTTGTGTGATCCTTGGATTTTACTATGAGAACAAAGGTCTCAGAGTTCACATTGTCTTGTAAATGACCCCCTACTTCTTTCAACTTCTGTATAATATCTGCATCTCGCACCTTGGTCATCACGATTTTTTTATTATACAAAAGATTTGAAGAGTCATAAGAAGTTTTGAGTTCTGAAGCTGATGCAGTCTTAGGTTTGGTTTTGGAAGTCAACTTAGAATCCAGACCACAATTGTGCAAGAAGGCTAAGAAGTGAGGGATATTTTTAACAAAAGTCTTCGCATTCACTTCGCCAATTCCTTTGATTTTCACAAGTTTCTCGTATTTTTGTTGATCTGATTCGCCAGTTGCTTCAAGAATGGTTGGTTCATTTGTCATAATTAGTTCAAGTGTTTTGCCACTTATACCTCTTCCTAGTTTATTGGATGCATTCATAATATCCACCAGGGAAGCCTCATCTAATTTGATTTGAATATTTTGCACAAATTTTTGGGCTAATGTTTTGAATCCCGCCTTTTCAAAATCGGTTTGCTGTGCCTTGATTATTTTTGGCACACTGTCTACTCCTGCTTCTATCATCCTCTTGACGTTCCCTTTAGCCAAGCCTTCTACACCAATGCTTACAAAGAATGAACTAATATTCTTCAAAGCCACATCTGGATCTGAACTTGCATCTGCTAACAAAACATCCACATGCTTGTCACTCCATATATAAGGTTGTTCAGGCATCTTTGCACTTTCTGCAGACATTGTTACTGCTTTAATATGTGGTATAACATCACCACTTCGTATGATTTGTATTAATGCACCAATACCAATCTTATTATCTTCTATGAATTTTCCATTGAAACCGGTAGCATATTCTATTTTCACTCCACCTAGATTGATGGGTTCAATTCTTACCCTTGGTTTCAAATAACCATCTTTAGAGGCCTGCCATAATACATCCACAACTTTCGCCTCTGCAACTTGGTCAGATAACACCATCTTGAATGCGAATGCGTAATCAGGATTTCCAGTTTTGCGATCGTGTATCTTATTATCTGCAACAATAATACCGTCTATTTCGTATTCATAGTTGGTGCGCCACTCTATAAGAAGATCAGATAAATTATCATTTGTTAAAGAAGATTGGTCAATTTCTTTGTACTTGACCACTTCAAATCCGCTTTCATAAATAGTTTCTAATTGCTCAATTGGTTTCATTATTGGTATAACAAGCTCATAGACAACGAAATGTAGGTCATTGACTTTTTCATCATAAGTCTGTTTATTAATGAGTCCAGACACCATATTACGAGGATTCGCAAAGGTAGTCTTATACTTTTCGTCAAATACTTGTTTTGGAATAATGAACTCGCCACGCACAACAGTCCCCTTCGCATTAGGAAGATGCAAATAAGGAATTAAATGACTGATATCTTGACCTACTTTGCCGTCACCACGAGTGTACAATTTTGGCTGTTTTTTAGTGCAGTCATAGAGGCCACTGACACCATCCAGCTTACAAGAGACTAGGTAAGGTCCGGCATACTTTGCCTTCCAATTAGCAAGGGCATTTGTATCTGGTTTAATCTTATCCATAGACCACATTTCATAAGGGAGTTTGACCTTGTTTTTGGTAATTTTTGCACCGATTGAATCTGCGACCTTGTTATCAGGGTATTTTTCTTTGATGTATTCTGCTAAGATGTCGTACAAATTATCGGAAAGAAGCGAAGTATTAGTATTGTAATAAGCATCTTTGGTCTCTAAAACCATATTATTGAGTGTGGGCTCATCTAATGATTCCAATACTTTGATGCCGTGAACCTTGAATGCCTCTATTTGTTCCATTATAGGTACTTGCATTATAGGACTTTCTTGAATTAGTTTTATATTCTTTTTTCTTGAAAGTTTTGGTGATCCTTTTGGAGATTTTTGGGCTTTTTTTGATTTTGATTTTGATTTTTTCTTAGGTGTTGGCTCTTCTAATTCCAATTGTTCCACTATAACAAGTTTCTTTTTCTTTTTCTTTGATTCTTTTGATTCTTTTGATTCTTTTGATTCTTTGGAGTTCTTTTCTTTTATTGGAGTCATAGGAATAGCACTGTCTTGTACTAAAACCAATTTCTTTCTCTTCTTAGTCAATTTTTTCTTATGTGTTTTTGAGACTTTTTCAAAAATATTTTGCAATAATCCGCTAGTATTTGACTCCATAATATAAGATCTTATAATTTGTTCATTTTTTATAAAAAACTCAAACTGGTGCTTTTTTCTCAGTTCCTTTTTTTATGCAAGAAAAAAATTGAATCAAAGTTATAATTATTCTTTTTTTGCACAATTCACTATAACATAATGTCATCTACAAGATACAACGAACTATTTATTCAAGTGCTTGGCCAAATGGCTCAGCAAACTGGAGCCAAGGGTGAGAATTTCAAGTGCCGAGCTTACAAGAAGGCTCAGGAAACCATTATGGGTCTTTCTGAAAATATTACCAAGTTGGAAGATATTGAAGGGCAGCCTGGAATTGGCAAGTCCATTTTGGAGACACTTAGCAAGGCTATTGTTACTCAGCCAGTTGTGGGTACTCAAAAAGTGGTAGAAGATCCTCTTATTGTTTTGACAGGAGTTTATGGAATCGGACCAAAAAAAGCGGCAGAACTGGTAGAAAGTGGCATAACAACTATTGCTGACCTGAGGAAGGTACAACAAAAGGTGCTCAATGATAAACAGATTATTGGGCTCAAATATTATGAAGATGTTTTGAAACGCATTCCTCGGTCAGAGATTGATGAATACGACAAGGTTCTGAAAAAGACTTTGATACAAACTTTATCTACATATGGTTTTGAAAAAGATGATTGTAGATATGAAATTGTTGGGAGTTACAGACGCGGTGCAACAGATTCTGGAGATATTGACATTATTATCACATCTAAAAGTCCACAAATATTCATTCTTTTGATTGATAGACTCATCAAGAGCAAAGTCATTTTGGAAGTGCTTTCACGTGGTCCATCTAAGTGCCTAGTTATGGCCCAAATTCCCGGGGCTTCTGCTGTTCGGCGTGTAGACTTCTTGTATTCACCTCCAAACGAGTATGCATTCTCAATATTGTATTTCACAGGATCAAAAGAATTCAATACAGTTATGAGAGGCAGGGCTCTTAAATATGGTCTCACATTGAATGAGCACGGTTTTCATCATATGGTTCAATGCGAAAAAGGCAGAATGGTAAAGGGACCAAAGTTTGCAAAGGAGTTCAAAGATGAAAAAGACATATTTGACCATTTGAAAATGGTCTGGAAGGAACCTAATGAGAGAAAGGATGGATCTTGTGTTGTTGGATTTGAAAAATAAATACAAAAAAATTAAAAAAATATGAAATAAATAATTTATAACATATTTTAGATTATGAATTTTAATTTTGTAAAAAATATAAAAAGGGGATTACTTAATAGTTTAAGTTTTACGTTTTTTTGAACAACCCCAATTGTAATAATTAATATTTTACTTTTACAAAACTATCAGAGTATCTAACTATCTAACTATCTAATAATTCAGTTTATTACTATGACTCTATTACTACGACGAGCACGAAATGTAGTCCACTTGGTATCTTTGACGCGGCAAGTCGGGCACGATCTGTTGTCTTTGCTGTCTACCCATCTTTTCAAGCAGTCTTCGCAATACTGATTGCTGCAACAAGTCGTCTCAACTAAATTCTTCTTGGGTTTTTCTTCCTGGCAAATAACACACTCCAAAACTGTTTCAAGAAGTGCTTTTTTTATTACCTTGCACTTTGGAACATATTGGCGTCTGTTACGAACTGGAACCGGAACAGCTTGAACCGGAGCAGCCTGAACCGGAACAGCCTGAACCGGAACAGCTTGAACCGGAGCAGCCTGAACCGGAGCACCTTGAAGAATGGCATAGCCAGGAGGAGGACCACGAGGAGACTGAGGACCAGGACCAGGACCAGGACCAGGACCAGGAGCAGGAGCAGGAGCGAGGAGGGGGATGCGGAGGCGAAGGGAGGCTGCCGAGGCGGATCCTTGTTCTCGCATTCTTTGTAACAATACCAAAATTTGGTTTCTGTACCCAGTCACCATATATTGATCATCACATTCACACGCAAAAGCGTATCTTCTAATCAAATTTTGCAAATTATTTGATGGCATTTTAATTTAAAACTGTTCTAACTGATAAGTTGTACATTAAAAAAAAAGTTATTAGAAAGTTTCAATTTTTTTTTACTTAATTAAAAATTGAAATCAAATTTTTAATTACTAAATTTTTGACTTACACCATTTGAGTTGATGTTTATTTAAGGAACTCAGGAACTCAGGAATCCAGAAACTCAGGAATTCAAGAACTCAGGAACTAAGGAACTCAGGAACTAAGGAAAATAGGAACTAAGGAACATAGGAACATAGTAATAGAGGAATCCAGGAACTCAGGAACTAAGGAAAATAGGAACATAGGAACTAAGGAAAATAGGAACATAGGAACATAGGAACATAGGAACATAGGAACATAGGAACTAAGGAACATAGGAACATAGGAACTAAGGAACATAGGAACCCAGGAATCAAGTGATATATTAATTTTACAAGAAAATAATATATTTAGTAAAACTACTTAAAAAAATAGTATGTTATTACTATAGGGGGCAAGATGCCCTCTTGAATCGGATTGGCTCAGAGGAAGAGTGTCTGGCTCATAACCAGAAGGTCGGAGGATCGAAACCTCTATCCGATATTCATAGTCTTCAATCTACTGTTACTTTTTGAGTAATAAGTAGATAGAAATATATTTTTTGAATACTTATTTTTGTTCCATTTGTTATTATGGAACACGATTAGTTTAGTGGTAAAATAAATGATTACCAATCATTAGTCTCGGGTCCGATTCCCGAATCGTGTAATTAAATATTGCAGAAATCATATTCTACAATATTTTTCAGATCCATTTTCAAATGCCCATATAAATGTGACCGAATCTTGCACATTTGTGCCGAATCTTGATCAAAGTTGAGACCAGTCAATTTTATCACAGTGCGTGAATACAAGTCACAAAGCTTATCACTAGTCTTCATTTTCTCAGAATTTCTCTCTTTCCAAGCTGAAAGTTGTATCCATAATTTCTTATGAATATGTTTTACAAACAAGCTGAAATCGTCTGGACACGCTTTTCTCCATCCATTTTGGTCTTCTTCTTTGTAGAAGATATAAAATAAGTTTGTTTTTTGATGGAAACAAGTAATGGGAACTTCTTGAACGCAATTTGTGTTTTCACTAATAATATCACAAATTGCCTTGACAACATTTTCTTCAATAAGCAAGTCAAGATGTTCAGGATTAACTACCAGTTTTTTTTGCCATTCGCAAAATGGTTCGGATAAGTTTCCCCGATTTGTTATAAGCCATTCTACAACATCTATATTCTTCTTTTTCTTATCAAGCCATTTCTGCATCTCTTGCATCTTCTCTTCTAATGCCGCATTTTTTATAGCGAGTTCTTGGACAATCTTGTATAACTGAAGATGATTTGGAATATCACTATTTTCCTCGGCATTGCACTTCTTTTCACGCTTACTACAATAAACTATTTCACATAATAGGACGTGTCTATCATGTGAAGTTTTCCGAGTATATTTTTTGCCACAATGTTGGCAATTATAACCACAACTTGTTGTAGTCTTAAATTGGTTTATTTGGTTTGATTTTTCACTATGATACATTTGTATTGTGTAACCCATAATATTGAGGATTTTAATTTCAATTTTTATTATAAATTACTATATTTATGATTAAAATATTATATTATATTAACAATGTCAGGAATTACCAATGAAGATTATTCAGGATCACCATACACTGTTGCACCTCCTTGTAGATCTTTTGGATGTAATCAAAATCTAAGTTCAAGTGATGCTGCATCTCAATACCAGCGTTTGAAGATTATACAAAACACAGTACGCGTTCCTTCTTCTCTCTATTCAATGAATTTAGGTGCTTTGAATGTTTATCAAAAACCGTTTCCTTTGTACAATGTCAATTGGAATCAAATGAGTGACAGAAGAGAGCGCCATTATCAACCAACCATTGTTACAGGTGGAAGTTTCTATCACGGAAGCAGTACTAAAAGCACAATTACTAGATGCCGACCCGGTGCTGGATGTCCAGGTGGCTACGGTGTAGATATTAAACATAATTCATATGATCGTTATTTGAATCGCATCAAAGGTAAGGGACCAGTTCGTCGTGGACCAATTCCACCTGGATTTGGTACACCTCTTGCAAATTTGGATCCTTTTGTTCAAGGAGGTAAAACAATGAAGACCAGTATTGTAGCTGGGTGCAACTGTCCTATTGTATCTGAGGTTGATCAAGTAGCCGAAGAAGTATTATATAAAACATTGGCATCACCATTGAATTTCAATGTGGATTATGTTTTTTCAGTCGGTCAACAAGTGTATGCAATATTATTAGAGAAAGGTAAGAATTATTATGCAGAGGCAATTATTACTGCTGTCAATAATGGAATCTATACTATTCAATTTCTAGATGGTACAGTTGCTTATAGAACAGCAAATAATTTACTGGTTTATTTCCCTTGTAATTGTTCTAATCCAAACATTGCGGATTATTTGACGTCGGGCAATTTTGTTTTAGAGAGTGATGTATTATTGCCTTGTTATTTACTCAATAACTTTATTGGAGGTGGAAATTATATTAATATTCTTAAACAGTTTTTTGGAAATGGAACTTATTTCTCTTCTTTATAAAATACTTGTTTGATCAATTATTTAGAGATTTAATAAAGTTGGGAGATTTTTATGTTTCCACATTATATAAATATGCCTGCAAGAATATCTATGAATATTTCCAACACTGGCTATAATGCCAGATTAGCCTCTCAAATCGCCGTTCGCTCTGTAAATAGTCAAGTCAATAATGGACTTAGAGGTCCCTCTGTTGGTATGAATTTGATGGCGCCTATGATCGGTCGTGTTGCGAGTGCCAAGGCTAGTTGTGGAGCGTGTGGCAAATAATAAGTCTTCAACCTTTGGGAAAGGTTGAGCCAAATAATAAGTCTTCAACCTTTGGGAAAGGTTGAGCCAAATATAAGTAATAAAATTGTCAGTAATGCTACATAATAAAGTGGGGTGAGGCTTAATTATTATGTAATACTATAGTATAAATGCCTACAATTCCAACTCCCGTTAACAGAGCCAATAGTCTCTCCACAATTACCAATTATATTCCCACGCCAGTCGGATTCCGTTTCAATAACTGCAACAATACATTATGCTACACATACAACCACAGTTATGTTTATAAGCCACATACTGCCTACGGACGTGTAGGAACAAGTGCGGCTGGTTATTTGGCCAGTAGAAAAAGACTTTAAAAATAAATCCATATAAATAATTATTAGTAT
>Ga0209084_1001428_pt1 | contig 20055 bp, 14 predicted proteins | sample C_130820_MF_Meta_FD_187309 | JGI IMG/M metagenome (GOLD analysis project Ga0209084, IMG submission 187309) | Freshwater microbial communities from Lake Croche, Canada to study carbon cycling - C_130820_MF_MetaG (SPAdes) (version 2) | ecosystem: Environmental > Aquatic > Freshwater > Lake...
AATAAATAACTTTGTTATGATAATATCAAAATCTGTTAGTGTAACCGATTTTGATATTATAAATATAATATAAATATAGATAATATATAATTTATATTTCCAATGGAAACTTCTATTATTTGCGATACTTGTCGTAAAACATATAAAAATACACTAACTTTCGCAAATCATATTAAATTAAATAGATGTAAGTTTGTGGATAAATCTCTTGATTGTAAAAAATGCGGCAAGATATTTTTACATAAGGATTATAGGTGTAGGCACGAAAAGAAATGTTGTGTAATAAAAACCCAAGATACTGAAATACAAAAACTTCAAGAAAAAATTGAAAATATGGAAAATAGGATAATAAATATTTTGGAAAATAAAATAGAACCAACACACATTACAAATAATAACACTCAAAACATTCAAAATAATATTCACTTAACATTGAATTATGGTGAAGAAAATATGAATCATATAACGATAAAAGATATAATTTCTTTTTTAGAAAAGGGGGAAAGCGGGATAGAAGCTCTTGTAGAGTATAAACATTTTAATCGTCAAGTTCCCGAGAACTGTAATGTAGTTATCAAAAATCTGAATAATAAATTTGCTTTGATGTATAAAAATTCAAAATGGGAAGTAGTAAATAAATCTTATATTTTACAAGATTTATATACTTCAAATGTTACATATCTGAAAGGAAAGTTTGAAGAAATAAAAAGCAATTTACCAAAGAAAATAATGAATAAATTTCAAAAATTTATTGAATTATCAAGAAATGTTGATATTATTGAACCAATCCTTGATAATATCAGATGTATCTTGTATAATAATAGGGATTTGGTAGTGGAACTTAACAAGATAAAAAATACAAAGGGGGAAGAGGTATTGATGATATCATCGGATGAATTCAATATTCAGAATGAATAAAAATGAATTACAATCGTATAAATAGTGAGTATATATAATGAAACAATGGAGTTACCTATAATGATTGAAAATGACATTAGAGATATAAAACAACTGGGTATGGAATGGGTTGAAAATATGTTGACATCCGATATAACATATACCAAAGCAGGTTCATTAAAATTTCTTTTACATGGAAGAAAACCATCCGAACAATCCATTTCAATAAAGATGGGACGATTTGGCGAATTTCTAACAAAAGAAATGATACAACGCAAAGACAATTTAGAATTATTAACTTGTGGAATTCAACAAATTAATAATAAGAAAAAAGATGTAGATTTGATTTTTAAAGATGAAACAAATAAAATAATATATTATCGGGAATTAAAAGCTAATATTGAATTGGATACTGAAAAAATTCCAGCAACTGTTGATAAGTGTAAAGAAATAAAATCATCATTACAGATAACATATCCAGAATATTTTATTGATTGTGCCGTATTGAATTGGAGTGTATATAACAGAACTATATTAAAATCTGGCGTGTCAAATATAAAAACAATTGAAACAAGTGGAATTAAAATAGAACATATGGAAGATTTCCTAAGAATTGTAGATATTGAATGGTCGGAAGAAGAGTATTATGGATATTTTAGAGAAATTGGTATATTGATTAATAATTCTTTATAACTAAATGAACTGTATTTATTTCTTCTCCAACACGATTACCGTATAATTTAAATCTATATTTTTTATCATATTCATCACAAATGAAATCACTATATAATTCTTCAATAAATGGTGTTTTTCCGATAACCATTAAACATTTTATTTTTGTTGTTTTAAAACACTCTGCTAAACGAATATGATGTTCTTTATCAAAAGAGCAATATCCATAATCAGTGAATTCACTATCGTAAGGAGGGTCTAAGAACATAAAATTATTTTCGTCATTATAGTTTTCAAAAATAGTTTCAAAACTTTCACTTAATATTTCGGTTCTTGACAATAAACTTTCATAAGATGGATTTAATAATTCACTATAATTAATTGTTTTATATTTTCCAAAAGGAATATTGAATTTACCATCTTTATTATATCTTAGCATACCACGAAAACAAGTTTTTCGTTGATAATAAAATCGTTTTGCTATATCTACATCATCATTCACAATCATTTTATCACGAATATGATAATAAGTTTCTTCATTGTTTGGATTATTTTCCATAAATTCAAATATTTGTTGGGATTTTCCTTCACCAATACATTTATACAATGCTATTAATTCTTTATGAACGTCACTAATAACGGCACTAGAAGGATTTAGATAGAATAAAACAGCAGCTCCACCAGCAAATGGTTCAATGTATTTATCATAACTTTCAGGAAAATATTTTTCAAATAATCGTATTTCATCGCCCTTACCTCCAGACCATTTTACCAATGGTTTTAAATGTAATTGTTGAGTTTCAGAAGATATTATTGTTCCATTATTTTTTTTAATCATTTCAATTAATCCACCTTTATTTTTTGATTTATACGATGTTAAACCTAAATCTTCACAAATAGTTATCAATTCCTTTTTTGATAAATGTTCCATATTCATTATATTAATACAATCAACCTTTATAGTTACATTAACTTCATTTTTTTAATTAATTAAATGTATGTATTTATTATGGAGACAAAGGAACCAGAACCAGTAACATTGGGAAAAAGAAAAAGAGAGCCAGAAAGGGAGGCAAAATCTATAACATTATATATACAGGCACACGGAAATATTATACCAGGACAATATATAGACTCAGACCTTTCAGATGGTTGTAAGATATTATCATTTACAGGAGGAATAGGTCGTTCAGGTATTATGAAAACATACTGTGATGGGGTTAGAATGGGACCTATATTATTACCAGATGATATACAATTACTACCAAAAATAGAAGTTGAAGGGCAACAACTTGATATGATGGCTTTGTCGTACGTTCAACAAGTTTATAGACTTATCAATGAAAACCCATTTATTGATGATACTAATAAAAAAAGTGAAATATCATTAAGTGTTGTTAAAGATAACATGTCAAAAATTTATGAGAATTGTGAAGTAACCGATTTTCCTAAGTCTAAAATACCCGATATTCCCTTTAATGTTATTCCAGCGAAACAAGATAAGAGTTATCAATTACGTCCTAATGAGCATGAGGATTGTGAATTTAGAGGGAAATGTGGAAAGTTGGGTTGTTCGTTAAGAGAAAAAAGAGAACAAGTATGTCCGTATTATGGCATATATGTTGTATATTCAACAACACCTAAAGATATTGATGCTACTCTTTGTGGAAGAGAAGACAACCATGTATATTCTAATTTAAATATAAGAGAGGGATATACTGCTAAACAATATTGGTTAGATAAAATTGAAGAACATATGGATGAGAAAATTAAAAATGCTGTATTAAGTAATAAGATTATTCAGATAGCAGAAAAAGAAAGAATTATTAGGTTATACGAACAAATGACTAGGTTATTGGGAGACGATTCGCCTATATCAGAACAAATTGTAATGGAGTATCAATTACCTGAAATAACTTTAAGGCAAATACTAGAAATATTTAAAATTGGAATGGGGTATGATGAAATTATTATTATAGATCCATCTTGTGACAGTTGTATATATGGTAGAAACCCTTTTAAAGTGTTAGCTAATAAACAGTTGAGAAATTCTAGACAATCTAGACAATCTAGACAATCTAGACAAAATAGTGAAACAACACTTGGTGGTAAAAAACATAGAAGAAAACATAAAACCCGAAAGTCAAAAACCCCAAGAAAACGTAAAACATACAAAAGGAGGAAACATATTAAAATGAGTTATAAATAACATTATTTTTTATGGTATTGATTACATATGGAAATAAACAGGACGATTTATATGACTTATAAAAAGTTAGTTCCCCAGATTGTTTATAATAGATGGAAAAAACGTAACCCATCATACAATATAGAATTGTCATTGGATGCTGAATGTATTTTATTCTTAGAACAATACATTAACCGATTTGTTGCGTCATTATTTAATTATATTCCAAGAGGAATGTATAAAGCTGACCTTTGGAGATTATGTAAATTATATATAAATGGTGGTGTATATGCCGATGTGGATTTAGTCCCTCATTTGAATATTGATAACCTGAATAAAGATATTACTTTTTATTCGTGCCTAACACCAAAAACAAAATCAATTTTCCAAGCATTTATGATAAATTTTTCCAAACCAAGAAATAATCTTATTCTTATCTTTTTGTTATCGTTTTTAATAAACAAACCATTTGAAAAACTAAATGGACCTACGTTTGATATGTATGATTGTATAAAATATAATTTGGATGGAGTGGACCCAGAACCATTCGTGAGATATGATTTGGAAGAAGTGAAAATAAAAATAGATGTAGGTTCAAGTGATAAAAATGTCAAAAAAATAAATTTGTATTATTTTCCACCTTACATCAAATATAGAATTAAATTAAAAGAAAATACGTCAGATAATAAATTTACATATCGTATTTATAACAATATTTTATTTGTCAAACGAGTAGATGTGAATAGTGGTTGGGATTACGAACATTCTTTGGATATTTGTATTCAATCAAAAGAAAGTATTTTTTTATTTAAGGAAGATTGGGAAGGAGAAGATTGGGTTCATGCTTCGGTAACACTCGGTCCTAAGAAAATATTAGATAGCAGAGATATAAATTATCATAGAAATAGAGGTTGGTAACGGTTAGTTGTAAAGTATTATCCGATATTTGATTTTGACATTATTGAAGTATTATTATTTTATTTTAATTGTAAAATAAAATGAATTGAATTTATAATAAAACAATGATATTATAATAAAGTAATCAAAGAATGGATCCCGTTGTATCAAAAATCTCTTCATCCAACAAGAATTTGACATTTACTCTTTCAGGAGTAAATCACTCAATAGCGAATGCGGTGAGACGCACTATCGTATCCGATATACCAACTGTTATTTTTAGAACTACACCATATACTGAAAATAAAGCAACATTTATAAAAAATACAACAAAATATCATAATGAAATTCTTAAAGGAAGGTTATCAAATATCCCAGTTCATTTTAAGATGAGTAATCTAGAAGATTTTTATGGAATTGAATTGAGTTATGTAGACAATCTTTTGAAAACTAAAAAAATATTAGATAATTATCTTTTAGAAGTGAATGTAAATAATACAACCGACAGTATGATAACAGTATCTACTGGCGATTTTAGAATATTTGATAAAGAAGCAAATAAATATATTCCTCAAGAAGAAACAAAGCTAATATTCCCACCTTTTATACCCTATAATCGTGATGTTGAATATTATATTACTTTTGTAAAATTAAACCCCAAAATATCTGATGAGATTGTGGGAGAAGCAATACAATTTAGTGCGGAGTTTGGATATGGATCATCAAAAGAAGACGGGTCATTTTCCGTAGCATCTCTTGCGACTTATGGAAATTCTATAGATGAAGAAAGAGCTGAAGATGTATTGAAAGAATTGAAAGCGGAATGGAGTAAAACTATGACGGCAGACGAAGTAGAAAAAGAAGCAGATAACTGGAATTTATTGGATAAAAAAAGAATTTATTTACCTAATAGTTTTGATTTCAAACTAGAAACAATAGGTGTTTATGAAAGTCAAAGGTTAGTTACAAAAGCGTGTGAAATATTAATTGAGCGATTGTATTTATTAAATTATGTGATTGATGCGGATTTATTGGAAATCGTTGTATCTAAGAATATTTCAGAAAATAGTTTTGATGTTATATTGAAATCAGATGATTATACGATAGGTTCAATGATACAATATGTTCTGTATGTAAGTTATTATCCTTCTGTATTAAATTATTGCGGTTATAAGAAAATTCATCCAGACGATTCGCATAGTGTACTACGACTTGGTTATATTGAAGAAACAAGTATGGAGACTATAAAAGAACAAATAAAAACATCTATTGTTTTGTTAGTAGATGTTTTCCAAAAAATAAGAAAATCATTCTTACCAGATGAAGAACTATTTTATATACAGCCTACGGAAGATTGGGATACCGTGATGAATTTATATTTTCATTAAGAAATAGAACATCTTGAAGAAGATGAAGTAGTTTGTAAATCATTTAATAATTCAAAATCAAATCCATCAACAATAGGTAATTCTTGTAAATCAAACCCTAAAGTATCAGCATCATTCATTATTTTTTCTACGTCATCGTGTGAATATAATTTACTGCTATTTAAAATATGTTGAAATAAAACGCTATTATCAGGAATTGGTTTTCTGTCAAAATAAGAAGGAGATTTTAAGGCAAATAATGGGAACTTTGGAATACCATTTCTTAAAGCTGTAAAGTAAATGATGTAATTTACGCGAGTTATAAAAGTATTTATTTTTGTAAAACTTGGATAATATCCATAACTAGTATAGAAATCATCTAAGAAAACTTCATCTGACATAAGTTTTATGTTAAATGATGAAATATCATCTTTTATACGTTCATTCGCACTTACAGATATTCCTAAATTGTCAGGAATATCTCTATCATTTTCTGTAAAATTAACTAAGAGTGATTTTAATTTATCAACAATAGAACTACTTTTAAAATTATTTGGTTTCTTTGAATTTACAAAAAAATCGGTATTAAATTTACTTGGATTATTTCTATAATAATTTACACAAATAACAAGAAGAGTAGCCACACCCGTTCTACCAAACCCAGCAAGACAATGAATTACAGCATTATTCACTTTCTTTGTAAAGTCTATTTTTGATAAATTATCATATACGCTGAAATATCCAGGATGACCATCAACCCAGTAAAATTCCATCATATTACTTCTAGGATCGCCAATAATTTCTGTGCTTCCTTCTTCATCATTTGATTGGTTATACCTAGAACAAGTTTCATCCCAAAGCATTAATTCATTTACACCTTCACAAGTTTCTGGTTTGTAATCATATGGTAAAAAACTCCAGTCTAAATCACAACCTTGTAAAGAAATAATTTTAGGTATATCCATTACAAAACGATAAAAATTGAATAAATATGTATTATTAGGCAAAGGTATGGAACTTGCGTGGAGATAAATCTTTTCCCCATTAATATCCTTTATTTTAACGAATTTTGTATATCTACCGTGCCATTGAGGTATTTCTCCTCTATTTATCTTATCAATAACCACTTGTAAGTTTTGTTTATTTCCGTTAAATCCTCCTCGTTGTGGTATAACACCTGAAATTTTACTGTTTGTATTTCTTATCGTATTGCTCTTTGACTTGCTCTTTGACTTGCTCTTTGACTTACTCTTTGACTTACTCTTAGTATTATGTAATAAATAATATATACTTGTATGTGATTTTCTTTTTCTATTTGAAGATACACCCTTGATTGTTGTATTTCTTTTTCCCAAAGACTTGGCTCGTTTATTTGTTCGTTTAAGATATTTAAAATAATTTATGGAAGATGTATTATTATTGAATTTAAATAAATTTCTTTCTTGTTGTAACATAATATCTTTTGGTAATTTTGTAAATCCAAATTTGTTATTGAAAGAGGTGTTTATATATACATATTGTTTCCAAAGATATTTTGCGGTTACACTTTCATAATATGCGTCCAAATCCGCACATCTGAGTTCTTGATATAACATTTCTTTGGTTATACCTGTGGGTAATTCATACCAAGAAAATGTATCTTTATTTTCTATTTTTAACCGAAAATAATCATATGCCAATTGAATGATATGATGGCTATTTGAAAAAGAATTGTGTTCTGAATTCATTCGTATATTAATTATAGATTTTATATTTCTACATCAACGAATCCAGCTTGATTACTTTGTTGTCTTCTGGATTGTTGTCGTTTGGCTAATGGGGAAGTGAATGTTCTTTCTTCTTGAGTAGGTATATCAACGGAAGGACGTATATTATCAGATGGTCTATCATCTCCTTTATCTTCATCCAAATTAACTACATCTCTTGGAGGTGGTGGCGGAGTTGGTGTATAACTATGTCTGGGAATTATACGTTGTAGTCCCGAAACTGCGGGAATATTTCTAGTATTTTGAACATCAACTTTTATTGGAAAACGTAATGGAAACTCTAACATATTATCCCGAGTTATAGACATAATCACATAATTTAATTCATCGTTTGAATATAATTTATAAAGATTAACTTGGGAAAATCCATTCATATACGCAGTAAAATAAATAATGTAATTAATACGAGTTATAAATACATTTAAAAGTGTTAAACTTATCGCATTGTCATGTATAAAGTTAAAAACTTCCGTCGTAACAGACGATACATCAAATTTTGATATTAAACCTCTTATATTAGTAACATTTTCTTGATTTAACTCACTGACACTATTATTATTTAATAAATCTAATTTTAAATGACCATTTAATAACTTCTTGAGAAATTTACAAATATTAGAACTATTGTTTCGTTTAATCAGAATACCATCATCAATAGGCTTATTAAACATTTCATTAAATCTTGATGTTTGGTTTATTTGACTAAAATAATATCTAGATAAAATTAATAATAATGTAGTTCCAGTTCTACCAAACCCAGCAAGACAATGAATTAATGTAGTTGTTTCTGGTTTTGTGAAATCTAATGAGGCTATATCTTTGAATGTTTCAAAAAATCCACCACTCATATCAAGCCAATAATATTCTAATAAAGATGAATTATTGGGGTCGTAATCATCATCATTACTTTTACACAAAGTATCCCATATATGTCTTTCTTCTAATCCTTTACAGTCTGAAGGTAAAAACGGTAAAACCTTTTTGGGTGGTAATTTTATAGAATTCCAATCTAATCCACAACCTTGAAGACTGATAATACGCGATATATTTTTAATAAATTTATAAAAAAATAACGTATTCGCACAATATTGTTTAACACCCAAACTCATTGGGGAAGAAAATACATTTTTAATAGGTAACGACGAACCATATACATACAATTGAATTCCATTTACAGGTTTTAACATAGTTAATGTGTTAAATGATTTTCCATCTCTACAAGCCCCCCAACGAGGTGATAAATCACCTTGATAAATACCAGGAACATCCTCAGTTTTATTCAACAATGAAATATACAGATTTTTATTACCAATATATCTGTTTTCTCCACCATATATCCTTACACGTTGTTTAGTAGATTGACCAAATACACTATTATATAGTCTATTTAATACCCTTCTTTTTTTAGTTTGTTTGTTTGGTTGCTTTGGTCCCTTTGTAGAAGATCTCCTTGTTTTATCATTTACATTTGTAGTTTGTTTTTTACGGACCGATGATTTTCTGTTTGTTATTGGTTGTTCAGTTACAATAGGTATAGACACTTCATTACCTAAGAATGTAAAACCAAATGGGCTAGTTGAATTTGTATTCATATAATAAAATAATCCCCATAAACTATCTATATCGTCCATTATCTCATTTCCCATAGCTTCTAAATCACCACACATTAGCTCTTTTAATAACATATCTTTAGTAACACCGTCAGGACACGTATTATTGGTAGTTTCATTTGAAGTTAATTTATTAAATAAAAATTTACTATTATCGCAGTTCAAGCTAATCATATAAAATATAGATATAATAATTATGATGTTTGCGATTTATTAAATTTACGGAATTTGTATATCTCCTTTATCTATCTTTTGATTAGATAAAAGGGATTTATTCTTTATTTAAATAATAATTGTTTATTGATATTATTCAATCAAAGAAAAAAACAAAACAATTATGAATACTTTTTCGGATAAATTAAATATACTTCATAAATATGGGTTGTTTGAATCAAACATTTATACGATGTTAGCAAGAAATAAATCCCATTTACTAATTAAATTTAGTAAATTTTCTTCTGGAAATCATAAAAAAATTGTAAAACATATACAAAATTATGTATTTTATATTTTTACACCAATTACAAATATGGATATAAAACGTCGGTATTCATTAACCGATATTTTAAATTTATTGAATAATGATAAATTGATATTTGTTGAGTTTATTCAGCAAATGAATATGTATTTTAATGAACGTCAAATTATACACAATAACTTTTTTTCTATGGATGAAATTAATGATATACTTATTCATATCTATATTGATGAAATGGTACAACCTAAAACACCTATTTTGAATGATACAATGGAAATACTCTTAGATATGGTGGATGATAAAAAAACAGTGAATGATTTAATTGATATGTCTCCGATTGAAACAAAACCAAATACCAAGAACCCATTCAGTGAATTTATGTTTAAGGATGAAACAACTCCCATTATAAAACAAGAGAAACTCCAAAATACAAAACCAGTTTCAGAAGAAAAAATTACATACGAATTACCCAAACAACATTACCAAGAACAACCAAACAATAAAGTGCGATACAAGAAGAAAAGTATTCCTCTTGTATTGAAAAGAAGATTATGGAATAAATATTTTGGAGAGCAAAATGGTATTGCTACGTGCCCTTGTTGTAAATTATCTCAAATATCTACTTTTTCATTCCACTGCGGGCATATTATAAGTGAAAGAAATGGTGGATTATTGATATTGGATAATTTAATACCGTTATGCCAATCATGTAATTCTTCTATGGGAACAAAAAGTTATAATGAATTTTGCGAATACATTGGTATATCAAATGATATTATTTACTAAATTTGTATTGATTATATTATCTTATTATAAAATAAGATAATATAATGGATATTCAAGAAAGGACTGTATATACAAAATATGGTTATCTAGTTCCCAAAAACAGCAAAATATCAAAAAAACAATTTCACGAATTATTTCAAGAGTATGTAAAACATCCAGAACATAAAGATACGTTGATGAAAAAAGTAAAGGAATTGAGTATTAAAAAAGGCAAAATGTATAAAAGGACAAATAAAAAATCTTCTAAAAATAAGAAATCAAAAAAGAGAAGGAGAAATTAGACTGTGATACTGTTTAAGTGCGTAAAATAAATTACCATGGTCCATATCATTTACATATTCAGCTACATAATAATAACTGTTATTACTCCTTTCGGCGCGACACTTTTTATGTAATTGTTTCAAATGATAAACGATATTAACGTGTTGTTTTTTCTCCCGTGTGAAATAATTATTCACATCATTCTTTAAAATGTAAATATAATGATAAGATGTATCCAACAGAGCTATATAATTAGTCAATAAACATTGATAAAAATAAAAATAATTATGATGTTCGGGAAATAAAGAAATATATTCGTTTATTCTCATATTTTTATACAATGTTAGGAACCTAGAAAGAAGACTTGGACTATTTCCAACCATTTCTTTCACATTCATATATGTTTCATTGCGTATTTTCGCATAATAACCATTGTTTGGATTTTTAATAACAATACCCATAACATTATAATCGGGGTGATTACGAAAGTCGTTTACATCAGTTGTATCTTCATACTTTATTGGGAAACGAAGAACAGATGGAAGTTTTTTTACATTTACTAATTCAATAACTTGTTGTTTAATATTACACATATCATCCAACATTACATAATTATTTTCAATTTTATAAGAAGCAATTAAATAAACACGTGGTTCAATTATATGAGATACAATGCGATTTTCGGGATGTTGTAAAACAAAACTATAACATTTTGTTTTATCAAAGTTAATATAATGTAAATTGTTATGATAAAACGCCTCCATAAACATATCTTCAAATGTCTTGGGTGGTTGATTAGTTGGTTGAGTTTGTAAAAAATCATTACAATGAAATGCCTTTTTACATCCTATCGTATTTTTTGTAGCAAATTCCCAAGATTGACAATACTCATCCCAAAACATATTTATCATTGTTCCTTCAATATATTCTTCAAATATCGGTTGTTGTGAAAAATAATATTCAGAATAACGGAAATCTTCCCATTGAATTGATTTGGGAGGAGAATAACATACTAATTTACCATCCTTTGAAAAAATAACACTTCGCATATTTCCAATTGTGGAAACATTATCCATATTTTTCATATCAATCAAAGATTTATCATATCGCACTATCGTATATCCATTATTTACACCATTTAACGTCGCACATTTTTTTCTATTAGAATAATTTGTTTTTTTAACAAACTCAGAATTTATGTATGACGGTTGTATATTAATCGTTAAACTCATTTAATGATATACTATAATATTCTTTTATGTTTATTTTTTCATTGTTATTTCATTTTGTGTCTTATGACATATGGTTTTATATATCTCACGTAGTATTACATAACAAGTTTGCTTCAATACATAATATTCATCATAGAACTCCACATGACAAATTAAAATGGTATAATGTAACAGACGGACATATCTTAGAACATCTTATTCAACCATTGGGATTATTTTTCCCGTTTTTATTTTATGTTGATATACCAGCCTTTTGTATTGTAGGATTAATTATATCTATACGTGGATATATGAGGCACGACGAAAGATTTAGTTTTATTGTTGGAAATCACCATTTATTACATCATAAACATCCGAAATGTAATTTTAGCGAGTATTATGTTGATTATCTTTTTGGAACATTACACGAAAATATTGAAAATACAAATGAAAGGTAAAATTATTTATATCCCATTATTATAATTGAAATGGAAAACGAAAAAAATGTTGTAACATATGATGAGATGATTGAAGAAAAACCTGAAAATTTAGAAGAAATTGATGATGATAATGAAACAGGAGATGGAAAAATACGATTACAATTAGGTGATATTATAGAATTAATAGATGAATTTGAAAAATCAAATAACGGTATATTCTTGGTTGATTATATTGATACCTCATTTTTACGATTAAAAGATGAAAACGAACAAACACACGATTATGAATTAGATGATGGATATATTATAAATACTTCCATAAGTGAAATACATATTTTATCAAGAGCAGAAAGTCCTAGCTGGATTATACAAAATAATTTCAATATGTACGATTGGGTAAATATTTATATCGGAGGTGATATTCCAGCGGTAATTGTTGGTAAAATTACCAATATTGAAGAGGATATGATGGAAATAGTCAATATGACAAATGATACTTTTTATATTAACTTTGATTATAAGGGTATTCCATTAGATATTCCCATTACAAAAATTGAAATTAATTTGAAATTACAAAATGTAAATGATAATACAATTGATTTAGATAAAATAAATATACCAAATCCACCGATTTCAAAAGAAGGAGAAGAATTAAATGATACAGGAGAACAATTTGACGAAGAAACTCCTGAATATTCTCGGGAAAAAGTTGTTGTAGATGAAACGTATGGAGAAGTAGATGTAGATGATGATAATGAGGAATATGGATATCCCGACAAGGAAGAACCTCCTAAGAAAATGACACGAGATGTTCTTGATAAATGGATTAAAGAAGGTGATAAAATTTTAATGAGTAAAGATATTGATTTACACGATATTGATGAAATTCAAAAAGTAGATAGAGATAAATATCGTTACGATCAGGAAACGCAACTAAATGATTTGATGAATGATTTGTTAACAAGTGTGAGTATTGAAAAACAAACACCTGATTTTATCAATCAAGTTCATACATTAGTAGAACGATACAAACAATTAATCAATGAACCTGTTGTAAAAAATAAAACAAAACCATTAGTTGATAATTTACAATTATTAAATAAATTCCTTTATTGGCTCGTGCCGATTTGTGCGAATGTAAAAATAATTTATCAAGATGATAAACCTCCTAAGATTTTTGATAATGAATGTATTGATTCCAGAAATCAAACAGCTGAATTGGAATCTATCATAAGAATGTTTAAAACATTTCAACAAAGAGGTGATGTCAATGACCTTGTTTTGAAATACGATGAATATTTACAAACAATGAATAATATTTTTACTCCTTTCGATCAAGTAACAAGTGAATTTCCTGTATTCAAAAAGATATTATTTGATAGTGTCGTAGAAGATAATTATACGTGTATTGTAAATACCACGGGTCATTTATATTCCAATGTTTTTTCTTTGAATACACCTGATGGTATAGAAACGCAAAGATTTATTACACAAAAATATAATACAGAAATACAACGTTTTAATGCTACTTCCATCACGTCTTCTATTATTACTGGTGAAGTTATACCTGTAACAAATGCCGATAATTTACAAATCACGAGTATTATGACATTACCTCATTCTGTATTCAGATACTCTCGTGTTGGATTAAAAGGAACAAATATTGTTACGAAAATAAATATGTCAAGATTATTCTTAGATTATAATACTTTATTGAATAACTATCAACTAAGAACAATAGAAATTAATGACTTAACCAAAGATATAGATATTTCTAATTCATCCTTTTTAAAATATCCCACTGTATATACAACCACTTCTGATGATTATCCTGCTTTTTTGAATAAAATTATTCCTGAAACCAAAAATTTAATACAAAATATTAAAAAATATATAACGGGTGAATTATCTACTTTGGGTATTATTAATGAACTTGAACCTTTCTTAGTATATAGTCGTGATGTAGATATCTCAACTTATAATGAGATAGGGACTTTTATTAAAGATAAAATAAAATCACACATAAAATCGGATATATTGAAAAAGAGATTGCTTTCCCCTCTAAGATATATTTACACGTCAAAGAATAGTATTTTTAAAAATAGCAGAGAACCATCTTGTGAATTATTATACTCTCTTTTACGCTCAAAACGTAATTTAGATTATATGGTTTTTCATATTTATGGATTAATTGAAAATGATGAAACAAAAACAAAGAATGAATTTATTCATAGTATGACTACAAGTGAATTGGTTAATAATTTAATGTATATTGATAATGCTAAATTCTTTTACATTGCCAATTGTGTTTTGGGACTTCCTTTACATATTGCCGAAAGTATGATGTATAAAATTCACAAAAGATTACAGGATGTGATTGATAATACATCTTGTGAAACATTTGTTATTTCTAAATTATACAATACTCAAGAAGAAATGGAAATGGATAATAACAAAGAAATATATTATGATAGGAATTATGATAACACAGATTATTCTTTAATTACAAAATATCGCAAGGAACAACGGGAAATGGCAAAGGAAGATTTTGAAGGATTTTTTACAAATAAACTTATTCAAAATCACAAGATAAAGGAAGAAGAAGCAAATGAAATGGCTCTAGCCATTATTATGGGGGCAAAGCGCGTTAAAAATGGAGACCACGCAATTTTATATGGATTTGAAAATATTATTTATTTAGTAAGAGATAACAATGTCTGGAAATTAATACCACCCAATGATACTCAATCTTTTATGAATGAAACAACATCTCAATCAATTTGTAATACAAATCCAGATTGTATTTACGATACTAATGTAAAACCATCAGAAGGTTGCGTTTCTGTTGAAGAAAACAAACGATTACTTTACAATCAATCTTTAAAACTAATGATGAAAGAATTTGATGAAACAGTAATGAAAGATGCTAGAGAAATAAAAAATGGATTTTACGATGAATTTTATAAACAAAGTATTGCCGTGAAAAAATTATTAATTATTCGTAAATTTCAACAAACAAAATATTCAACCTATCAATACAATTATGGGTTGGGTTATAAACATATTGGTGTAAATATTATATCTCCTTATGAAGATGTATGTAGGCTTATTTTGGCTGAGACAGATGTTGTGAAAAAGTATAATAATATTATAAAATTCGTTACTTTAGCAACTCGTCCAGGAAATCCTGATGCGATTGATAGCCTTTCTGGAGAACCAGAAAGCATTCATTGGTTATATTGTAATCGTTCCAACATCAGGTTAATACCTGCTTTTTATTCTACACTAGCATATTCTTTTATAGAAGGTGATTCGGAAGAGTATGAATATGTTATGGATAAATTAATTCAAACAAATGGTGTTGCCATTGACGATGCTTGGTATGATAAATTCACAGGAAGAAAAATAAAAGATTTGGATTATGATTTGGAAGAAGGTTATGAAAATGGCTTCAAACGAAAAACGCGCGATATTATTGAAGAAGATTTAGGAAATATGTTATTTAATCAAAATACAAATGATGAAACTTCTCAGGCAGTTCCCAAACAAAAAATGACTAAAAAAACAATACCTATATTCCGTATCATTCAATCTATTGAAAATAATACGGGTGCCGACTTATCAGGTGATTACGATTTTATTGTTTCACTTGCTCTTAAAATAATTACAAAAATTGTTCCATCGGAAAAACAACACGAAGATATGATAGCAAAGATGGCGAAAAAGGGTAAAAAGGTTGCTAGTTATGATGATATTTATTATAAGACTCTTGTTTACACAACTCTAGGAATTATTCTTGTATGTATTCAAACTTCTGTGCCGTCCATAAAAATTATGAAAAAGGGATATCCTGGATGTAATCGTTCTTTTAAGGGATTTCCACTAGATACAAATTCCGCGAATTTATCGGGTATTCAATACATTGCTTGTACGGCAGTTCATTCACGAGTTGATTCTTATCCTTGGAAGGTAATCTCTAAGAACCAAGAACAAGTATCTACAGCCATCAAATTGTTTATAGAACAAAATTTGTTGGAAGATGTAGAAATAAAACAACGGTTGGAATACAAAAGAAATTATGTTTCTTTGTATGAACTTGATACAAATATACCCGAACAATTTGATGTTGTTATGAATTTACCTTTATTTCTACCACCTCTAAAACCATTGAAAATGAAACAAATAGAAGTTCTTAGTCCATCTTTGGATGAAGGACTAAAAAGAAAAATGCGTTCGGGGTCACATTCACAAGAAATAGATATAGCTACTTATAAATCTCATATTATTTTTCTTTCTATTTACATACAATATTTAATTCAAAATGTAGTCATTAAAAATCCTGTATTATTGTTAACTGTTTCCAATAAACCATATATGGAAAATAGTTGTTGTGATGAAGGTAGCATTACACCTATACAATATTTTAATCATTTGGAACCACAAATAGATAGAACAATTGATGCCGTTTTATCTGATACTATTGTAATCAATCAAATTGGTTATTTAACAGTTCCTAAGACTATTCGCATACCTCACATATATCCAATTTATAATGTAATTCCATCTTTTTCAGATGATACAATGTATAGATATTTTAGTCAAGTATGTAACTTTCGTTCCGATTTACCTTATTCTGATCCAGTGATTGAAAAATGGTGTGGTGAAAAACCAGATTATTTAGTTGGGTTGGATATAACAAAACAATTAGAACTTATTCAACAAAAACACGTAACTTCTTGGTATAATAAAAGACATTTTATTCAATTATTTCAATATATTTCAAGTAAAAATATTTTACCTCCCGTTCAACCCATATTAAAGTTAGAAGAATACATAGCTATTATACAAAATACAGATAAGGATGAATTAAATGTTCCTTTTATGAAATCCATTTTAGATAGAATGAACCCACTATTACCTGAATATTTCCATTTTGTGAAAAAGCAACCTCAAGAAGTAGTAGAATATATTAATACTTTTGTTGTTTTGAATAAAAAAATAAAATTATTTATTCTTGATTTCTTGAAAACTCAAAAGAGAAGGGCACAAGATATTACAAAGGTTAAAGTATTCTTAGATACATTGGGAGATTGGAAATGTAATGACATAATGATTATATTAAATTATTTTAGAAACTCTCTAAGAAATATTATCAATGTTTTTCCAAATATTATATTGAATGAAAAATATGATTACAATTACTTTGATTATAGAAGAAATAAATTCAGTGATAATCATTATCGCGATATATATGCGTTTATGACTAAATATTATAAATTAATAACAATATTTTGTGATAAAGCGGCATTGAAACCATTATTACAAAGATTTACTTCCAAATTGAAAAACGTTCAGTTTTTCTTAGATACTTATATTTCTACAAGAGATAGAGTTGAATTTTCAAAGGATAAGGAAGAGCGTTTATCCTCCCCTTTTGGAGAACGTTCATCTAAATTACTTTTTGAAAATATATTATTGGAAACATTACAATATTTGATTACTTTGATAACTAAGAAGGGTATAACGAAATTTGTGCCGCAATCGGAAGAAGCTTTACAATATGATTATGTGAATGCTGATGATGAAGATGAGTTAACAAATCCTGTAAATGGATTTCAAGAATATAGTTCAGAACAATCAAATATTGAAAGGGGAAATCAAAGTATTGTAAAGGATATTGTTTCTGAATATCTCGTACAAATATTTACATTATTGATGAGACATAAAACAATGATTGATGTAACAAATGAAGAAGTAAAGGCGCGAGTTTTTAAGAATGTTGAAAAAGAAAAATATTCAATTACGGATAGATTGAAAGAAATGTCTGTAGAACAACGTGGTGTTGAAAATATAATGAAAATAAATAAATTAGGTGAATGGTCTGTAGGGTTGGATAAAAGTATTCGTGTTTACGACCAAACAATGTATGATAGAGAAAGGAGATTGTTTAAAGATATGGAAACGGAATCTGATGAAGATTTAATTAATAGATTGAAAACTTCTAAGAAAGGTTTGGATATAGACCAACAAGATTTATTAAATGAAGTATTAACTGAGAAAGAAATTAGCGATGAGGCTTATGATATGAGTGACATGGGAGAAGATTATCATAATTATTATATGGGAGAAGAAGATGACAGAGATGAATTTGATGATGAAGATAGTTAGATTTGTATTTTATTTTTTTCATTAATATATTTACAGCTCTAATAAAACGGTGTAAATATATTATTATTCTTTTTTATACAATGAGTGCTCGTCTTATTTCATATACCCAATCAGCTGATGGTAATCTGAATGATATTACGGAACAAATAGCATATTGTGCTAGAGTTTCTAATCCAACAAGTCAAATCAACAATGAAAATAATGAAAGATTATTGAATTATTTAATGAACCATGAACACTGGTCTCCTTTTGAAATGGTAAATATTTGTATTGAGATAACATCTACGCGTGATATTGTAAGACAAATTCTTAGACATCGTTCTTTTTCATTTCAAGAATTTAGTCAAAGATATGCCGAAGCAAATCTTGGATTTTCTATAAGAGAAACACGATTACAAGACCTTGTAAAAAGACAAAATAGTTTTGAATGTGAAGATGATGGATTAATGGAAGAATGGAAAACACGACAAGAAAGTATTATAGAATGTATTACAGAAAATTATCAATGGGCTTTGAAAAATGGTATAGCAAAAGAACAAAGCCGTTGTATTTTACCAGAAGGAATGACAATTTCGCGTATTTATATGAATGGAACACTAAGAAGTTGGATACATTATTTGAGAATAAGATTGAAATGGGATACACAGAAAGAACATAGAGAAGTAGCCCAGGCTTGTTTTGAAGAAATTAAAAATATTTTTCCATTAATAGAAAATATAATATAGTGTGCGGATAAATCATAAACCAAAATTATAATTCTACTATAAACAAAATTGATGGATGATAATTTTCCTTTTGTATCCATATGTACGCCAACCTATAACCGAAGACCATTTATACCATCTTTAATAAAAAGTATAGAACAACAAAGATATCCTAAGAATAAATTGGAATGGATTATAGTGGATGATGGACCCGATTCCATTGAAGATTTAGTGAAAGATATTCCGTTTGTAAAATACGTAAGATATAATACGAAAATAACATTGGGACATAAAAGAAATGTTATGAATTCACACGCAAAAGGTGAATATATAATATATTTTGACGACGATGATTATTACCCACCTACACGCATATATCACGCAATTTCAACTTTAATGAATAATCCAACTTTTTTGATTGCTGGTTCTAGTGAATTACTTATTTATTATAATCATTTGAAAGAAATATGGAAATTTGGTTCATCGGGACGTTATCATAGCACAGCAGCAACATTTGCTTTTCATAGAAAATTATTGAATATAACGAAATTTAATGATAATGATGAAGCAGCAGAAGAAAAACTCTTTTTGAAACATTATACAATACAAT
>Ga0209084_1001429_pt1 | contig 20050 bp, 25 predicted proteins | sample C_130820_MF_Meta_FD_187309 | JGI IMG/M metagenome (GOLD analysis project Ga0209084, IMG submission 187309) | Freshwater microbial communities from Lake Croche, Canada to study carbon cycling - C_130820_MF_MetaG (SPAdes) (version 2) | ecosystem: Environmental > Aquatic > Freshwater > Lake...
ATTGTTTATTTGTATCAAAAGAAAGAATTCGCCAAATAGAAGGCAACGCATTAAGAAGATTAAAAAGGGTTGCAAACTTAAATGATATTGTGAAATATGGAGATAGCTATGAGTTTCATTGATTTTGCACGCGCCCATGGCGTAGAGATTGAACAAAACAACCTGTACCCCTCAGAACGTATTCGTCGCTGTGGGACGATAGATAAACCTAAGTCAACCAACGGCGCATTCTTTTACGATGGCAAGCGTGGTTGGGTGATGAACTGGGCAGAAGAAGCCAAAGTAATTTGGTACGAAGATCCAAACGTCAAACCGTGGACTGATACGGAAAAGTCTGATTGGGCGGCGAAGCGTCAAATGATGAGTGCTGACAGGAACCGCTCATACGACATGGCCGCGGATCGTGCGGATATGCTTTTGCGTACAGCGAAGATGGAGAGTCACCCCTACCTAGAGATTAAAGGCTTTGCGGACATGCAGGGTTACGTGATGGGCGGCAAATTGCTGATACCCATGCGTAACGTGGTGACCAACAAATTTCAGGGCTTGCAAGAGATCTATTGGGATGAGCCAAACCGCAGGTACGAGAAGAAAATGATCCACGGTATGCGCGCTAAGAATGCTGTGCTGTATATGGGCTCCAGAGAGGCTTCAGAGACGTGGTTTGTTGAAGGGTATGCCACAGGTCTATCCCTGCACAAAGCCCTGCGTAGCACTGGCTCTAACGCATCTGTGGTGGTTTGTTTCTCAGCATCCAACATGGTCAATGTGGCCAGCCAAGTCAAAGGCGATAGATTTATCTTTGCTGATAACGACGAGAGCAAGACAGGCGAGAAGGCGGCTATAGAGACTGGCTTGCCTTGGACGATGGCTGACGAGGTGGGATACGACGTTAACGACCTGCACGATAAGTGCGGTTTGATGGCAGTTGTTAAGAAAGTTATGGACTTACGCAAAAAGGCATATGCAAACAAAATAGAAATGTCTGTATAATAAAAACTGTTGTAGTCGTTCACAACAGTTGAAAGCCGTTACTCATGCATTGGCCTCCTTCACAGGAGGGAACGACCCAGTGCAGTAGTAACGGCTTTTTGCATTTTGACGACCGCTGTATCGGACGCGCACTGGCGGTAGCGATACAGGGACACCTCTACTACGGGATAGATGTTGAGATAGAGGCATGGGTGGCGAAGATAGCGCCCTAACATCGAACGGCTGTCGGGTCATGTGGCTCCAGTTAGCAGAAACATGTGAAGGCTTAGCCCCCTGTGGGAGGGCTGAGTCTGTCCACCAGAAAGCAGTCAAACAGGGATTAAGAAAGGGTTAATAAGGTAATAAGGAGTACAGGGGGGGTGACCCCTTTTTTTGTTTACAAACAGTAATAAACTGTTATAGTGTGATTACCACGATGTTGTGGTTTAAGGAGAAATTAAATGGCTACACCAGCTTTTCCACGTCCATTCAGTTTGGATACCCGTGAGGCTTTTGACGACAGTATTGCTCACCCTGCGCATACGGGAATAACGATTCAAGATTACTTTGCGGCTAAGGCTATGCAAGGCATGTTGTCAGAAAACTCTGGTATCAGATATCCAACTGATGAACTTGCAAAGTTTGCTTATGAAGTTGCTGACGCAATGATAAAAGCGAGGTCTGAAGCATGACACAAGATGAAATCATTGATATGGCTGACAAAGCAGACGAAGAAGCCGACAACGTGCTGAACATGAAAGGTGAGTATCACCCAAACTGGCATCAAGTTCGTGATGAAGCCTTTGCCAAACTGGTAGCAGAGAAAGAGCGTGAGCGATTAACTGATGCCGCAATGAAAGCGGCTGAGAAAGCAGTTGATTCAGCAATCGCTCTTGAGCGTGAGGCGTGTGCAAAGATTGCTGACGAATGGGCAGTGGGTTGGCCTCACCCATCACAAGTTATTGCAGAACGAATCAGAGCAAGGGGACAAGCATGACAGTAGACATTTTAAACAACGCCTTTTTATTTTTTATGATTTGTTTTTTTGTATGCGCAATAAACCGATAAGGAGAAGAACACATGATTGAAAGCATACTAACCATTATTGTTTTACTACTTGTCGGCGCTTTTATAGGCGCTGGCATCCTAGTGGCTGTTCTGTGGGTCAGCGCTGACAAAGATTAAGCGTGGTACTCGGCTTCTGTAAGGATGCCAATCTTGTACTTGCCTTCTGGCTTGTAGATAGTCAATGATTGTTGGCGCATCTCAGGCGCAAACGATATGTGCATCCAGCGCCCATATTCGTGAATCATTTGGTCAAACTTAATCCCTGCGTTCAAAACAATCTGACATAGTTCGTAAGGAGTATGAGCAGAAGAAGAGCAGTCAATAGCCCACCCGTCCATGTGACTGGATACTTTAGAGCCACCAACAGCCACATTAACATCGGGCAAGCGTAGCCAAGAATTAACACGAAGAGCGCCTGTGACATTTCGCACCTCCTCTAGTTTCTCAGCCGCCATTTTCATGTTGGCTAACTGTTGTTGATTGGGCTGGTTATCAATGTGCATCCGTATAGCAGTCTCGCTATATGTTGCCTCTTCTAGCGTGAAGTGTTCAGATAGATTCATTTTGCGCCCTTAATCATTTCTTCAGTTTTAGCCTTACTGCCTGCGCTTGAACCTCTGTGGAAGTTGACCACAGTACCCGTAAGAGTCCATAAAGAACCTAGCGCAGTAAATGCCATAGATTTGTTCTGCTCTGGTACGCCCACAATAAACACCACAAAGGTCATTGTGAGAGCGCCAGCAATGATTGCTACATCTATTACATAAGCAATGTTTTTAGCCAACCAAGATGCTGTGGAAGAGTTCTGAATGTCTGAATTCATCTTTCTAGCGTCAGCAGTATTAGAGGCATCAATCTTTGCCATTTCTAGTTCTAGTTCTGCCAGTTTTTCAGCCGCCTTTGGGTCACCCACAATAGCCTTTGCAACAGCATCAATGGAATCAGAAACGCCAAACTTATTAGCCAAAGCGGTAATAGCAACGCCACCCAAAGGGCCAGCGACAGCAGTTGCCAGCGTGGGTGCGACACCCTTGAGTAAATTGAGTAAGTCATTCATTTGCTTTCCTTTATTTCTCGTTTGAGTTTACGCAGTTCTTTTATCTCTTGTTTAAGTTGCGCTTTCATGTACAGCGTTTCTATGTAGGCAATACTTGTTGTGGCAACGATTAAACACATCGCCACAGCAATTAAAACCCACCCGACAAGACGCGCAGTTGCCACATTAGCCACCCAAATATTAAAGATATAAACGCCACAGCAATTACTCCGCTTGTTACTTCAATAAACCAGATTTCTTCTTGCTCTTGCTTCCAACGCTGTTGTCGTAACTTTCTAACCTCTTGGCTTCTAGCCCATTCTTGCTCTTGCTGAATCCTTGCATACATCTTCAGAAATCTTGTATATATCGCCTTCAGTTCAGCAGGCGCATATATGGTCATTTGTTCCCGAATTTGTCCGTCAAGGTTTTCCATTTGGAGTTCCACCAAGGCGCGTTCAATAGCCTTTTTAGAAGTATTTTGAGTTGGGTCATAGCGTTCCTTAGACTCTGCTTCCAAAGAAGCGTAGTAATTGGTTAGTTGGGCTTGTATGTCAAAGAAGTTCCCCAGTTGAATTCCGACATTCTTGATTGTTTCCAGTTCGAGGGTTTCGTAGGATTCATCTTTTTTGGCTTTCTTTTGCGCCACAGGCTTGGCTTCGGTAGGCTTTGGTTTAGCAAATAACCCAACCAACCAATCCCACAACCCTTTAAGAGCCTTAACATCTTCCAAAACTCCTTCGGCAGTTGCTTTGGCGTTCTCCAGTTGCATCCTACCTTCGTGCAACATTGAGCATCCTTGCTTGATAGCAGAGACTGCACCTTGGGCAAGCATAAGAAGGCTAAAAGGGTCAATGTCACACCCCGAATAGTTTTTGAACGATGGTTGCCGCCACGCCTGGGCCTAGTAGAACGCAAGCCATAACCGCATACAACAAGTATTCAATTTTGGTCATGCGCTTTTCGCCCACAGCCAATGAATCCTCAATCTTTTTGTATCGTTCAGCACAGATGGCTTCGTGGACAGCGATGCGAGTTGCTATATCTTCCATCTTAGGCTTTCTGGATAAACGCCAAAGCGTAGTAAGGGTTCAAGATGCTGAATGATGTACCAGAGCCAGCAGTTGCATTAGTTGTTGCAACACTAATGCCAGTTGTTGCGGTGTTTAAAGTAATAGTGCTAAAACTATAACCACCTCCAGCAATACCGCCACCACCAGAACCTGTGTACGCTTGGTAAGAAGTTGTGTGGGTGTGACCAGGGTCTGTCACAGTCGAGGTCGCTGTGTGCGTATGCGATGGCATATTGTTGGTTGTCAGCGTTACAGATGACGCGCCACCAGTTCCGTTTACCGCATAAGTAGAACCAGCACCAATAATAAATCTGTCTGTCAGGTTAGGCGTTCCGTTTGAACCATCGCACAAATACCAACCCGATGGGATAGAACCAATCGAACCAGACCACATGGAAATAAGTCCCGCAGGAATAGTCGCACCGCTAGTTGCTTGTACGCCAATAATTCCGTAAAGATTGTCGTAAGTTTGTATCGTGCTATCACTAGAGTCTTTTAAAACAAACTTGTAGTTATAGCCATAAGTTAGCCATATTTCGCTAGATGGTCTGCCATCAGTACCTAACACGATAGGGTTGGCATTAGCCGTTGCACCCGTGTTATCGGTGTAGGTAGCAAGGGGCGTAGATGAACCCGCTTGGTAGGTGTATATCTTGCCACCAGCAAGAGGTTGACCAGTAGTGGTAAAGAACTGAAAGCCGTTACCGATGGGGGAGAGATTGACTGCCATGTGTGTCCTTTAAGGTCTGTCAGGAAGCATATTGCTTAATTCGATTCTTGTTACATAGTCTGAGGCTTCTTTAGCACCACCATAACGACCAATGTCACGCAACATAGATTTGGTTGCCGATACTGTTGGTAATGCCATGCCAGCGCCAGGCTTCAACATTTCGTTTGCCGTCATTTGTTCAACTTTGCTAGTTACTTCTGGCGCGGCAAGGTTAGACAAAACAGAGCCTACTGGAGATTGAGTTATAAAGTTGACTGCTTGACCAGCAAGCCCAACCCCTTGTCGTGCGGCATTTGCAATGTCTGTTTTGGAATAGTTTTTGTATTCACCGACTGGGCCTACTTTAGCGTTGTGCGAAGTAAGTTGAATGTCTGCAAGATGTTGCTTTTCAGCATCAGTTAAAAACTCACCCAATTTAGGTGCAACAAATGGGTCTTCTAATTGTTTTGTAAAAGTTGCATGAGCAAGGTCATCGCCACCAATAGTAATTCCCTTATCTTTAAGCCTATTTGTTAAAGTGGCTTTCATTAAATTTCTATATGTTGGGTCTTTGACTTCATTTGCCAAAGATTGCACTTCTTCTAAACTTCCACCAATGATGTGTTTTCTAACAAAATCTTCTGGTTCTGCCGCACCTTTGGTGTTATCTAATTTTGATGCAACAGCGTTATAGGCTGGAATATTTTTTTCTCTATCAAATTCTTGTTTAGCCAATCTAATAGCCGTATCTCGCGCTTCTTTGATAGGCAAATTTTCTACTGGCATAGGTAGATTTTCTAATTCTGAACGAGTTATGCCTAATACGTGCTTTACATTTCCATCATTTGTGCTTCTTTGTGCAGATGCAATTTCTCCAGCAAGGTTTTTAAAGAGATTCATATTCATCTCTTTTTTGCCTTCTGCATATTGCATCAATTTTTTATAAATTACTGGTGCGCCTTCTTTCAAAAAATCTAATTTATCTTCAGCATTTAAATTATTGATTACATTATCAGCCCACATTTTTCCATCGACAGGAAATTTGCCACCATTTAACTTTTCTAAATCGTCATAGGCTTTACTAATGTCTGTACGATTATTTTTAATTTGCCCACCAATTTTCTCTATATGTTTTTTAGCAAGCCCATATTCATCAGCAATATTTCCATATTCACCACTTGCTTTTTTATGCAAAGTATCAAGGTTTTCAACAAGTTTTTTGCTAATGTTTGCAATGTGGGTTCTTACATCTTGATTAGCACCAATAGCGTTTTGTTCATTACTCCAAATGCCTGGGTCGCGCGTTGCCATGCCAGGCAATAAGTGCGTTCCCAATCTGTTAGCCGCGGCTTGGTTTTTGATGCCTTCTTCGTTTGGAATATGCCCTTTGTTTATGTCTGATACAAATTGTTTTTGTACTTGTGGGGTAGCAGACTGTAAATCTATGTGCGCTTGTGGAGAAAGGTTGGCTTTTCTTGCGGCTTCTGCCACCACTTGGTCTGGCACTTTGCCCATCAATTTATTTGTAAATGCTCTTGCTAAATCCATGCCAGCATTACCAACAGCCCCTACGCCACGCGCTATGCCAGCACCAATCGGGTAACCAGCAAAACCACCAGCGCCACCAAAGAAAATTTGTTTGGCTTTTTCTTCGCCATAGTTTTTTATGTCTGTAACTGGTTCTAATGCGCCTACAAATGCACCGCCTTTAGCAGACTGATACAACTTGTTAGCCAACGATGCACCTTCACCAATAGCGCCAACACCCGTAGGCGCAACGCCTGCAACAGTTCCCAAAATCTTTCCACCACCCGTCATATAAGGGCGTGACTTTTCGTATGGTGCTATTTCAGCGTTAATCTTTTTAATGCCCTCTAAAGCATCTTTTACTAGAGCGTTACCCGCTTCTTCAGCGCCAACGGCTTGCAAACCTTTGCCAATCAGTTGTTGACCGCCAAGTGCAAGTGAACCAAATCCGTGTGCCGCACCCATAGCAATAGATTCTGCGCGAGATGGTGGCTCTGCTTTCTGTACGGGCTTTGTTGTTTCGCCCTTTTTTTCTGGTGGCGTTTGAGAAATTAAATCAAAGTCTTTTGCATACTTTGTTGAAACTTCTGGTTGAAATTCTGACTTTGGATTGATAGTTACATGAAACGGGTCTTTGCTACCCAATGGGCGATGCAACCCAACTTGTTCAAGATACTTATCTGGAACGCTTGCGCTGATGTCAACAGCATCGGTGTGATACAAGTCTTTTTTTACTTCATCTGGGTTAATAGGCATATTTATGCCTTTTTCACCCTTCTTGTAACGCTCAAACAAGTCTTTTTGTTGTGCGTATGTACGAACACCACTTGTCAAAGGCAAATCTTTGCCTGTATCGCGTTTGTAGATTTCTTGTAATTTCTCTAAGCGTGTACGCAAATCAGAATCTAAACCAGATAAATCTACTTGGTTAGATTTGTTGTCGCTAGACATTCCAGCGCTCATCAGTTCAAAATCTTTTGCGAACTTGGTCATTTTGGAAACAAGCCTGTGTTATACCTTTGGTCTAACAACTCAAGCGCTTCAAGTTGTTGCTTAAACTTTGTTCTTTCTGTTGAAGTCATGCTGTTAATCATGGCTTTTTTATCCTCAACATTCATATTAGGATAATTCAAAGCCTGTGGCGTAGCAATAGCAGACCATCTTCTCAATTCTTCTGCATACTTCTTTGGGTCTCTTACATAGTTACCCATGTGCGTATTTTTAAGAAGTGCCAATTTCTTTTGCGCCATTACTTGGTCAGCGGCATTTTCAATGGCTTTTTGAGTCATCTTTGAACTAGGGTTAGCCGCACTTAACAAAGCGCGTTCTGCGTCTGTATGGCCAGCGGTAGCCAAAATAGCCGCATTTTTTTCTAATTCATCCGTTGCTGTTTTTCTAATTTCGCTTTCAGAACGACCAAGCAATGTATTTAAACCTTCAAGATATTGCCTTCTTGATTGCTCAGTGCCAGTAATAGCCGTCTTTGCCAATCCTTTAATTTTCTGTAAAGAATCAATTTCCATTTGTGCTGTACTGGCATCTTTAACAGTTTTATCGTAATCTGATTGAACAGATTTAGCCTCAATTCCCGCACCGCCTTCAGATGGTGCAAGTTCTTTAGTGGCAAGCGTTCCAGATTTTTCAATCGTAGGTGCTTTGCCACCAACACTAGGCGTTGTTACTGTACTAACTACTTCTGGGCCTGTATCAAGAGTCCCTGCTTTAGGTGCAAACGCTTCTTGTGCTTCTGTTGGCGATAACAAGCCTTGGCTTGCCATAACTGCGCCTTGTGCTAAGTGTTTGCCTTTTGGAATTTGACCAAGGATTTGGCTTTGTGCATCAATTAAACGATGCAACTCTGGGTTATCTGGGTTTTGCTTTTTAAGCGCTTCAAATTCTTTTTGATAAACCTTTGGGTCTTCAATGCCAGCCCTACCCAAAATACCCATAGGGCCTGCCAAAATAGCGCGTTGTTTTTGCGTTAAGTTTTGTGATGCTTCTTTGGCTTCAGTTTGTGATTTGGCCAATTTAGAAAATTTATCAATAAATTCATGCCCTGTGTATGGTGCAATTTTCGGTACAACAGCGTTTAGTTTGTTTACATCAAATACGCCATTGGTCATTACCGCATTGGGGTTTGTTTGCATCATTTCTTGTAATGCAATGCGTTCTTTATCTGCCTGACTTTTTTGACCAAGTTCAATAGCGCCTTTTGATACTTCTTGACCTTTTCCAGTAATTTCTTGGCGTTGCTGTTCAAGCAACAAAGGATTCATTTCTTGCGCTTGTTGATAAGCCTGCGCCCCACGCGCGATGTTAATCATGTCCCCAAGGCTCATTGGGGTCGGTGGTTTTACTCCAAGTGCTACTGGGTCTGCCATAACTTATCCTAATTGTGGTTTATATGAAATGCCTTGTGCGCCACCCATATCTGGATTTGGTTGGGTTATGCCTTGAGGCGCACTTGATGTATATCCACCCAATGAATAATTTACTCCACCAGTTTTTGGCGCAAGTAACTGTGACAACATATATTGATTGCCAGCATTTTGCAAACCACCAGAAATAGCGTTAGCCGCACCTACTGTGCCACCCGCCTGTGCCGCGCCTATACCTTGAATTGTGCCGCCAATAGCATTAGCACCAGTTGTTCCTGTGCTTGCGCTTGTGTTGTATGCGTTTTGACCTAAACCAGCGATTCCAGCCAAAGTGTTGTAAATATTACTTCTTTGGTTTTGATAGTTAGTAAATGCGTTTTGATAAGCATTACCAGCATAATCTTGGGTATATCTATCTAAACCAGTCAAAGCGTTACCGCCAATTACTCCACCACCTACATTTGCCATTCTGTTGGTTGCTTCTTGACCTTGACCCAACATAAAATCGTAATTAGGCGCTAAACCAGATTTTAAATCTTCTGCATTAAATTGATGAGTTAAATACCCAGTACCTGTACCAGTAGCACCAGTTGGATTGCCACTAGCATCGTACATTCCATAAGTACCAGAACCTAATCCACCTAGTTGATTAAGGGCGTTATAACCAGCCGCACGACCAGGCGCACCTTGTTGTTGGATAGTGTTGAACTGCTGTTTTTGGAAATCTAACGCTTGTTGCGCTGATTGTGCTTGTGTGTTAGCCGCACTTTTAGCCGCGTCAGCGCCAATAAGTCCACTAACTAAGTTTGTTCCCGCTACTGCGGTCATTCCCCATGTCATAGCAATTCCCCTTTATTTTGTGGCGCAGAGGCTATAAACCCCATTTCTTCGTAAGTTGGCGCAATAACTTCTTCTTCAATCTTGGCAAGGTTTTCCTCACCCTGATGTTCAGTCATGTGAACTGTTACCCAAATAGTGTCCTCTTCGGCATACACAGCCCGCTTTAAACCTACTTCAGAAACAAATATATGAGGCGCTTCAAAATACTTTTTACCGAATTCTGTGGCAACAGATACCTTGCCTTTCATAATAAAGTTCAAATGCTGATGCCTGTGAATCTTTCCTATGATGATTGTTCCCTTTGGGATAAACATTTCTCTTGCATAAGTTCCACATCCATATTTCTCGTCAATAGGCGAAAAATGGTGCGTTAACTTGCAATCTTCCAATGTTGATTCAATCTCGCCTTTAGCAATTTTGTCTATCAAACCATTCTGGAAAACCATTACATTATGGCGAAATTGGACTTTTTCTGGCGTGTTTTGACCTTGTTGCGCGATACCGCCAACAGCAAGTAAATCAATGACTTCGCTCATGTTAGACATTGTAATATGGCACTTTGTATGGCACACCATTTATGGTAATGTTTATAAACCCAACGGGGTTAGCAGGCAAAGTACCTGACCCAGCCGTAGCCGTTGTCGCAGAACTGAAGTTGAGAAGATTAAGGAAGAACTGTTGCCATGCCCTTGTGGGGCGCTTAGTCTGTCCATCCAAGAACTCAGTCTGTGGGTATGGGTTTAACTGCGTGGTATTGGAAATGCCCGTAGCCATTAGTTTTCCCCACCAGTTGCTTTTAGGTTAGCCGAAATAATCACAGCGTTGATAGGGTCGCTCACGACCACTTCAAACACTCTATCTCTAGCCATACCCAATCTGCGCCAAATAGCACGATTCTTATACTTACCGATTTGACCAATAGAAGTCCAATGTTCACTTGACCATGTAGAGCCACCATCGTTTGACCAGCGAAGCATAGCCTGCGGGTCAGCGCCAACGACCTCATCGTTTAATGGGGTAGTGATGCCCGTGATGCCAACGCCAGGCTGAAACTGTATTTGCAGTTCATCAAAGTATTGGCGTTGTAGGTCAGTCACCAAGTGTGGCGCTCTGCGAAGCCTACGGGTGTACTGTCCGTTGTCGGTGTAGTTGTTCTTGTCTATCTCATAGATTGAGCCGTCTTGGTAGTCACCCACCAAAACTAGCCCTTGGAACACCGCACAGCAATTACCTCTGTGACGGGTATAAGTTCCGTCATTGTTGCTGTATAACCATTTATGCCACATTCCAGAGGCTAGGTCATACGCCCAAGTTAACTCTAGAGTAGGGAAAGACACTACATAAACTTCGTGACCTTCTAACTGGTAAGTCCAAGCAATAGCATCATCTACATATTGATTGGTTATGGAGTTCTCAACAGCGTGGTTAGATATGCGGGTAGGCACATAGCCCTTCATCTGCATAATCTGCGCTTGACCTCGGTTGTTGCGCGAGACATAACAGAACGAATCACCAAATCTAGCAAGGGAAAACTTAGCCGCAATGCCGTGTTGGGTGTTAGTGCCTGGGATTCTTGAAAAAGGAAAAGGGTTTCCACCTACATCTGTCCAAACCTCAGAGGAGTTCTCACCCATTAGGTAAACTTCTCGGTGGTCAACAATAAGCGCCACTAGGTTATCTGGTGAGCCATCTTTGCTAGAAAACGATGTGTTGCCAGAAATAGGCGATGACACGCCAGATGCACCAAATTGTTGTGATGCTGGTCTGTTGTATACAAAGTAGTTATCAACAATGTCACAAGTCTCACCCCCTGTGAACGCACCATCGCTTGATGGCAAAACAGTCCAATTAAGGGCGTACATCGTGATGGATGCGATTGTCTGTGAGTTGTTTACTGTGTAAGTTCCTGCGCCACCAGTACCCGTACCCAACGCAGTAATGATGGTTTGTGTAGTAATGCCAGCGCCTTGGATGGTCTGACCGACATACAAAGTACCACTAGCAACAGATGCAACAGTTAGCGTAGTTCCAGATATGGCGGCAGTAATTACAGCGCCAGGACTTGATGTGTACATCTGGCTAGAAGCGATTGATTGCGACAACCCAAGGGTATATGTACCCGTTCCACCAGTTCCAGTTCCCAAAGCCGTTATAACTGTCTCTTGAAGTGCGCCAACAGCAAATAGGTTTTGACCAACAGCGATAGTGCCAGATTTAACAGAAGTAACAGTCAAAGTCGTGCCAGAAGTAGAGCCTGTAAACACAGCGGCAGTCACAGTAGAAATGCGCCATGTATAGCGATATGTGCCGTCTACGATATAAGCGTTGATTCCGTTGTCAGAAATGGTGACGCGACCCGTTGTAGTGTTTAACTGCCCAATCATTGTGGGAGTCAAAAGGCTGTTAAACACATAGACATAAGCGCCACAAACGGCAAGCATCCTTGTGCCACCAGATAGCGTTCTAAGCCCACGAACCTCTTGTTGGTTGGGCAAAATGGCTTTAATCGTCAGACCTGGCGTTGGGTATAGCGCTACCACCCCTCGGTCACCAGGCTGTTTAAGTGGGTCAACTTCTGGAAGAAAGTTTATACACTCATTCGAGTCTTGGTAAACCGAAGTCGCTGGGTAGGAGGGGCCAACAAAGCCAAAGTCTGCCATTAAGTAAATCCACCATTTAATATAAACCCTGCATCTTTGGCGCGACCAACCAGTAATGAATCTGGGTATCTTGCAGTTTGCAATGGTGACATATTGGTGCGCTTGAGGGTTGCTTTTGCTTGTGCGGCAAAAGCGTTAATCATGGCAATTTGAGTTTGTGAGGCTTTGCCATACATAGGCATTAAACGCTCTGCCAAGCACCATCTGAGGCACATTGAATAGCCTTGTGGCAACGCGATGTTGTCGTACAAAGTGTTGTATCTGCTAAAAATGGTGTTAGCAAACATGTGCATCTCGCCCTGTGAGGGGTTTGGCCACACAAAGAGGTTTCCCGTATCAGCGCCAGCATTGAAATACAACGCTTTTGGCCACGGGCCATTCAGCGTCTTTAGACCAATCATCTCGTAATCTTCTAACGCCAAAATAGATATTGGGTAATCCAATCCACCGCTTACGATGGGCATACCATTTGAGTTAGTGTTAATACGAACAAAAGCAGAGTTAATACCCAAAGGCTTTTCGTAGTAAGCAGTTATTGTGGTTGATGAAACTGTCTGGCTAATGTCCAGTTGATAAGTACCAACCTCATTTACATTACCGCCAGCGCCCGTCAAAAAGTCCACAATCTTTGTGCCTGCTGTGATTCCTGTGCCTTTAAGGGTTTGCCCTTGTGCCACAGCGCCAGAACCAATAGCGGTAACAGTTAGCACATCACCAGTAATTGAGCCTGTGAAAGATGCACCAATGAAGTTTGCGGTAGACGCTACGGGGCCAATCGTGTATTGGGTCTGCCCCGCAATGACTGGGAAGATAATCTCAGTCACATTAAATACCATCATGTCCTCATTTGACCATTGGTCAATGAGGTCGTTGAGCATATCCAGAGCGTCTGTCGCGGCATCCGAAGTCGGTGTTTCACCAGCCTCTAAAGCGCCTATGTCTTTTAATGCTCTGCTAATAATGTCGATGGGCTGAGTCATGGTTTATCCAAGATTTACTGTAAAAACCTGAGCAACCCATGGCAATTTAACCTTGTCTTTTTCAAGATTAGCAAGTTGTTCCTCTAGGCGTGATTCTATGATATTTACGCCTTCTCGCATAGAGTCAGCCTTAACCCAAGCAATGACATCTTCTTCCTTTACTTCTAGCAAAGGCTTACGCAAAACGGGGTCTCCAAACTTCCAATAGCCCTCGGTTTCTACTGTGGTGTCTAAATGACGCGCTAAAACGCTGTACTTGACTTCTGTAATCAGCCCGTCAGTAGCGTCAATTTCGTGTATTTTCCATTTGTGGGTAATCATTTAGGAAACTCCTCTTTTACTGCTTGTATAGCCGATTTCCAAGCGTCTAGCCCTTGGTGATAGATTAAATCTAGTTGGTCTGCAATGCTTGGATAGGCTTGTTGGCGTTTGGCTATGTAGGCATGAGCATCTATGTAGGCTTGAACTGCTGACTCGTCATAGGTAACGGGGTTGCCATTAGCGTCAAAAGCATCGTCACCACGGATAGTAACGACATTGCTATGTGTTGCAATAATTGCTTGATGTTTGTTCATGCCGCAATCTCCATAAGTGTTAATGTAGAAGTTGTTGCATTAGAAGAATAATCATTTATTCTTGCGGCATTTCCCGCAGAGGTGCTTGCTAGTCTAATGGTATAACTTATTGCACTTGTCGTTGCTGGAGAATCAAGATATGTCAAACTTGAAGAACTATATACAATATTAGATGCATATTGAGCAAGATACGCTAAAACTGTTCCAGCATTGTTATTTAAAGAAACATTAAGATACCCTGTCAATCCATTAGCATTACAAAGTATTAAAACTTTGTTAGAAGCGTTTGATGGCGTAATCGTAGTTGTTAATACTGTTGTAAATGATGTTGATGTAGTTGATGTATAAGTATTTACTAAAGTACTTACAACTTGCAAAACCTTACCAGAAGATGCTTGCACCGCAGATGTTCCACCCGCTGTTACTGGGAATGTGATACCAGCCGTTCCATCCAATGTAAGTGCCATTATTTGCTCTCCAAGGCCACCACACGGGCGGTTAGTGCGTCATTCTTTGCTGAAAGTTCTTGTATAGCCGCTGTTAGTGTTGCTACTAGGAATGATGTGTCAATGCCTTGATATACGGGGTTTCCGTGTTCATCTACTGCATCTTTAGAACCAGTTACACATTCTGGTACTACTGCTTGCAGTTCATGTGCAATAAAACCTTGACTAGCAGAACCATCAATTTTCCATTTATATGTAACGGGTTTTAATTGTGAAACAGTATTTAATGCACCCGTCATAGGTGCAATGTTTTCTTTTAAGCGGTGGTCAGAAGATGTGTTGTAAGCAGTAGAAGAAGCGCCAGGAACAATAGTTCCAACAGTTGAACCAGCAACATTATTAAAAACCATGGCATTGAAACTATCAGTTACTGATGCTTGAATTCCCATTCCCCATTTAGAGGCTGGATTAACTTTTAGATTTATATAAGCCGCAGAACTAACAGCACTTGTAGTCCCCACCAGCAAGTTACCGCTAGAGTCGATACGCATACGCTCTGTTGTAGAACTATTTGTACCGCTAGTTCCAAAAGTTAAAGCCGCCCCGTTTTCATAAGCAGAAAACTCATAGTTTCCGCTAGATAAACGACCTATGCGACCATAAATAGAAGCGTTATAAGAAAACTGCGCCTGTGCAGTTGTAGTATTAAGAATGTCAAGTTTGCTTCCTGGCGAAGCAGTACCAATCCCCACATTCTGTGAAGTATCAATAGTTACTGCCGTAGTAGTTCCATTAGATGCAAGTGTTAATGCGCCAGCAGAAGTTACTTTTCCAGCAAAAGTAGCGTTTTGACTAGTATCAATAGTTACTGCCGTAGTGCCAGCAGTTTGTAGTGCTAATGAGCCAGAATTGTCACCAGTAGCAATAAAGCCACCCGCCCCCGCAGTAGAGGCATTAAGCGTAGTTGTCAATTTGTTTCTCCTTGCAGTTGTCAAAATGCCACCTAGGCATTGCTGTTACCCCGCCTTGCTTACTGCAATGAGGACAAGTAATTATTTCATGTTTACGCCCTTTATGGGCATTACTTAACGATTGCCGACCAGCATCAGACAATACAGTTCTTGGTTTGTTTGCTTTGATTTTGGCAATAGTTTCTGCCGTATGTTTTATGCCTTTACGATGACTTGGTTTGCCAATCTTGGCATCACTTAGTTTTTGCTTTACATCATCAGGCGTTTCCATGCCTTTATTCCATGCAGTTTTAAACAAAGAAATTTGCTTCTTAATAATGCCTTTTCCTTTGTTTGGCGGTGTTTTACCAAGACCATACTGGTTTCCATAAACAGAAGGAGGTTTCCCCCCGCCTTTGGTTATATTCCAACCTATTTCGTTCTGCGCTCTTAACTTTGTTTCAATCATCAAACAATAGGCTTCATCAGCAATTAACAATACTTTTTTGATAAGAGCATCCCAACCATATTTTTTTATAGCATTTCCAAGATGAGGGTTTTGTGCTTCACGCTTGTGGCGATTCCATCTAGCACGAACATTATTGGACACACCAATGTATCCCTGACTGAACATATCTGTATGGTCAGGGTGGTGAATCCAATAGACGCTAGATGTCATGCTAATTGTTCCTCAGTTGGTCTAGCAATGGTTTGGTGTTCCCACTTGGCTATGTAATCGCCTTTGCCATCAGAGTCGTTTTGTAGTGTGATTACAGTCATAAAGTCATGTTCTGTAAGTTCTGGGTATAGGGTTTTGATTTTTTCGTATAGCATCATGCGCCCCTAATCATTGAGCCAGTAAACCAAGTTGCAATAGTGCTGTTTGTTCCAATAGATATACTTCCGCCACTTATTTGTAATCCATATATTTCTACATAATCAGTAGAACCATTGAAGTAAAGCACAGTAGAAATAACGGGTCTAATGCCATAACTTACATTTAATGGCATTTGCGAACCACTTTGCCATTCGTTACCATTTTTATATATTGCAACTGATGCAATTCCAGTAGCAGATGAAGGAAAATTTAAACCAGCGTTTATTTGGTAATAACCAGAAATAGTTGGTGTAAAACGGCTAGATGCAAAATTGTTGTTTGTATCAAAATCTTCAACTTGAAACAAAACTTTTGTAAGAGTATTGTTTGAAATGCTTTGGCTTGCATTGTTATATGCGCTAAACGCTGGCATATTGCCACTAACCATCACAGTACCAGTTGCGGCTGGTAGCGTTAGCGTAGTAGAACCAGACACGGCTGGCGCTTGTAGCGTTATCGTTCCGCTTGTGTCTCCAGCAATAATTACTTGACTCATGCTTATCCTTTAAAGAACAATCCAACGCTGTCCAGATGTGACTGTTACTGCTTGACCGCTTGCCACAGTTATCGGGCCTACCGAGAATCCGTTATTGCCGCTTGCTATTGTGTAACTTGCGCTTACTGTCGTGCCGTTAATCAATATGCCGTTTGATGCAATAACTTCTGGGGCGGTCAATTCGCCTGTGCTTGGGTTGTACTTGTACTTTGTAGAACTTACATACTCCGTACTTACAGTACCACTTGTAGCGTTAGCAAACAATGGATAGCGCGTGGCGTTTGTGGTTGTATCGTCACTAATCGTTACCGCAGTTCCAGCCGTTGCCCAAGTGAAAGCCGTTCCACTCCAAGTCAATGCTGTGCTTGCCGTGGTTGGCGCTACAACAAAAGAAGTCGCGCCAACGCCCGTTTGGTAAGGAATCTGGTTAGCCGTTCCACCACCGATGTTTGTTGCGGTCGTTGCGGTTGTCGCAGTTGTAGCGGTAGCCGCGTTGCCACCAATAGACAAACTAGAAGCCGTACCTGTAAGACCCGTACCCGCGCCAGAGAACGATGTAGAGGTTAAAACGCCCGTAGAAGGGTTAAATTGGTACTTGGTAGAGGATACATACTCTGTCGTTAGATTACCGCTTGTAGCGTTGGCATACAGAGGGTATCGGGTCGCATTAGTAGTCGTATCGTCTGTGACTGTTGCATACGATGTTGGCGTTGACCAACTAGGTGCGCTTGAGCCGTTAGAGGTTAGAACTTGACCAGTAGTGCCAGCAGTAGTTACCGCCAACGCTGTGGTAGTAGAGCCATAAACTATGCCACCAGCAACAAACAAAGATGATTGTCCTGTGCCACCTCGGTTATAGGCAATAACATTGCCGTTCCATGTGCCAGAAGTGAATGAGCCAGCGTAATCAAATGTATTGGTTGACCAAGAAACATTGGATGGGGCAAAGTTATGCACATCCCATGAACCCGCGGCTATTGAGTTACTCAGCAAAATTACATCAACATAACCGCCCGATTGGATGGTTGCGACAGTCGTGCTTGAGTTGTTTTGGACAACAATCGTTCCACTTGTTTGGTTGTTGTTAAATGTGTAGTTAGCGCCATTAGCCAATGTGGTGGCATCTGGCAATTTATAAGTCTGACCGCCCGAACCAGTTACTACATAGTTAGGCACAGAAGCAACAGTAAGCACAGTTGTTGTGCCTGCCGCGGCAACATTAGAAAACCCTTCGCTTACAGCGTTTGCGCTAATGTTTACGCTTGCATCTCTTAAAACTACCGAGTTAGCACCAGTTGACGCTGTTACACCAGTTCCACCATTTGCCACATTAAGCGTTCCAGACAATGTGACCGCGCCCGTTGTGTTACTCGAAGGCGTGAAACCCGTTGTACCAGCAGAGAATGTGCTTACAAAGTTGCCAGATAAAGCACTTGTAGGAATTGTTGTAGACGCTGTTACCGCGCTACTGCCATTACCATATAGATAGCCCGTCAAACTGCTTGTAATCAGCGTTCCAAGCGTTGCCGAGCCACCAGTAATCGCTACTGAATTGGCGTTTTGGGTTGACATTGTGCCAAGCCCAGAAATATCCGTGTTCGGTATTGTTGAAACAGTCGTAAAAGCGGTTGTTCCGCTTGCTTTTACATAACCAGCACTAAAAGTCGTTGCGCCAGTACCGCCATAAGCAACACCGATGGTCGATGCGTTCCAAGTGCCTGCGGTTAGCGTTCCTACGCCCGTAATGCCTGTGTAAGAGCCAGAAATTCGTGCTGTGTCTATCGTGCCAGATGTAATCTGATTCGCGGCAATCGCAATGCTTGTGTTAGTTACCGATGTAACTTGACCACTAGCGTTGGTGACAAATACTGGAACGCTTGATGCCGAGCCATAAGTGCCTGCTGTTCCTACGGGCGTGATACTGAATTGAAAGCCAGCAAGGGTTAGCCCTGTTCCAGCCGTATAAATTGCGTTGTTCGAGAATTGAACAAAAGTAACGGGCGTAGTTCCTAGAGTGCCACCAAGTTGGTTTGTGTCAACCCAAGATGAGCCACTCCACACAGTACCAGAAATGATGAAAAGGTAAGCCGCGACTATCTCTGTCCATACATTTGCATCATCTGAACGCACCCAAGCAGTAGCAGAAGCCACATAAATGCCGTTTTCAGCGCCAGAAGTTTGGTTTTTTACAAGAATTCTGTTGCCAGCAGTTAGCGTAGCAGTCCAATCACCATTTGCTTGTACAGCGAGACCAGAAAGCGTAATGTTTCCAGTTGTGGTGAAGTTTGCTGGTTGTTTAAACGATAAACCCTGTGATGTAGCGTCTACATAAGCCTTGTTTGCTATGTCAGTTGACGCGCTTGGGCTTGTAAATATCGTTCCAGTATTAGTGGTGATATTTGTAAATACTCCCGTTGAAGGAGTAGTTGCACCAATAGTCGTTGAATCTATCGTGCTATTTGTGATTACTAGCCCAGATTGAAATGGGCTAATAGTCGCTAAGAATGGCTGACCCTGACCAATAAATGTTTGAAAAACCCCGTCAACCGAAAAGTACGCTTGAACGGGGAGTAAATTTTGTATAACAGAATTGGCAGGGTTAGCCATACCGCCCCTTTAACTTTGATAGACAGAAGGCGTTACATACATGATGCCAGCAGTACCAGAATTGGATTTTGCTGTTAAGTAGTATGGGGTAACTGGTGTTGCAACAATTAAAGGTCTTGTCATGCCAGCAGGCAAAACAAAATCTCCATTTGTTCCATCAACAGGAAAGACGGGCGCGCCTGGGTCGGTCGTTCCCCACTTCACCGCAATAGGGCTTGCACCCGTATTAAGGAAAGATGTGTAGTTCACTTGGTCGTTGGTAGCATCATCAATCAAAACCGCCGCGTGTGCGGTAGAAGTAACTGATAACGCTACTGTTTGACCAGCAGTTCTAAGAACAGATGAGCCAGCCATGATTAAGCCGCATTAGTTGCTGGTGGCGTTCCATCTGGGCGTACCACTTTAAAGTAGTAAGTACCAGCCGCAGGCGTAATCGCAGTAGCACCGCCAGAAGTGTTCTGAAACTGTACTGTCAGACTATTGTCAGCAGTTATATCGCAGTTAGTAATGGCAATATCTTTAGTTTGATTACCAGCATATTGCATGAAATACACAATATCGCTTGCTTTTAATCCAGCAATAGGAAAGGCTTGCAATGATTGGGTGGTGCTAGTAACTAAAACTGCGGGAGTGAGTGAAGGGGCAATAACAAACGCTTCGAGAATGTTGCCACGGGTGACAGTCGTAGATGACATGGTTATTCCTTAAAAGAATGGGTTAATTGTATCTTAAAAGCGAAAAAAGCCACCCCTTGTGAGGATGGCTTCTCTCTATTTATCCCCGATTAAAACTCGGAGAAATCGTACCCGTAAACAAAGATGTCAACAGTACCGCCAGAAACGGCTGTGCCAACTTT
>Ga0209084_1001430_pt1 | contig 20049 bp, 28 predicted proteins | sample C_130820_MF_Meta_FD_187309 | JGI IMG/M metagenome (GOLD analysis project Ga0209084, IMG submission 187309) | Freshwater microbial communities from Lake Croche, Canada to study carbon cycling - C_130820_MF_MetaG (SPAdes) (version 2) | ecosystem: Environmental > Aquatic > Freshwater > Lake...
TTCGGGGGATTGGTATACTTGGCTAACACACCTGGTTTGCAACCAGGAGCAAACGGTTCGAATCCGTTATCCTCCACCAAGTTTGCTCTGTAAGCATTGCTGGCGATGCAGGCGCCTTGTAAGCGTCAGAAGAGGGTTCAATTCCTTCACGGAGCACCAAGTTTAGGTCTCAAAGTGTTCACGGACGCACACGACACTGTCACTGTCGAAGAAGGGGATCGTTACCCCTTGAGACCGCCAAGTTTTAGGATAGCAACAGCAGACAAAATACTTTTCTATGGTAAAAAAATGCTATCCTGTTTTATTATACTCCGGTCGTCTAGTGGCTAGGACGCCAGCCTTTCAAGTTGGAGAAGCGGGATCGAAACCCGTTCGGAGTACCAAGTTTATCTGTGCGTGAGAAAGTCTGGTCAATCTACTCGCCTTGGAAGTGAGAAATCGTAGGTTCAAATCCTACCGCACAGACCATATATGCCGTTGTAGTCCTCTGGGAGGGCACTGGATTGTCTATCCAATTAAGGCGGGTTCGATTCCCGTCGACGGCGCCAAGTTTATGTCCCATTCATCTAGAGGCCTAGGATAGTACCCTTTCACGGTATTTACAGCGGTTCGAATCCGCTATGGGACGCCAAGTTTTGTAAGTGTTAGCAAGAGAAGTCACGCTGTCTAGGTTTGTTCGAACAACCGAAACAGTAAAAGGTTGCGTGTTCGATTCCGACTGATCGCCGTTTACGGTGGCGGTATACAGGTGGCGTATCAACTGGAGGACTCCCAAGTAACGTACCGAGACCTTGCCGGCTTTATATACTAAGGTGAATGGTTCCAATAATATGGGTGGAACTACTTGCAAATTCATTATTCCCCAGTAGCACAGCGGTAGTTGCACTTGACTGTTAATCAAGGTGTCCGTGGTTCGATCCCACGCTGGGGAGCCAATTTTAGGATGCGAACAGCAAATTTTAAATTCAACTTTTAATTGAAAAATAAGCATCCTGTTTTATTGTTGGGGCATAGCGTAATGGTAGCGCAACGGGCTTTGAACTCGTCAGCCTTGGTTCGATTCCAAGTGTCCCTGCCAACCACATCAAGGAGCATAACATGGTAATACTATTGTTAGTAATTATATTTTGTGCTCTGTATTTTATTATGAGAAAACTTTAAAGGAAAATGATATGAAACGTTCAGCAAAACGATAGTGTCATCCTAGACCCCCGTATGGTCCTGGATGGCACGTAAAAGAAAATATTTACGAATCCATCCACAGCAAACTTTGCTGGCGAAGTCCGGCCTCTTAAGCCGAGAGAGCCCAGTTCGATTCTGGGGCTGTGGACCATATGGGGGTAAAACTTTAAGGTGAAGTACCGGACTTTTAATCCGGCTAACTCGGATCGTTACCGAGTACCCCTACCATATAAGAACACATTCACGGTTGGGATACCAGCAACTGGACGCAGGGGCTATCCTAAAGAGCAGGCATGCTTACCGAAAGCTGGAAACGAGTGTGTTCTTATATGGTAGTTTTCTTTGGTGTGACCATAGTGTAAAGGTTTAGCACCTCACTCTGTGAAAGTGATAGAATGGGATCGTTCCCCATTGGTCACCCCAAAGAAAATTATAGATTAATTCCTCTTGTAGTTAAATGGTATAACAATCGGCTGATAACCGGTCATTACAAGTTCGATTCTTGTCGAGAGGACCAAATTAAAGCGCTCGTAGTATAATGGATAATACTCTAGGCTACGAACTTAGTAATGGTGGTTCGATTCCATCCGGGCGCACCAACGATTAACGGAAGATTGGCAGAGTCCGGTTTATTGCAGCAGTCTTGAAAACTGCCGGCTCGAAAGGGTCCGTGAGTTCGAATCTCACATCTTCCACCACTAAATAAGTACATGCGAATACATGAACTGCTAGTTGAAACCGCTGAAGACGATCGTGCTATTATGAGCCTTGCTGATACTATCTACGACTATCTACAGCAATATGCCGATACAGATTTAGACTACGATGAAACAGGCGTAATACACATTGGACGTATTGGAGATCTGTTTGATACTCCAATTCCTGCTATGGACAGAATACGTTTGGCAATATCATCAGATGAAGCCATTGTAGATCTAGCACGTAGATTACATGGTAAGGCAACACCGGCAGACTCACACTTAGGTGAGTGGGATCCTATGGAAAAGGCAATATCTTTGAATGCTGATTATTTGTCCTCTAATCGTATGCGTAATATTATTGCACATGAACTAAGACACGCCATGGACGATATAAAATCGTTAAACAGGGCTAATCAAAGTACACGTTATCGTACAGCAAGAGATCCGGCAGATCGAGCAGATCCAGATACAGCCTATAGGGCAGAACCAGCAGAAATTAATGCTCGATTTGTTGAAGCATTACATGCTGTTACACCAGTAATACCCAAGTTGGCTCATTTAGATCCAGCAGCATTTAGAACAAAAATGACAGCATATCTAAATAGAGCATTTGAAATTAAACATATAGCAGACTTATATCCAGAGAAAACGGATAGTCCTCACTACAAGAGGTTGCTACAACGAGCATGGGACTTTATCAACAAAGAACTGGCTCACGTAAAATCAGTTGACACGGCGGCAGAATAAGTATATAATATACTTACGACCGTGAGTGGAATATGGCAGACCTCCAAAAGCAACAATTGTATGTTGTGAGGGAATGGGCGAGGAATATAATTCACAGCCTTTGTAGGTTCGAAACCTACCGGTCGTACCAGTTAATGAATTAAGGAACGGTCCTATAATGGTATTAGAGCAGATTGCTAATCTGTCGCTCGGCGTAATCCGGGTTCTGAGTTCGAGTCTCAGTCGTTCCGCCAAATATGTATCTCTAGTGTAATGGCAGCATCGCGGTCTCCAAAACCGTCAGTCAAGGTTCGAGTCCTTGGAGGTACGCCAAGTTAGTGTGTCGGTGGCGGAGAGGTCCAACGCAACAGTCTGCAAAACTGTAAAACCGTCGGTTCAAATCCGACCCGGCACTCCAACTAAGATAGTAAATAAAATTATGCGGGCATGGTGCTAGTGGTAACACATAACTTTGCCAAAGTTAAATTACGAGTTCGATTCTCGTTGCCCGCTCCAAATAGGCCGGACCTGTATCCATATTCCGGCTCCGCTGACGCGAAAACAGGATGGGCTGCGCTCACGGGGTTTGATTGTTTCCCGACACAACAATAACAATCACTTACAACACGGCCACCGTCTCTGCAACATAGTTGTACACGGTGGTTCTTCTTTTTTAGGATAGCAACAGCAAACATTAAAAATCTTTTCTTGAAAAAAAGCCAAAAAATGCTATCCTGTTTTATTATGCCATAGTAGCTCCAATGGTAGAGCAGCGGACTGAAAATTCGTGTGTTGCTGGTTCGAGTCCAGCCTATGGCACCAATCATGGAAGATAGAAGTGCCGGGCACTAAGCAACTTGGAAAGTTGTTCCACTCTGCGAAGGGTGACAGTTCGACTCTGTTATCTTCCTCCAATTACGGTACTATAGGACAATGGTAGTCTTCCTCCTTCATACGGAGAGTGTTAGTGGTTCGAGTCCACTTAGTACCACCAGTTATGTCGCAGTGGTCTAATGGTTAGGACGCTTATAAAGGTTATCCTGTTAAGGATACAGTCAGCACAATCAAATTCCATTCTAAAGGAAGAGATCCGGGTTCGAATCCCGGCTGCGACACCAAGTTTCGAGATAGACGTAGAGATCGAGTCCCCTGTACGCTAATTGGTAGTGCGGATAGACTTAAAATCTGTTGGTTGGCGGTTCGAATCTGCCCAGGGGTACCAAATATAGTTCTTTAGTTTAATGGCAGAACCGCGTTTTGACTTGACGCTGATGAAAGTTCGATTCTTTCAAGAACTACCAACTCTCTATAGTACAATGGATAGTACCACTCACTCCTAACGAGTAGATAGGGGTTCGATTCCCTTTGGAGAGACCAAATAAATAACAGCATGAAACATGCTGCAATAAAATTATCTTCAGACTTTAACATTACGTGGGATGTCAACAATGTATTAAATTCATTTATAGATATACCAGTAGAAGATTACATTCTCGATGAAGATGGATGGACTACTGACTTGAGTAGAAGGCCACATTGGCAGATGCTTGAACAATTAGTTTCTATAAGTAGATTTTTTTACGAGACGTTTCCGGCAGAGTGCCAAATGATCGCAGAACAATTAAAAAATCTGCAAACGTCCCTAATCGATCAACAACATGATCCGTTAGTACAAAATTTCTTAAATCATGAGATAACTCCTAATCGAGTACATCTTTTAAAACTGCGCCCAGGAGATTTTGTCAGGCCGCATAGAGATGAGAGAACCTTTACAGTAAACATAGGATTAAAAAATTCAAATACTGCTGATACATATATAAGTAACAGCATAGAAACAACAGAAGATGAATTTTGGAAACAACCTAACTATAAATTTACCATGCAAGATAACGATGTGTATTTGTTAAGTGTGCAACATCTACATTCTGTAGAATCAATGGCTGCTCAGGATAGTGGAATATACAGATATCTTATCAGTTACTCTATTTAAATGTGCCCTGTTACGCTAATTGGTAGTGCGGATAGATTCAAAATCTGTTGGTTGTAGGTTCGAATCCAACACGGGGTACCAGTTTTCGGTCTTTGGTGAAATGGATATCATTTTTGTCTTCGAAACAAAAGTCGTGGGTTCGACTCCTGCAAGACCGGCCAAGAAATTATTATGAATCAAATTTATGTAAACTACGATCAATCGATCCTAATATTAGGATACGGGTGCCTGGGACAAGGTATATTGCCCCTATTGTTAAGGCACATAAATTTAGATACCTCTAAGATAACAGTTTTAGAAAAAGACAATAACAAAGATACGTTTGATTTAAGACACGGTGGCAGCAATATCAAATATGTGCGTTTAGAAATCACTAAAGAAAATTATAAAGAAGAATTAAAAAAATATGTATCGCCGGGTGGGTTACTGGTTAACTGTAGCGTAGACATTGATGCAGAATCAATATTGGTATGGTGTATGGAAAACGATGTTATGCAAATTGATACATCGCTTGAAACGTGGCCAGATGATTCGGATCTGACAGACCCGCAAAGAACCATATACTATGCACATACAACCGTAAGAATGGCAATGGAAAAATTTCCGAATGGATCAACCTGCGTGGTAACACACGGTGCTAATCCCGGATATGTTTCACATCTGGCAAAACGAGGATTGCTTGACCTAGCAAGATCAAGAAATATAGAATTTAGTGATCCAACTTCAAAAGAAGAATGGGCACAGTTAATGAAAACTGTAGGTGTTAAAACTATACAGATATCCGAACAGGATACACAAATTATCAATAAACCCAAGCAGTTAAACGAATTTGTCAACACTTGGAGTTGCCATGGTTTTTATAATGAAGGTGTAGCACCTTCAGAACTCGGATGGGGAACACATGAAGAAGTCATTCCACTAGAGGGTCATATACAAGGTAGTACCGTTTACATAACCCAACCTGGTATATGTACAATGGTTAACTCTTGGGTTCCTAAGGGAGGACACTTTCAAGGATACTGTATACAGCATTCTGAGTTGTTGACTATTAATGAATATTTTACAACACAAGATCAAAAATATAGTCCTTCTGTGTATTATGTTTATCAGCCATGCGAGTCTACTATTGATTCGTTAGATGAGTTGAAAGCAAGAAATTTACAATTACAAAATAGTACTCGAATTATTAAATCTGAAATTATTTCAGGAATGGATGAATTAGGAGTATTATTGTTAGGTGACGATTTTGCTTGGTGGCATGGTTCGCAGATGACCATTGAAACTGCCAATAGATTAATTTGTGGCGAAAGCGCCACATCGGTACAGGTAGTAGGTTCTATGCTGGCTGCTATTATTTGGATGATTAAAAATCCAAGGCAGGGTTATGTTGAACCCGACGATCTGCCATTTGAAGAAATTTTAGAAATCGGAGATCAATACTGGCAAGATTTAATTAGTGTCAAGTCAGATTGGATCCATTCATGCAACTTTAACGATCTGCTCCTATAGGTAAATGGTATACCAGCACTTTGGTAAAGTGCAATTACAAGTTCGATTCTTGTTAGGAGCACCACTTGACATGTACGTAAATTGATGTTATACTATATGCATAAGTTAAGCAATTAACCGTGTTCTTTAAAAGTTAAAAGTATTTTGCGACTGTGGCGTAATTTGGTAGCCGCAAGGGATTTAAAATCCCTCGCTCTTGGGCGTGCCGGTTCGAGTCCGGCCAGTCGCACCATATTAAAACATACTTTCGTCTACGTTGCCCACACCCGGGGGAAACCTGTGATAAGGAGAATGTGCATAGCACACGGTACAACAAGCATAAGACACTTGTTGGGAGTATGTTTTAATATGGTATATAAAAAATACATTGACGTGTGACTGCGAGATTTGAAAAAGTCTAGGGCCTGTTAAAGCCACAGGACATCAGTGTGTTTCTATATGCGATTTCCTGGCGTTCATATAATGGATAATATAGCAGGTTTCTACCCTGTACATGGCGGTTCGATTCCGTCACGCCGGACCAAAGATTTTATTGCCAGCGAGACTTGGAAGTCAGAGAGGTCTTATACACCTTTTAGCGCCCGATTAGCGTTCTTGAGAGGGTTCGATTCCCTCCGCTGGTACCAAAGAATAGTGCGACGTTAGCTCAGTGGTAGAGCAGGAAACTCATAATTTCTTGGCCGTTGGATCGTTCCCAACACGTCGCACCATAGTAGTTGACAATCTTAATAATAGATTGTATAGTAATTATATGCCCAGGTGGTGGAATGGTATACACGGTGGTCTTAGAAGCCACTGCCGCAAGGATTGAGAGTTCGAGTCTCTCCCTGGGCACCAAAGTTTTTTAATAAAAGGAAAGTATGAAAACAACTGCAACATTTAGATTGAATAAGCGTTTCAAAACACTTATCTCTGCTATGCCATTCAAGAATCAAGAGCAACGAGATTCATTTCGTCACATGATGATTGATGCCCAGGTAGCAGCCAGCATCGTAGTTAAAAGTGCTAAAGACCGTAACAACAACAAAGGTGAATAATGAAAACTCCAGATTTTGCCAATTCTGTAGATACTGATAAATGTGTAAACTTGATCGGTAATAGATTCAATCTAGTGCTAGTAGCCGCTATCCGTGCTCGTGAATTGAAACACGGCAAAGGTAATAGAAAAATGGTTACTTCGCCAAATAATCATATTGTTAGTGCTCTACAAGAAATTGAAGCAGGACATGTGGGTGTAGAATATCTTCGTAAGGTGCGTTGAAATGAGCAAGGGTTCGAGACAACGGAAACCACTAGTTCCTCAATCAGTTGTTGATTCGAACTGGGATGCTATCTTCAGTAAACCCGATCCTCGAGTGATCGAAGACGCTCAGGCAGAAGACGAAGCATTTAAAAGAATTGAAGATCAGCAATCACAAGTTAAAGACAGCGCCCAGGGTGGTTAATAAATAGATTTAGGCCCTACTAGTACAATGGTAGTACACTGGTTTTGTAATCCTGTGATGGCAGTTCGATTCTGTCGTGGGGCACCAAAGAACAGCGGATAAGTTACATTATCCAGTATGAGTCACTAAGGTAGGTACCTAATCCTTAGGGCAGGTAATAGTATTAAAATGCGATGTAACAGGAAGTAGTGATCTACTCGCCGGGACGGGCCTCAAAACGAATCCCACCAATTTATGCGGGATTAGTTTAATGGTAAAACAGCAGATTTCCAATCTTCGGTCAAGAGTTCGATTCTCTTATCCCGCTCCAAGTTTGTTTAAAATGTTTAGTGCTCGCACCCTAAGTCTTTGAGTAAACTCATCTTCAGACAGGGTGCCTTTAGCAAGGTTACATTTTCTACAAGTTACTTGAAGATTAATGTATGATGTTTCACCGCCACGTGATTCTGGAATGACATGATCCATGTGTATTTCACCATCGCGGAGATCATCGTCACAATAAACACAATAGAAGCCATCGCGTTCAATAACTCTACGGCGTAGGTTTAATGGTATGCGTTCTTTTTTTTGTAGCATCAAAAATATTTAGTAAATAGAGTTTTAATAGATTAAGAGCCTGGTTGCGTAGAGAGGTTATACGTCTCCTTTACACGGAGAGCGATGACAGTTCGAGTCTGTCACCAGGTACCAGTTAGTTTTCTCGGTATGGTGAAATGGTATCACTCTGCGTTTGGGACGCAGGAGCGTAGGTTCGATTCCTGCTACCGAGACCAATTTTTATAAAGAGGAAAAAATGAAAGCAAGTCATATTTTAGTAAATTCAGTAGAACAAGCACATTCTATTTTAGCAGAAGCCAATACTTCAAATTTTGGTCAATTGGCACAGAAATATAGTTCATGCCCTAGTAAAGCCAACGGCGGAGACCTTGGGGATTTTGGACCAGGTATGATGGTCAAACCATTTGAAGATGCTACAGTAGCATTAGGAATTGGACAAATTAGTCTACCTGTGCAAACTCAGTTTGGTTATCATTTGATTCACCGAACTGGTTAATAAGAATTCGCCATGGCACACGGCGTATAATAGGATAAATAGTGGGCACAAGGATAGTATGAAAGATAACTATCAACAACTCGTTTAGAGTCATTTGGGTGAGAAGCCCATCCTTATATCGCGGGGTACGTCAGCGGCCAGACTGTTAGGCTCATAACCTAGAGGACGGAGGTTCGAATCCTTCCCCCGCAACCAATTTTAGGATACTAACAGCATATTTTTACACCATAAACTAGAGGTCGTTGGTTCGAGTCCAACCGTTAGTGGAGCATAGCAATGCTAACGTAGATCAGTCGGTAGATCACAAGTCGTAAAAAATGTATCCTGTCTCTGCATCCAATTTTAGGATACTAACAGCAATAACCTTTGGTTAATTCGCTTCATGCGATATTTGGTTCAATTCCAAAAATAATAGTATCCTGTTTATCCAAATTGTCTTGACAAGACCGCAGTTTTGTTATACAATATATACATGTTAAGAAATTAACAGTGAGTTTTAGGATAGGTTCAGCAACTCAATTACATGCAACTGATGGGCAGAGATAACTTCACAGCCTATCAAAACTGTTGGCTACATCAGTAAAAAGTGGCACAACTATCCTGTTGAATAATAGAATGTTAACAGCAATCTTATATTTCAAGCATATCGAAAATAAAATACATTCTGAAAGGTAAATTAAAATGAACGCATTTGTAACTGCAATCGCTAACCAAGAAGCCCGTACTGCCAATGGCATGAAGGCTCGTGAATCAACCGCTAACAAGTGTGTTGATCTGTTCTACAACATCGGCGCAAGCCGTGGTAAGAACATTGTACCCGCATTTACTGCGGCCTATGTCGAAAACTTTGACATGGCTCTACGTATCGCACAATGGGCACGTGATGTCCGTGGTGGAGCGGGCGAACGGGAATTGTTCCGTTCAATTCTAGTACATCTAGAAAAGACTGACCCAGATGCCGCACTGGCTTTGCTACGTAAGGTGCCTGAAGTAGGTCGTTGGGATGACATCTTTGTCTTCACTACCCCTGCGTTGAAGAACGCTGCTTACACCATGTTGGGCGATGCCCTACGTGCTCAAAATGGTCTTGCTGCTAAGTGGACTCCACGTAAGGGTAAGATTGCAGCAGAAGTTCGTGAGTTCTTCGGAATGAGCCCAAAGTTCTACCGTAAGAGTTTGGTGGCTTTGACTAAGGTTGTTGAATCACAGATGTGTGCTAACGACTGGGATAACATCAACTTCAACCACGTACCTAGCGTGGCTGCTCGTAACTACAAGAAGGCTTTTGGACGTCACACTCCTAAGTTTGCTGAGTACGTGGCTGCTCTGGTCAAGGGTGAAGCAGGTGTCAAGGTTAATGCTAACGCTATTTTCCCACACGATGTGTTGAAGGGACTGGTTAACCGATACGGTCGTAAGACTCTATCTAAGACAGACTTGGATCACATCACTGCACAATGGAACGCTTTGCCAAACTATGTTGGAGATGCTAGCATCCTTCCAATCGTAGACGTAAGCGGCTCTATGAGTTGTGCGGCAGGTGGTAAGGGCGATGTTACTTGTATGGATATTTCTATCAGCCTTGGCTTGTACTTGGCTGATAAGAACAAGGGCGTGTTCAAGGACACTTTCTTGACATTCAGTGAAAAGCCTAATTTGATGACTCTTAAGGGCGACATCGTCCAAAAGATCAATCAAATGAGCAACAGCGACTGGGGTATGAGCACAAACCTACATGCAGCATTTGAAAAGATCCTGGATGTAGCAGTTAAGGGCAAGGCTCCTCAAAGTGATATGCCAGCAATGGTATTGATCTTGAGCGACATGCAGTTTAACGCCTGTGTTCGCCATGATGACAGTGCGATGGAAATGATCGAACGTAAGTTCGAAGCAGCCGGATACACTTGTCCAAAGGTTGTTTTCTGGAACCTAAACAGTTCTAGCAACGTACCAGTTGCATCAGATAAGAGCGGTGCTGCTCTCGTAAGTGGATTCAGTCCAGCAATCATGGCTAGCCTGCTAGGCGCGGATGTTGAACAATTCACTCCAGAAGGCATCATGCGTAGTACTGTAATGGTTCCACGCTACGATCTGTAATGTTGTAAAAATACAACATCCAACCCTGTTAACTCCGGTTGACAGGGTTTTTTTTTGAGTGTATAATTATGGCATGTATAAAGTATTAACAAAAGAAGAATTTCCGCTTGCTATTTGTGTGTCATTAGACAGCGCAATGGCAGCGGCAAAAGCCTATGGACAGTTTGTAATTATTCGCGGTCCTGATGGAATGGAGTTTGTCGGCATGTTTGGTGTTGACAGCGTTATGAACGGCAAGACTCCAGACGGGGTAGCATACACTTGGAACAAGGCAAGCCGTATTGGTAAAGTTAAAAAGGAGCGCATATAATGGCAGCAGTATTTTTAGTTAGTGACACACATTTTGGACACAAAGGTGTATGTCACTTCACACGTAACGATAAAGTTACAAAATTGCGTCCATGGGATACTCCCGAAGAAATGGACGAGGACATGATTAAAGCATGGAACGAACGTGTTGGTCCTAAGGACAAAGTCTACCATTTAGGTGACGTGGTTATTAACCGTAAGGCGTTACCCACTATGGCTAGATTAAATGGTGACAAGGTTTTAATCCGAGGCAACCATGATATCTTTCCAGATGACGAATACCGTAAGTACTTTCGTGAATTGCGTGCCTACCACGTGGTTGAAGGAATGATCTTTAGTCATATTCCATTACATCCGGAATCGTTAGGTCGCTTTGGTGTTAACGTGCATGGACACTTACATGCTAACCGAGTAATGAAGGCTGGACCTGCATCTGGGAAGTTTGCTACACAAGTCGTTGATCCTCGTTATCACTGTGTATGCGTGGAACAAACTGACTTTGCTCCTATCTTATTTGAGGATGTAAAGAAACGCATTATTGAAGAAGGTGGAGAAGTTGGATTTAGGAGCGGTAATGGACCAACAATGTAAATTGTATATGCTAGTAGGAGTGCCATGTTCGGGAAAAAGTTCATGGCATTGTGACCAAGAATGGTTACAACATGCTGCATACATCAGCACAGACATATACGTTGACGAATACGCTAAGAACTCAGGTAAGACTTATAGCGAAGTTTTTAACGATGTTATGCCCTTATGTGTTGATTACATGACTGGCGATGTAGTACATGCCCGTGAAGCAGGACAAGATATTGTATGGGATCAAACCAGTACCACGGTTAAAAGCCGCGCGAAGAAGTTTCGCATGTTACCCGACTACTACACAATTGCTGTGGTATTCCGTACTCCTCCTCGTGATGAATTGGATGTGCGACTGAGCGGACGCCCGGGCAAGCACATCCCCAAAACGGTCGTTGACAGCATGATTGCAGGATGGGAGGAACCAACTTTGGAAGAAGGTTTCAAGGAAATTTGGTATGTTTAGGTTTTACATTTTAATCGTATTGCCAAACCAATTTTAGGAATGTTACTATTAGTAACAGCAAAATGCATACGATTATTAGGGAAAGAAACAAAACTTCCAATTTTCCACTTGTATATAGAGTCAATTGACATGCCTTCTCTTGTAGCAGGTTCTAATTGCGGCATGATGTGGTCTAATCTATCATCCCAATTTTCAGGATCTAAATATTCTAATCTTGGATCAGAATAATCACTGCATTGATAATTCCAACCTTGTAACCAGGGTTGTCTAACAAACGTAGTTGCTTCCCCATTCCAAACTTGGTTTAAAAAAAACAAATAAGAATGACATTTTGGTTCCATATACAATGGGATAAGAAAACTAGTAGAGTCTAATGTGTGTGTTTGGTCTTTACCTGTATCTGTATGTATACCGTAATTTTCATTTGTTTCAAAATAATTCCCATCATTCCAATTTTTATCAATAAACTCATACCCTAATGATTCTAAAAAATCGTAAAGTTCCGGAACATCCTCATATTGCGGAACCATTCCTTTAAGATCATGAATACGTTTATTAAATATATCTCTTGGTTTTTGATCTTTATAAAAATCTAATAATTTTTTAATTAAAGATTCAGGGATAGTTTGTTGTGGCCAAATAGTTATTTTATTCATAGTAAAATATTTAACCAATGCGTGTATTGACCTATTAATAAATGTATGTTATTATGAAGTATGAGTTATACTGACAAATTATTAATTAAAGATGTAAAAATGCTAAATGGAGAAATGTCTGCGTTTGCTAATTCATTTATTCCTGCAGGAACACTATTAGGAATTCACGGTGGCGATGTTGTTGAATTTTCCATAGTAAATAATACTATAGTTCATACAACAATTGAGCATAAAGAAATAGTTCAAATATGTGTAAATGGTAATACGTTATTAGGGCTGGTATCACCTAAAAATGAAGTATGGTCTGGAATAGATTTCATTAATCACAGTTGCAATCCTAATGTAGCAGCACGTGATCGTATCATAATTTATGCATTAAGAGATATTGAAAAAGATCAAGAATTAACAATGGATTATCGTGATTGGGATTTTATTCCAGAAGGGATAACTTGTTGGTGTGAAAACAAAAAATGTTTGATCTAAAAACGAGCAATTAAATACTTGACACTATTAAAGTAATAGTTTATACTGTTATATTATTGATAACTACTTAACCGCTAACGAAAAGGAGGTCTAAATGACTACTATTGCGCTAGACAGGGAACAGGTCAATGCGCCGCCGGCTGCTAAGATCCTTAACATTATGTTGATGATTATTGCACTTACTGGTAGTGTACTATTGCTAAATTGGGCAATAGATGACAAATTTTCCCGATTAGAAGTAACCCCAACATCACAGGTTACTGCTGAAATGCGAGAACGACAATTAGGTTGTCTTGCTAAAAATATATATCACGAAGCCGGCGGAGAACCCTTTGAAGGTAAAGTCGCTGTGGCACAAGTGACTATGAACCGTGCAGCCAGCAGCCAATTCCCTGGCGATGTCTGCAAGGTCATTTACCAAAAGAACCTATTCTATGAACGGGTTGTTTGCCAATTCTCTTGGACATGTGACAGGGATGTTGCATTCAGGCCCACCAACCGTGCCAATTATAATGAAAGCATGATTGCGGCCCAAAAAGTTCTGCTAGAAGACTATCGTCTTCCTAGTTTGAAGAATGCTCTTTACTACCATGCATCATATGTTAATCCCGGATGGAAGAAAAAGAAAATAACCCAAATTGGGAATCATATTTTTTACGAGTAAGGAATCAAAATGCAATTCATAGATCGTATCAGTCATATTCCCGGCCAAGTCTACAAATGGTTGCAGGACCATATCGGGCATATCAGCGCACATACCCTGGGCTGGGTCACCATCATACTGTTGCACTTTGCCAGTATTCCTACACTGTTGGCTGTACTTATGGCTCAGAGTGATAAACTTCCACCCGTAGATCTTATGGTATTTGTTTGGTCTGCTCTTATTACTTTATTTTTTAAAAGCCTAATTGAACGTAATTTCTTATATTTGGCAACTATTTGCTTAGGGTTTGCTGCCCAAACATTGTTAATGGGCCTAATCCTTTTTAAGTAATAAATACTTAATGCGAATATTAGAATTACTTACTGAAAAAACAATAGCAGCACCAACTGCTAGTCAGTGCTCAATCGGACAAGCACGTTTGAGCAATGTACGTTATTCACAATGTGTAAGTCATGGCTTATTAAAACATGATAGTGATCATACAGCAGGTACAGGTAAGCAAGGAAAAGCCGGCTCCGGTGTTAAACTTAAAGGACGTAAATCTAAAAGCACAATACATGGTGGTCCTGTCAAAGACTACGATGGAAAATAAGAAGGGTACCATATGCTAATCGATCATGCAGACATAAAAAAAGCAGTAATAAGAAGTCAACATTGCCAACGTAATTTTGATTTAGAAAAATTAATGCCAGAAGAAGATATCGATTTATTAATACATGCTGCCACAAATTGTCCAAGCAAACAAAATATATCTTTTTATAACCTGTATGTCATAACTAATCGAGATATCATTGATAAAATTCATGAGTTATCCATAGGTGCAGCGGCATTTGAATTAGAATCTAAAAAAGAAGTAGTTACTACAAATAGTCAAATAAAAGCCAATGTGCTATTTGTTTACGAAAGAAAAACGCTCAATGACATGAGCGAGAAACACATAAACAAATGGAAATGGTTTGAAGATTCTAATTCTACAGTTTTTGAAAGAGATGTCAATACATCAATCGGTATATCGGCAGGATATGTCAATGTTATTGCCAGCATGTTAGATTATGCTACGGGTTGCTGTCAATGTTTTCAGGTAGAAGAAATTCGAGAGTTATTAAATCTTAAAAGAACTCCAGAGTTAATTATGGGAATAGGTTATAATAACGATTCTAAAAATCGTAGATTACATGCAACTGATCCTGCATTAATGTTCTATACAAATAAAAAAGAAGATATTGTTGTTAATCGTCTGGATTAAAAGTAGCCACTGCTTCTTCTAATAATTCTTTATGTGTAAGATTCAGATACCTATCATCTAATTCATAAAATTTTTCAGCGCCAGATTCTGAATCTTCTATACCCAACATTTCCATAAGTTCAATATAGGTAATGTCCTCATCACGTAGTTGACTAACCCATATGCATGTTAAAAACATGCACATAAAAACTACTCGATCATCTTCAACTCCGTATTCATCGCACCACTCTTCTGTTATTTCAAGATAGTGTGCAATGTCCTCAAGACGATCTTGCAATTGAGCAATCCATTCTTTAGTATTTTCTCTTGACCAGTATTTCATATTCTAAAACTTTCTCCACATCCGCATTTATCACGTTCATTTGGATTTTTAAATTCAAATCCTTCGTTAAGTCCATTACGGACATAGTCTACTTCTAATCCTGTAATATATACACTACTTTTAGGATCTACAAATAATTGGCACCCTAAACATTCTATACATTGATCGCTATCCTGAGGAGTATCAACATATTCTAACACATATGCCAATCCACTACATCCTGTAGTTTTAACACCTATACGGATACCCAAACCTTTGCCTCGGCGATCGATAACTTGCTGTATTTTTTTAGCCGCACGTTCAGTGACTGATATCATGCTTTTCTCTGTAGTCCTTTACCGCCGCTTTGATTGCATCTTCCGCAAGTATTGAACAATGAATTTTAACTGGGGGGAGGGCAAGTTCATTAGCAATCTCGCTATTTTTAATCTGTTCCGCTTGGTCAAGTGTCCGTCCTTTGACCCATTCAGTAATAAGCGAACTTGACGCAATCGCGCTTCCGCAACCATACGTTTTAAATCTTGCATCTTGTATAACTCCATCTACAACTTTAATTTGTAACTTCATAACATCACCGCAAGCAGGTGCTCCTACAATACCTGTACCAACAGTATCGTCAATTTCAAATTTACCTACATTACGTGGATTTTCATAATGGTCTATTACTCGGTCGCTGTATGCCATATATTTTCCTTTTTGTTGTATTACTAAGGTATTTATAGTATAATAAATTGTAGCATATAAATATATATGCTATCAAAGGAAATTTATGGCTGGTAGATATGATTTTGATTGGTCATCATTGGATCGTCTTGGCGTCGCTGGTTTTATTTGGATGTTGTCTCCTAAAATAGTAAATCAACGTCTAACTGTTGATCAATTCCACAGTATAATATATCGACATTTAAAAAAATATCTACCATTACGCATATCCAAATCAAGATATGATAAGGCAAGTTCTAATACAATTATGATCGGGGGATGTTATTATAGTGAATGGGATCGCTATAATAAAACATGTATAGAAATTTTATTATTATATAATCCCAAAGACAAATATTTAAAACTTAATACTCGTAAATTTTATAGAATGTGTTTAGTAATTGCGGATACCATATTGCATGAAATTATACATATGAGACAATTCCGTAGACGCGAATTTAAAGATCTTCCAGATTATCCAAGTACAGCACGTAGAGCATCTAAACGAGAGGAACAACGTTATTTGGGCAATAGTGATGAAATTGATGCATATAGTTTTAATATTGCTTGCGATCTATTAGATAGATATAAAAATGTAAAAGATGTGGTTAAACATTTAAATATTGATCAAAAAACTAAAAAAGTAAGATACAACGAATGGTTCATGTATCTTAAAGCATTTGATCATGATCACAATCATTTAATTATTAAAAAAGTAAAGAAGAAAGTTCTACAGTATCTACCAAATGCCGCAATTGGTAAACCTTATCGTAATAAAGATTGGATATGTTATTGACCTAATCTAGTATTTGTGCTATACTATAGCATGACATTTACAACTCACCAAAGTCGGATACGAACTATTAAACCAGGTGATCCGCGATTTAACATTGTGGATAAATTTGTCACCGCTCCCCGAGCAGGATTTGAGATTAGTCAACGATGTCCGGAAAATTATCGTGACCTATTACAAGAATGTATCGGTCACGGTTGGATTAAACCTGTTGCTCATGTTCATGAGCGAGAATTACTTTTTATGGGACTTAGCCAAGAATGACTACCACTATGCCAGGCACCATAGGAGGTGCCCAAATAATTTTTGATAGGCCAAAATTCGACAGGATCGGAATCATAGGTCTAGGCTATGTGGGTATGGCAATCAAAATGACGCTCGATTTCGGGTGGGGCAATAATGTTTGTATAGATCCATATAATGGACACAATGGAACCTATGGAGAACTGGCAGAGTGTTCGGGTGTATTTGTATGTGTTCCTACACCTCAAACTGAAATAGGCGAATGTGATTCTAGTATATTAGAAGATGTATTAACGAAATTATCCGATATCAATTATCAAGGTGTTATCATTAGTAAGTGTACTGCAACACCTGATATATATCAAAGACTTAATGCACAATACCCCAATCTAGTTCATTGTCCTGAGTTTTTAACAGCCTCTCATGCTGCTCAAGATTATGCAAATGCCACATGGACTATCATTGGTGGTGAAGTTAGGGCATGGCGACACGAAGCAGAAAGAGTTATCAAACTTACTCAATCAAATCTTAAAACTGTTAAATTTTGTAATATAGGTGAAGCAGCATTGGCCAAATATGCTGTCAATAGTTTTTTAGCAACCAAGGTTGTGTTTATGAACGAACTATATCAAATAGCAAATAAGGCGGGATTAAATTATGATATAGTTTCTAATCTAGCAAAACAAGATGATCGAATAGGATATTCTCATATGAACGTCCCGGGCACGGATGGTGTATTAGGATTTGGTGGAAAATGCTTTCCAAAAGATACAGGTACCTTATTAAAGTACGCAGAAGGTCTCGGAATTACTCCAATGGTATTGGATGCAGCAGTAAAGAAAAATACATTGCTTAGGTTGACAGAACCTAAATAATAGTATATTATATACTATAGGAAAAATAATAATGAGTGAACACGAATTTATACCAGATCCGACTATACATCCAGAAGACACAAAATCATTTGAATATCTTCAAGTTAAAAAACCTGTTTATGTTAAAGCAGGCGATGACATGAGTGATAACGGTTATGAAGAAGCATATCTAGGCGATGCTATTCGCTTTAAAATGAAACGTGATAACAAACGTTTCTGGGCAGGTGACAATATTAGCGACTACTTACACGAAGGTGATATAGAAAAACTAATCGACGAAGCCGCAGAAGCATTTGAAACAGTTCTAGATCGTTTACTAATTGATCGTGAGAATGATCCTAATAGCAAGGGCACAGCACGCCGACTGGCTAAAATGTACTTCAATGAAATTATGGAAGGCAGATACGCTACTGCTCCGGACGCAACTGCATTTCCAAATGACAGCGACGACCGCTATGAAGGCATGTTAGTTGTTCGAAGTGAACTAAAATCCATGTGTAGTCATCATCACCAGCCGGTTAGTGGTGTGGCTTATATCGGAATCTTGGCCGCACAGAAGTTAATAGGATTAAGTAAGTATACACGCATCGCACAATGGTGTGCTAGACGCGGTACTCTCCAAGAAGAACTTTGTAACGACATTGCTCGTGAAATCATGAAAGCAACTGACAGCGAAAATGTAGCAGTCTATATACAAGCCACTCATGGTTGTTGTGAGAATCGCGGTATAATGGCACATAGTAGTCTCACACAAACTACTGTATTACGCGGAGCATTTAAAGATGATCCAGGTACAAAAAAAGAGTTTTTCGATAATATCAAATTACAGCAAGAATTTGCTCCTAGATAACACCTAATAACATAAAAGGAAAAAAATGAAAAAAGGTAAATTAAATATCCCAAGTCGCCCTTCCGCAGCGACTAACATGCAGCGAGCAATGGCAAGCCAACCTGCTCCAATGCAAGGAGGACAACGTCCAAGCATTATGGTCGCAGTTCCAGCAATGGAAATGGTTAATGCAGAATTTGCACAGCATCTTGCTATGGCATGTGCAAATATGGTTGCCAATGGTATTAAGATTAATTGTGCATTTAACATTGGATCTGTAATTACTATTGCTCGTCGTAATTTAGTTGATATTTTTATGAAATCAGACTTTGATTATATTTGGTGGGTTGATAGCGATATGAAATTCCCTATTGATGCTCCATTAAGATTGCTAAGTCGCAACAAACCAATTGTTGGTGCTAACTATCGTCGTCGTCGTTTCCCTAATCCTAACTTTACAGGTATGATTGGAAATGCAGGTACATTCCAAGAGTTTCAAACAACTGATCAAAGTCCTGCAATGGAATTGATTGATGTATTGCCACATGGTATGGTATTGTGTAAACGTGAAGTCTACGAAAAGATTCCACAGCCACATTACTTGCAAGAATATATTCCCGAACTTAATCTTGAGATTGGTGAAGATATTTTCTTCTGCCAGCAAGCACAAAAGGCAGGCTATCAACTTTGGTGTGACCAAGAGTTAAGTAGAGAAATAGCACACATTGGGATTTTCCACTTTAACTATAATTTGAGTGTGCCAAAATAAAAGAAAGGATTCCTATGTTTGAATCTATTGAAATACGCAAAGTTAAAAACGGTGTTATCGTTACTTTGCGTAATGATGACGACGAAGATCAAGAATACGTTTATGATACCGATCGTAAGGCTATCAAATTTGTAAAAGATCTTCTCGATGTCAAAACTAAAGAGCAAGCCCCGGCTTGATAAATTATGACAGTTAAGAAAAAATATGCGGTAGGTGATACCGTTTGGATCTACGGGGTTACCAGAGATAATATTAAATCCACTGAAGGTAAAGTACTCAAAATGTTTACCATTGAGGGATTTAATAACGAGCCCCACTATGTTATCGGTGTTCCTACAGAAATAGAAACGTTGCTTGAGATTCGAACATGGCATACTATTAGTCAAACTCGAGAGGGACACGTTGGTGG
>Ga0209084_1001433_pt1 | contig 19996 bp, 21 predicted proteins | sample C_130820_MF_Meta_FD_187309 | JGI IMG/M metagenome (GOLD analysis project Ga0209084, IMG submission 187309) | Freshwater microbial communities from Lake Croche, Canada to study carbon cycling - C_130820_MF_MetaG (SPAdes) (version 2) | ecosystem: Environmental > Aquatic > Freshwater > Lake...
TGAACACTCAGTTCGGTGTTGATATGGCGTTTACTACTCAAGATTTGAGCTTAAACATTTCTGATTTCTCTGACAGATTCATTAAACCAGCTATTGCGGCAATTGCTAACAAGATCGATTATGACGGTCTACAACAATTCCTAAACGTATATAACATGGTTGGTACTCCTGGTGTTTTAACAGGTACTCCTACTCAAGCACAGTCTTTACAAACTATCTTAGCTGCTCGTGCTAGATTGAACCAAGAAGCTGCGCCTGTTGATGATCTTCGTCACATTGTTGTCGATCCTACTATTGACGTAGGTTTGGTTTCTGGTCTTACTAACTTGTTCAACCCACAAACTGTCATTTCTGAGATCTTCAAGAAAGGCGCAATGGGTGATAGCACTTTAGGTTTTAACTTTGCAATGGATCAAAACGTAGGTAACTTTACTTCAGGTTCTTTCATCGTTGGTACTGATACTGTTGCCGTAGCTGCACAAGCTGGCGGTTCTGTACAATCTAACGCTGCATCTACTTTCGGTTTAACTGCGACTATTTCAAACGGTAAAACTTTAACTCAAGGTACTGTTTTCACTATACCTGGTGTTTATGCTGTGAATCCACAAAACCGTCAGTCTACTGGCGCTTTGCGTAACTTCGTAGTAACTGCACTAACTACTGGTACTGGTTCAGGCCAAACTGTAGCAATTTCACCTGTACCTGTATTCAGCGGTCAATTCCAAAACGTAACTAGCACTACAGGCACTATCCCTTCTGGTAATGCTTCTGTAATTTCTGGTTCTGCTGGTTCAAGCTATGCCAACGCTATCGCTTTCCATCGCGATGCTTTTGCTCTTGGTACTGCTGACTTGTTATTGCCACAAGGTGTAGATATGGCTGGACGTGCGTCAGCTGATGGTATGTCAATTCGTTTGGTTCGCCAATATGATATTAACTCTGATCAGTTACCAACTCGTTTAGATGTTCTTTATGGCTTCAGCACAGTTTATCCTGAGCTAGCTTGCCGTATCACTGGTTAATAGGAGTATTTTAATATGAGTAATCCAGGCCCCGCTATAGTTGCAGTCACGGCTAACCGTGCTACCGCTATCGTATCATTGGCAGTAACTCCTGCCGCTGTTTTAACTGTTACTTCTGCTGAACAGAACTTTACACTTAACGGTGTAGCTGTTGGCGATTACATCAATGTATCAACTACTGCGGCTCAAACTGCTGGTGTTGCTATAGCTGGTGCAAGAGTAGTTTCAGCTAATACTATTGCAATTACTTATGTAAACCCAACTGCTGCGAGTAAAACTCCTGCTGCGGATACATACTTAATTGAAGTTATCCGTTCATTCCCTGTTGCTACTGACTTCCTAGTGAACTCTGCAAGTAACTTTGGTTTATTAGCTGGTAATAAAACAGTATAAGTTTTAAAAGATGGGGGAGGGGATAAAATCCCTCCTTTATTTTTATAAGGAATTAAAATGTATCCATGTTCAGTTCACAAAGACTCGTATGACAATTCACGGATTGCCATTGACGAGCAAGAATTCAAACTGCTATCAAAGGACGGATGGCTTACTTCCCAAGAATGGGATGATCAGGGCAAAGAAGCTCCTGTTAAACGTGTAAGAACCCCTAAAACAGAGGATTAAGAATGTCAAGCCTAGCGAATCAGCAACAAAATCTAACTTATCCAGGCTTATTGCAGATTCCTGGAGGCATTACTTCAGCACTTCAACAAGTTCAAGATGGTAATGGAAATGTCACCGGTTTGAGTATTAGCTCAACTGGCGCATCTGTTACTACATCTAACACTTCTCAAGCGTCTAAAAATGGCATAACTTATACTGGCGCAACTGCTAGATTAATCAGTGATATGTTTGGAGATCTTCCAACTGTTAAAGATTTTGGTGCTAAAGGTGATGGTACGACTGATGATACTGCTGCGTTTACTGCTGCTATCGCTGCAAGCCCTACTGGCGTAGCTGTCCCTGCTGGAAGTTATAAAATTACAGGCACTGTCACAGGGGCATTTTATAGTTTCGGTGTTATCACTGTGGTTACTGGTACAGTTACAGCTATACAAAATTTAGCTAATATCCCTGCTGTATTTGCAGCATCAACAGGGTCAACACTTGTTGGAACTATTCAATCTGTAACAGGTGGTGTTGCTAGAACAGTAGCTGCTAAAATTAATGAATCTATATCAGTTAAAGACTTTGGTGCTAAAGGTGATGGCGTTACTGATGATACTGCTGCTTTAGCTGCTGCTCAAGCATATCTTGTAGCATTAAATACAGCTGGAACACCTTTACCAGCATTAATATTTCCTGCTGGAATTTATTTATATAGTGTAAGTCCTAACTGGGCTATACCACACGTAATACTTCAATCTGAAGGCGTAGTTCGTATGCGCTATACAGGCACAGGAAATGCTTTCATTATTGATGGTGTGGGAGTTGGCATTTATGGAGCTAGGATTGGTCGGTTTATTATAGAAGCACCAAGTACAGCAGGGCATGGCGTATACATTAGGCAGTGTTTCCATAGCACTTTTGAATTTCAGGTTAGAGGTTGCGGTTCAGCAAGTTCAGGCATATATACTGCATTTTTAGTCACTTGTTTATTTATTAACCCTGAAGTATCCGTAAATGATGGGGGATGGTATTTAAGTGCTAAACCGTATAATGGTATTTATATGACCAATTATGCAGTCGTTGGCGACACTGGATTCACTTCATTTTGTACATTTATAAATCCAATTATTGAAGGAACTACTCAAGGTATTCAGCTTGTAAATGCGTTGGGAAATACTTTTATTGGAGGGACATCTGAAGGATGTTCTGATACAGGAATTATAGTTTCTGCAACTTCATTATTAAATAAGTTTTTTACTATTGATTTGGAAGCCAACTTAGGTGACGTACTTTGCTCAGGGTTTGACAATGAATTTCATGGTATAAATAGCCAAAAATATTTTCAAATAGCCGCAGCAGGATATAACAATCTTGTAGTTGGAGGAACATTTAATGATTTAGTAATAGCATCAGGCGCTAAGGATAATACTATTTCAGCTATTAAATATAATATGCAGGGAACAGGATCGTATTCTGATAGCGGAACAAGGACTCGTTCAAGAGATTTATATAATGTAACAACAAACTTACATCATAATACATTACCGACACAAACAACCTTAGCGCCTTCTGCATCGCCATATACTTATACAAATTCCACAGGTAATGATATATCAGTATCTATTGTTGGGGGGGTAGTTAGTAATATAGGTATTATCCGCAATGCTGTTTCTAATGGCGTTGGATTTGTTAATGGCCCAATATACTTATCTGCTAATGATGGAGTAGTTATTACTTATTCAACCCCACCAACTTTAGTTTTCTTAAACCGATAAAATTAAGGTAGATAACTATGGCTAGGTATTTTACTCTTGATTTAGTCCCTCAGAAAGGAGGTCAATTAGGGTTGATCTCCGCAGGAATATTCTATGCGAATACTTCTTCTGCGGTAGCGATCTTTGAAGATCAGGCAATGACTACGCCTATAGCTAACCCTTTAGTTTTAACTACTGGGTATAATATTTCGTTCTGGGTAGCTGACGGTACTCAGAAATATGATATTCAGTTAATAGGGGGTAATTTAATATCAACTAATTTCATTAATGATATTTGGAGTTTACCAGCACCTATCTGGGGTAATTTATCTACTTTCTGGACTAACGCTGCAAATGTTTGGGCGTATATAACTCCTTATACTGTTGCTGTTTCAATGGTTAGCAACGTAGGCCAGCTTTATACAGCTAACGATTTAATCCACGCTGCGATGCGTTTGATTCAAGTAACTGCTGTTGATACAGACTTAACTGCAAGTGAGCTACAAGATGGCTTAGAATCGCTTAATCGTATGCTAGATTCATGGTCTGCTGATGAGCTTATGCTTTATCAAGTAACCCGTGAAACTTTCCCTTTAGCATCAGGTCAAAATCCTTATACAATTGGCTTAGGAGCGACTTGGAATACTATTCGTCCTAGCCGTATCATTGATGCGTATTTCACTATTTATACTGGAAGTCTACCTGTAGATTACCCAATGCAGATTATGGAATGGGACGACTATAATGCGGTAAGGCTTAAATCTTTAAGCACTAACTTCCCAGGCTATTTATATTATGATAGAGGCTTTCCATTAGGAAATGTTTTTATCTACCCAATATGCGCATCTAGTAATGAAACTATTACTTTGACTTCATGGAAGCCTTTTACAGTAGTTAATGATCCTACTGCTTACATTAGTTTGCCTCCGGGTTATTGGGAAGCGATTGTTTTTAATTTAGCGATCAGAATTGCTGAAGAATATCAATTTGATATTAGACCAACAACTGTTGCATTGGCTCAAGCTGCTACCATGCGTATCAAGCGAATCAATCAACGAACTCCTACCCTTAGTACGGATGTAGCGCTTATGAATACTAGCCAGATGAGATATAACATATATAGTGATGGTTACGGTCGCTAATGGCTGAGACAATCATATTACCTCTCTTAGGATCTGGCATTGATGGTAGATCTAAAGCTGTTTCTGCTCAAAAAAGGCAGAATCTATTTTTAGAAATGAAACCTGAAGCAGATAAGACTAAAATAGCGGCATATCCAACGCCAGGCTTAACTTTGTTTGCTGATACAGGAAATGAAGCGTCACGAGGCATGTGGTGGCTACAATCGTTAAACCTACTCTATACGGTCAATGCTAATAAACTTTATGAAATAGGACTTGATGGATCGGTTACTGAACGAGGCACTTTAAAAACTGCTCAGGGTTCAGTTTCGATGTCTGATAATGCTCAAGAAGTTATTATCGTTGATGGCGAAAATGGGTATATTTACCAACCTAAAACTCCTCAATTAAGCTATTCATACCCTAATAATTCAGTATCTAACAACTATACTCGCACAGGTTTAACTGTAACAGTTACTGGGTTTGTTAATGCTGGAACAGCTGGTCAAACTGCTGTCGTTACTACTAATGGAGGGGATGTAAGTTCAGGTACATTTACTATAGCTTCAGCTACTCAAGGTAGTTGGACTTTCAATACTACCCTACCTACAACACCTATAGCTGCATCAGCCATCATAGCGGGTAAGCAATATGTCATACTGACAATAGGTGATTCAAATTTTACTTTAGCAGGGGCAACGACTAATGTATTAGGCGCAGTCTTTATTGCTACAGGTAAAACTATAGGTACTGGAACAGTAGCTTTAGCTACAATTAATGTAACTGTACCTACTGCGGCTATGGTTCAAAATCAGAAATATATAATTTTGATTGTAGGGGCTACTGACTTTACTACTTATGGTGCAGCTTCAAATACTGTAGGGTTAGAATTTACAGCAACTTATCAAACTGTAAGTATTACTACTTTAGTAATCGGACAAAGCTATAAAATTCTTTCATTAGGCGATTCTAATTTCACTACATGCGGTGCAGCTACTAATACGGTAGGCTTAATTTTTATTGCTACTGCTGTGGGTACAGGTACAGGTACAGCAGCGCTTCAAGCATTTAGTGGTACAGGCGTAGTAATTAATAATTCTTCAAACGGACTTTTAACTTATACTGAAAATAATGTAGTCTCAGTATCTGAGAACGCTACTAATAGACATTCTAATGATGCTGTCAGTATATTAAATACTGCTGGCCCTGTAATATCGGGCGATTATATAATCAATTTCCCTGTAACTGCTGCTACAGCATTAGTAGTTGGAAAACAATATACAATCAATAGCGTAGGAACTTCTAATTTTCAATTAGTAGGCGCTCAAAATAATCAAGTAGGTACTTCTTTTGCTGCTACCGGAACTACCCCTGGAACAGGTACTTGCACTGATTCTAATGATTGGACTTTTACAGTTCCTACAACTTTAACTTCTGGAGCTGGCGGTTTACAAGTAATAAATAATTTCAGGCCAATTATCGCTGCTGGCTTCCCTGGCGGTGATACAGTTACTTTTTTAGATGGATATTTTGTAGTTAATGCGCCAGGTACAAGAGAATTTTTCATATCTCAAGGATATGATGGGTTTACTTGGAACGCTTTAAATTTCGCCAGTAAAGAAGCGTATACTGATACATTACAAGCAGTTACTGTTGATAATAGCTGTTTAGTATTGCTAGGCGATGTATCTCAAGAATATTGGCAGGATGTAGGCTCATTTCCATTTCCATTATTACGTATTCCTGGATCACCTACTGACATGGGGGTAGCGGCTACATTTAGTGTTGCCAGATGTAATGGCGCATTAATGTATCTTGGAAGAGCTAGACGAGGTGGTCTTTCTGTCGTAATGATTGAAAATTACCGTCCTAAAACAGTATCTACACCTGATTTAGATTATCTATTTAATGAATATGTTAATCCTGCTGATGCTATAGCTTTTGGGTATCGTCAGAATGGGCATGAGTTTTATCAGATATCATTTCAACAGCAAGGTGTAACTTGGCTTTACGATGCAACTTCAGCTGTTTGGAGTACCTTAGTATCAGGCGCGGTTACACGTCATTATGCAAATTATGGCTGTCAGTTTAATTTTCATGTAATGGTATCGGATTATCGTAATGGTAAAGTCTATGTTCTTGATCCTTCAGTCTATACAGATAATGGCGAATTGATTGCCAGAGAATTAATCACTCCGCATTTCTATCAAGGCACTTCATTTAATAAACTTCATATTTATAGACTTAGAGTAGATATGGAACAAGGTGGAGGTCTTAATGATGGGCAAGGTATTGATCCTCAAGTCATGCTACAAGTTAGCCGTGATGGAGGATTTACTTGGGGTTCTGAAATGTGGACGACTTGTGGAGCGCAGGGCGATTTCACAAAACGTGCTGAATGGCGTAGATTAGGCGTATCTCGTAATTATGTATTTAAACTTCGAGTAACTGACCCTATAAAAACTGTATTTATAGCTGCTGCGGCTTACGCAACACAGGCATCTAAATAATGAGTATTTCTAATCCCCCATTTCAATCTACATTAGTTGATGCTGATGGACGAACTCAAACACCTTGGGTTCAATGGTTTAGCCAACTTCAGCCTTTATTAAATTCAGTTAATTCAAGCGGCCCAACATCAGCTAGACCAACATCAGGACTTTATATAGGATATGCGTATTTCGATACGACAATAAATCAAATGATTTATTGGAGTGGGGTTACTTGGATAGTAAACGCACCTTCTACCTCTGGAACAAGTATTCTAAAAGGTAACGGTACTGGGGGATTTAATAATGCTATATCAGGAATAGATTTTGCTCCAGCTACTACAGGTGCAGCTATTCTTTTCGGTAATAATGCCGGAGGATTTAATTCAGTAGCTATTGGTACAGGCGTTACTTTTGTTGGTGGTGTTCTATCAGCTACAGGAACAGGCGGTACAGTAACAGCTGTCACTGGAATATCCCCAATTTTATCTTCTGGCGGTATTACTCCTGCAATCAGTATTCCAGTAGCTACTACTTTAATTAGTGGATATTTAAGCTCAACTGATTGGACAACATTTAATAACAAAGGAACAGTAACTTCTGTAGCCGGTACTGGGTCAGTTAATGGAATTACTTTAACTGGAACGGTTACTTCTTCAGGTAGTTTGACATTAGGTGGAACACTAGGAAGTATTGCTAACAGCCAATTAACTAATTCATCAATTACTATTAATGGTAATCTTGTTAGCCTTGGTGGATCAACTACCGTTACAGCTACAGCTACAAATGCACTGACAATTGGTACAGGTTTAAGTGGTACTTCCTACAATGGGTCAACTGCTGTCACGATTGCTAATACAGGTGTCTTGTCGGTTTCAGCCACAGCTCCTGTTGCTTCTTCTGGAGGAGCTAATCCAGATATTAGTATGGCATCAGCTACAACATCAGTTAATGGGTATCTGACATCAACTGACTGGACTACATTTAATAACAAGCAAAATGCCTTTGGTAGCCAAACCGCTAATTATGTTTATGCGGCGCCTAATGGATCCGCAGGAGCGCCATCGTTTAGAGCATTAGTATCTGCTGATATTCCATCGTTATCAGGTACATATATACCTTATACTGGCGCATCAAGCGCAGTAGACCTTAACGCTAAAACTTTAGTTAATGTAGCTAATCTTGGAGTTAATACATCTAGCGTATTAACGATTCGTATCAGAGCAGTTGGGGATAATAATTCATCATCTCGTATTGCTATGAGAGGGTATTCGAGCAATGCTAGTAGTTCCTCTATCCGCGTAAGTAAATTTAGAGGGACTGAGCTTGCACCGCAAGCACCGATAAGCGGGGACAGTTTAGGTAAGTTTGAGTTGGCAGGTTACGGCACTACTTCAGCAGATGCTTACCCGCAAGTATCTTTAGAAGGTGTAACAACAGAAGTATGGAGCGCTATAGCTAGGGGGGCAAAGGCGGTAATTAAAGTTACACCTAATACTACTATTACTCAAGTTACAGCATTAACGATAGATCAAGATAAAAGTGTAACGCTTGCAGGTGCTTTGTCGGTTACAGGAACGACAACATTAGCAACTTCATTAAGTGGCTTGGCTAAACTCACAGCAGGTGTAGTTTCTACTGCCACAAGTGGTACAGATTACGCACCAGCGACTAGCGGATCATCAATCCTTTATGGTAATGCTGCAGGTGGGTTTAGCAATGTCACTATTGGTAGTGGTGTTTCATTTGCTGCTGGTACATTATCTGCTACAGGTTCTGGCGGTACAGTCACTAGCGTAACAGGCACAGCACCAGTTGTCAGTAGTGGTGGTACAACTCCTGCTATTAGCATGGCTGCAGCAACTTCTTTAGTTAATGGTTATTTAACATCTACCGATTGGACTACGTTTAATAACAAACAACCTGCTGGCACTTATTTAACGGCTTCAACAGGTGTAACAACATTTGCAGGTAATTCTACAGGCTTAACACCTGCAACAGCTACGAGTGGTGCTATTACTTTAGCAGGTATATTAGTTGGAGCAAATGGCGGAACAGGAGTAGCCAATACAGGAAAGACAATTACTTTAGGCGGTAATTTTACTACTTCAGGCGCATTTACTACTACATTAACAGTCACAGCTAATACATCATTAACATTGCCTATTAGTGGTACAGTATTAAGTTCTGTTACTGCACCAGCAGCTAATCCTATTACTGGTACGCCATCAGCTTCAAATTATTTACGAGGGGATGGAACTTGGGCGACTATCGCTGTAGGAACAGGTACAGTTACTTCAGTAGCTGCAACTGTTCCAACATTCTTATCAATATCTGGAAGCCCGATTACAACTAGCGGTACATTAGCAATTACATTATCAGGTACAGCATTACCTGTAGCTAATGGCGGAACAGGCTTAACAACCTTAACAGCAGGGTATATCCCTTATGGTAACGGCACGGGGGCTTTAAGTTCAAGTTCTATATTACAATTTGACGGGTCTAATTTACTGATTAATACCCCAACAGCCGGAGGTAAATTAACTGTATATAACTCAGGTTCAGGAAATATAGGCGCATATAGCTTACAAAATACAAGCAGTATTCCATACGTTGCAGATATGCGTAATGCAAGCACTGATGCTTTCCGAATAAATTGGTATGGCACACCTATAGGCTCAATTTCAGTAAATTCTGGCGGTGTAGGTGTTCTTTATAACATTACATCTGATCAAAGGCTAAAAGAAAATATTATATCCGCCCCTGACGCATCTGCTGATATTGATGCCATACAAATACGGAGTTTTAATTTTTTAGCTGATATTAATAAAACCCAAGTTAAATACGGATTTATTGCTCAAGAATTAATTTTGATAGCTCCTGACGCGGTGCATCAGCCTGAAAATTCAAATGATATGATGGGTGTGGACTATTCTAAACTTGTACCGATGATGATAAAAGAAATTCAATCTCTTAGAGCAAGATTAAACGCAGCAGGGTTATAAAATGATCCAATTCATGGTACTAGGATTACCAAGATCCGGTACAGCTTGGGTTTCAAACCTTCTGACTACAGATACGACAGTCTGTATTCATGAAGCGTTTGAGTTCAATAGCCTGTCTGAATTAGATGAAATGGCTGTGCAGGGAATCTGTGAAACGAGTGCATTTATGCACATCGATGAGATCAACGCGCACCATGCAAGGAAGCTAATTATAGAGCGGCCATTCGCTGAAATTCAAGATTCATGTAAAGCATTAGGCTTTCCTGAATTACCGCCCTTAGTAATTGATTTGATGGATCAAATTAAAGGGTATAGAATAGCTTACAAAGACTTGTTTAATTACGAGGTTATGGCAGTTTCTTACAGATATTTGTTGAATAAGGAACTTAGCAGAGAAAGACATGCTTTGTTATGCCAATTTAATATTCAAAATAATGCAGCAATTGAACGGGTTAAAGGAATGATAAATGAATAATATTATGCCTATAGCTAATGTGGACATCACGCAGATATTACTACAATTGAAGCGTAATCCTCAGTTATGGAATATTCATTCTATTAGAACAACTACACCTAATAGTCCTCATTATGGATTAGAAGATTTATACGTCCGTTTTCGTGATTTGACAGAATATGACGGTGGAGATTGGACTAAATTTAATGGTGAACACCGTTCGCATTGGTATGAAGGTGCTGAGCGTTTACCAGCGGTTAAAGATTTAGCTTTTCAATTAATGAATTTAGTAAAGGGTGAAGAACTTGGTGCAGTATTAATCACTAAGATTCCTCCTGGAGGGATGTGTAAACCTCATACTGATAATACTTGGCACGCCAAGTATTATGATAAATATGCAGTACAGTTAGAAAGCCATCCGGATCAAGCGTTCTGTTTTGAAGAAGGGGAGCATATATCTCCGCCTGGTGAAGTCTATTGGTTTAATAACCAAGCGGTTCATTGGGTGCGTAATAATTCTCCGGTAGACCGGATTACTTTAATTTTTTGTATTAAATCAGATAGGAGACTCCAATGCCATTAGGAATAACCGCAGGCGAAGCTTTGATGGCTGGAGGTATGGCTGCTGGAGGTATTGCTTCAGGATTAGGTCAAGCTTCTGCTGGTAGCGCTGCCGCTGAACAAGCTGCTCAACAATTAGCATGGACTAAACAAGTCTACGGTAATGCTCAAACTAATTTACAACCGTATTTAGGATTAGGTCAAGCTGGTGTTACGGCTCAACAAGCAGCATTACCTGGGCTTACTGCACCATATACACAAGCGCAATATAGACAAAGCCCTCTTTATACTCCGATGGTTAATAATCTGGCAGAGCTTCAAGCGACACCAGGCTATCAATTTCAATTACAACAAGGTCAGCAAGCGATTAATAATACTGCTGCTGCTCAAGGCGGAATGTTATCTGGTGCTACACAACAAGCATTAGCTAATTACAGTCAGAATCAAGCAGCTACAGGTTTTGCTAACGCTTGGACTAGAGCGCAGGGCGCGTATACTTCAGCCTTCAATCAAAATCAAGCTCAGAATTTACAAGCTAGTAATATTAATACTGCTACAGCTAACATTGGTGCTAATGCTGCCGCTAATCTTGGTAGTATCGGTGTAGGCGCTGCTGGCGCTGCTTCAGGTTCTTCACAAGCTTTAGGCGCTGCTAATGCTGCTCAAGCTTCTGCACCTTATGGTATTGCATCTAGTTTAGCTGGAACATTAGGCGGCTTAGGTGGAAATATGGGCGGAAATACATTAGGTAGTATATTCGGAGGCATTGGCAGCGGTAATCAAGGCCTAAGCGGTATGACTATGCAAGGTGCTGGATATACTCCTGCTGGCGGATCTTTCGGAACTTTTGGATTAGGAGGTTAATCATGAGTGATTTAACTGATTTAATAAAACAACAATGGGAAATAGCGCCTAATGCAGCTAAATCCTTAACTGAAAACTTTGCTGCGGGCCGTAAAGCTCAAGCTGAAAAAATGCAGATGCAAGAGCATCAAGACTTGAAAGCTTTGTTTGCAAGTCAAGCTAAACCTTCTGTTAGTTCTATAGGTGCTATTGATCCTGAGTTCGCGCAAAAGACAATGAAGATGCAGTATGATATGTATAAAGATCAAGCTGACATTGCGCATAAACAAGCGCAAACAGCTGAGCTTCAACAAAAAGAAGATCTATTAAAGCGTCAAGAAATAGCTAATGGGCTAAAGCCTTTCATAGAACGATATGAACAACAAAAAGCTTCTGGCATTCCTGAAGCTCAAGCTGGGGCTGAATATCAAGCTGCAACTGGCGCATTAGTAGCAAATCAAGCTCAAGCAGGAAGATTACCTTCAAACTTTAAAATAGATACTAGCCACACCCCCCAATCAGCAGTTTCAGGAATGAACGCGATAGGCGTTAAAACGCTTAGTCAAGAACGATTAGAAGAACAATATAAAAGCCAAAGTAGACAACAAGGGCTAGTTGCTGGCGGTGTTCCAATGAACGCTGAACAAGCTCATGGCGGAATATACATTGATCCATTAACAGGATTATCTACTCACACATCTCCAATAGCTCAAGCGCCATCAACAGCTCAAGCGGCTAATGGAAATGTCCCTTTGACTGTACCAGGTATTCAAGCTGAAATAGCTAAAAATATGGAAGTAGTCAATAATCCTAACGCATCCGAATATGATCGAGGATTAGCTAATTCAAATATTGCTTTTTTAACTAAGAACGCTGCACCTACTGGATTTGTAACTCCCGCAGAAATACAAAAGGCTAGAGTAGAACAATCTGGACAAATTGAAGAAGCTAAAGAAACAAGTAAATTAGAAGCTGCACAGCGTCAAACAGTTAAAAATTCACTTACAGCGTATGAAGAATTACCTGATATATCACACCTTAGAGATTTAGTAAAAGGGTCTATTGGAAGTGATATTGGCTATTGGACAAATAGACTAGGCGGTGTAGTAGGTAAATCATTAGCTGCTGGGGACGTTCAATCAGCATTATCTGTTGTAGCTGCTACTATGGCTAATACTGTAGCTTTTGCACCTGGATCGCAATCAGATAAAGAACTTCAAGCTCGATTACAACAAGTAGGTGATCTTAATTCTAAAATGACTGTAGATCAAAAACTATCTGCTCTTGAAGAATGGTTTGATAAAGAACAGCGCCATATTTCAAAGCATGGGGATTATACTGATGCAGAGCTTATAGATCTAGGTAAAGAAGGTAAGATTACTCACGAAACAGCGATGAAAGTTCGCGCTAGACGTAATAAGGGGAAATAGTATGGATGATGAAGCTTTTAGCGCTGCTTTTAAAGGTACTCCGAGTGTAGATGATGGTTTTTCTAAGGCTTTTAATACAGCTTCAGGAAAACAAATATCAATGCCTTGGGAAAAGTACGGATATGCTAAGAATCCTGCTGAAGAAACAGGTATGACTAACTTTGCTTTAGGAGTTAATGCCGCTGCTCATCGAGGTTATGCGGGGCTGAAAGGATTGTTTAAAGATCTAACGCCTGATGAATTGGCAGAACTTGAGGCACAAAAAAGCTATATAGCTGCTGCACCTTGGCAAGCTACAGCTGGTCAAATGACTGCTCAAGCAATCCCTGAAATAGCTGCAACTGCTTTAGCACCTGAAAGCCTTTTAGCTAGATTAGCTTTATCAGGAGGTACAGCAGCAGCATTAGAACCTGAAAAACGGGGTGAAGCTGCTGCGTATGGTGCTGGAGGTCAATTAGTTGGTGAAGGTATAAGTAAAGGCTTAGGCGCTTTAATTAAAGGCCCTTCTGCTGCGCCTGGGGTTAGAGAATTTGTTGAAGCTGGCGGTGAACCTACTATTGGTCAAGCTTTAGGTGGAGGATTTAAAACTACTGAAGAAAAAGCTACATCAATGCCTTTCATTGGGACACATATTGCTGAAGCACAAAAGAGAGCTTTAGAAAGTTATAATTCATCAGAGCTTCAAGGAATTGTAAATACTTTGAATAAAGGTATTAATTCAATACCGGGGCTTCAAGTTCAAGGTACAGTTCAACGTGATATTGTCGATTTAGGTAAGATAGAACCAACAGCTGAAGGTTTTGCTAAGGTTAAAAAAGCAGTAGGTAATGCTTATGATAATTTAGTAACTCAAACTAGCGGTGAAATGACACCTGAACTTACTACCGGTCTTACAAATATTAAAGACTTAGCTAAAAATCTTAGACCTGAATTTAGAACTCAGATTGATGATATTTTAAACAATAGTGTATTTAGTAGATTTACTCCAGGTCAACGTGTAGATGGCGGCACTTTAAAAGAAATGCTAACTGAATTACGTGTAGCTAGTGAAGATTATAGTAAAAGTTCTATTGCTGATGAAAGACGTGTAGGTGCAGCTGCTAAAGAAGCTGCAAGTCAGTTAAAGCAAATGATGGAAGTGCAAAATCCTAAATATGCTGAAGCATTAAGCGCTGCTGATAATGCTTATCGGGATGCTAAACGAATGGAAACAGCAATGACATCAAGTGTAGGCCATGAAATGGCTACGCCAGCATCTTTACTTCAAGCATTAAGAGGTAGAAACCGTGCTGGTTTTGCTGAAGGTAATATGCCTATGCAAGAATCAGCTAGACGCGCTCAAGAAGTTATAGGTAATAAATATCCTGATTCTGGATCTGCTGGGCGTATGGGGTTGAATGAATTAATAGGCGCAGGATTTACTGGTGTTCCTACAGGTCTAGCAGCTTTTTTTAGTGCTAAAGGTATATACTCCCCTGAAGTTCAGAAAATGTTGGTTGAACAAACACTTAAACAGCCTGGGCCAACTAGAGCCGCAGCGGCTAGAGGATTATCAAGAATATCTCCTTATATAGGTGCAGCAGGCGCTGGTGCAGCTCAACAAGGCGGCAGATAATGGCATCATTATATGAGTTATTGCAAGGCCAAAATGAAGATGCCGCATACAATAGATTAGCTGCTATGAGGCAATCCTATATGCCTAGTCAATTTCAACAAGCCGCTACACCGATGAACTATAGAGTTAATGCTAACCCTATGGTTCGAGGTATGCAAAACGGTCAACCTAATTATGGATATGGTAATCGTTATAATTCAAAGATGCCTAAAGGCACTGGATATTACGGTGAAGTAGCTAGACCTGAAGGTGGTTATTCAGGCGAGTTAAGCGTTGATACTGGTTATGGCGATATACCTTCAATGGTTCCTGGCTTAACGCCTAATGAAATGCAATCAGTTTTAACTGCTGAAGAAGGTCAGCAATTTCCTGAATCAGTATATAGAAAAGCATCTAGCCATGCTGCTTTTAGAAAGCTTAATGGCTTGGCTGCATTTGCTGGAATTAACGATCAACCCTCTTTATTACCGAGTAGATCAGGTACAATGCTTTCAGACTTAATGACTAGGAATTAAAATGACTCAAGCTTACTTATCACCCATTCTACAGAACCCACAATTCAACGATGATGGTACATTTCTATCAGGCGGTTTGATATGGTTCTACGCTGCTGGTACGTCTACACCTCTGACAGCTTATCAAGATGCTGCCGGTACGATTGCATGGCCTAACCCTATTATCCTAAACTCTCGCGGTGAGTCTGGCGGTGAGATCTGGTTAAATGGTATCTACAAGATGGTGCTTGAAAATGCGCCTTTAGTAGGCGCTACATCAGGTTACACTATCAATTCTTATGATAATATTTACGGTGTCAATGCTCCGACATCGTTTGCGCCTCCTTATGTCTTTGCCGGTAACTCTACTGCTATATCTAACACCCACATCTTCATGGGTTGGAATGGTGTAAATCTTACAGCTTCAGAAGGTACAACAGACTTCGGTGCTGAATGGCCTATCAATATCACAGGCAACGCTGGCCCAGTCGGTCATGTAGCTGCTTATGCCGGTAATGTTGCACCATTAGGGTATTTTGAATGCAATGGCGCTCAAGTATCAAGAACAACTTATGTTAAATTATTCGCAGTTTGCGGTGTGTTCTACGGTGCTGGTGATGGATCAACTACTTTTAATCTTCCAGATCTAAGAGGATATTTTCTTCGTGGTTGGAGCGATACATCAGGTATTGATACTGGTCGAATTATTGGATCAACTCAAGCTGATTTAGTAGGGCCTATTATTGATCCTGGTCATACTCATATCGATTCTGGTCATAGTCATTCGTATGATAAAGCTACAGGTGTATCACCTCAAACTGGATCGTCTACAAACTGTTTTATCAGTAATGCTTCAGCTACTACAGGTATCAGCACAGCAGTTATCTCAACTAATTTCACTGGCATTTCTGGAGGCACTGAAACTAGACCTAAAAACGTAGCAATGATGTACATCATAAAGAGTTAATCATGGACAAAATGATAGCAGTATTTATTTTCATAAAATCAAGGCTACATGAGCCATCAACAATGGCTTCTATTGCGGCTTTGATGGTTTTAGCTGGAATTAAACTTGAACCTGGTACAATCCAAGATGTATTGAATGTCGGTACTGTTATCTTTGGTTCATTAGGATTCTTTGTTAAAGAAGCTCAACCATTAACAAAAGTATAGTATTTTTAATCTTTTTATGCTCTGGGTGTAGTATACTTAACTGCAAGGCTACACCTGGAGTCTATCAGGCGCTACCTACAACATCATTAACCCCTAATGGTGTAACCTTAACCTTAAAATGTTTGGTGAATTAAATGTCAGTAATGAATCAAGTAAAAGCAGCGGCCATAAGCACTTTTGCAGAACTATTAGGTCACGGTAATGTATTCGGACGTATTGTCGATGAAATTGAACGTACTAATGCGTCAATGCCAGATGCGTCTGGACATGATAAACGAGCTAAAGTATTGGCCGATATTAACATTATATTTGTTGATTTGGTTGAACCAATCGCAAAACATATCTTAAATTTATTGATTGAACTAGGTGTTACTTACGCTAAAATATTAAATCCTGTTATTGGTATTGCGGCTAGCCAAATTGGTGATGTAATAGAAGAAAAGTTGAAGTAGTGTGGACTTCATACATGGGATGTCTGCCCAAGATTTAGGCGGCTTATTAGCGGGATCGATGGGTGTCATCGGTGTCGCTATTTGGTGGATAATGGAGCATCACGTCCTAAAAGGTTCTGATAAAGTAGAAGAAGCTATTGATGCTGCTCAATATAGTGTAATTGATATGCTTAGAAAAGAAGTTGAACGAATGAGTGAGTCTAATAAGCAATTAGGTTTAGGACTTGCTCAGTTTCAAGCAGAGAACTTAGAACTAAGACGTGAAATTTCAGATCTTCACGATACCATTTCAGAATTATCTGAAAGAATTAATTTATTAAGTAAATCTCAAGCATCTTGCGATTCTTGTATTCATAATTACGCAAATATCTTAAGCAAATGACACCATTTAGATTAATCCTAAGCATAATATTTATACTCACAGTTTGCGCTGCTGCCTTGATCCTTACTATACCTGTAGAATATACAAACATTAACACTTTATGAAAGGGGTTGATGTAGCTATAAAATTAGCTAAAGAATTTGAAGGGTGTATGCTGACTTCATATTGGGATAAATATGGAGATTGCTGGAGTGTAGGTTATGGCTATACCGGTGATGATATAGATGCTAGAACAATATGGACTCAAAAAAAAGCAGAAGCTAGATTGGTTGAACGTATGACCCTTGCAGCTAAAGCTTTAATTAAAATTTCACCTTGTTTATTAAACGATACGCCTGAACGTCAAGGTGCAATGATAGATTTCGTGTATAATCTCGGAGCTGGCGCATATCGTGGATCAACATTACGAAAATGTATTGATGCCGGTGATTGGAACAATGCCGCTATTGAAATTGTAAAATGGGATCATGCAGGCAATAAAGTTTTAGCAGGACTTACTAAAAGAAGAATAGCTGAAGCTAAACTATTACTATTACAGGAATAAAAATGATTAACTTAGAATTAGAACTAGATGAAGTAAACATTATCATGAACGCTTTAGGTGTAGGCCAATTCGTTCAAGTAGCAGGTGTTATCAAAAAGATTCAAGAACAAGCAGGCCCACAAGTTGCTGCGATGCCTGCTGAAGATGAGGAAGAAGTTTAACCTTCAAATATAGCAGCTCGTTCTCTTATCATCCGTAACAGACTGTATCGTTGATGCAGTCTCGTTATTATCGTAGTTCGTTTATCCCCCACCTTTTCTTCTTCCAATAAAGCTAATACTTCTTCTTCAGGAAGTGTATGTAGTATGGTGTTTAAACTGCGCCAAGTATGTGTCATCTTAATTCCTGTATTGCGTCTAATGAAAAGTCACGTTTCTCTTGTAGTGCTGAGAAGATACGCTCGTCTATTGTTTTTTCGGACATAAGTACGTAGCACCAAACTTCACGCTTCTGTCCGCTACGGTGTATTCTACCTATCGCCTGTTCATAGAGCTCTAATGACCAAGGTAATGAAAGAAACACGATCTTATTAGCATAATGCTGAAGATTAAGGCCATGCCCTGCGCTCTTAGGATGTGCTAACAACAGCTCAATCTGTCCAGTATTCCATCGCTCAACCGCGTTATCATCATCTAATGTTTGTGCATGAGGATAACGTCTTTTAAGCTCTGCTAGTTCTTCCTTGTAGGTGTAAAAAATCATTGTACTATCTCTTTGGTTTTCATTCAACAGTTCTTCTAATCTATCGAATTTATGCGAGGAAAACCAAATGACTTGCGTGTCAGTATCATACTTACCGGGGGACGCATTTGCAGTACGTGTAGTGTTATAAACAAAGCCTGAACTCATCTGCTGAAGCTTACCTGTTACTACAGCAGCGTTAACCGCTATAACAGTGTCATATTTAAAATCCTTCTTCATGGTATTATAGTGAGTCATATCCATCTGACACTTAACTTCTACGATGTGTAAAGGCGGCATTAGTCCAGCGTAATCACCTGCATCTAATAGATAAGTGGCAGGTTTTATAGCTTTCATGACTTTAGGTAGTGAATCAGGTCTAGCTGCCCATTCACCAAAGTCTCTATTTATCAGAACGAAATAGCGTTCCATAAATACACCTTTGCTTTTACCTAATAAAGCAGTATCGACTATCTTACATTGACCGAATGTATCTTCTAAACCATTACTGGTAAATGAGCCTGTCAAGCCCCAACGTATCTTGAACTGGTCTATGACTTTGAATAACGCTTTAAAACGTGAGCCTGATGGGTTCTTTAAACGTGTCAATTCATCAAAGACGATAGCGTCAAAGCCTTTCAATAAGTCGGGATTTTCACGGCATAACCATAGAAGATTATCATAATTTGTAACGACTACATGTGCTTTAGAGTTAAATGCGGCTATACGGTTCTTTGCAGACCCTACAGCTACTTCAATAGACAGATTAACCGCCCATTTAAGCCCTTCACTCTCCCAAACATCTGTACAGACACGTTTGGGTGCTAAGACAAGAAAACGGCTTGCTATGCCGTCTTTTATCATCGCTTGCATCGCTGTTAAAGTGATACAAGTTTTTCCTGCACCAACAGGTGCTAAAATTAATGCTCTATCACGGCTATAAAGAAAGTCGGCAGCATCATCTTGGTAAGGTCTTAATCCATTCATCTATTTGTTCCTTTGTCCAAAGACAAGTATATTTTTGATTCAATTCGAGAACTGTATTTGCGAATACCTTTTGTAGTTCGGATAACTTGCCGCCTTTGGTCTTTAACTCGACAAACCAAGTTTGACCATTCGGTAGACAAGCTATACGATCTGCTACACCTTTATGAGAAGGTGAAGTAAATTTGTAGGTCTTACCTCCAATCACTTCAACCGCCCATTTAAAATGTTTTTCTACTTCTTTTTCTAACATTATCGTTGGTGATGGATAAAGTTAGCCAATGGATATTCTTTTTTACAACATTCACAAATTTTAATGTTCATTCCATAATAATGTCTAAACACTGTACATTTATGAGGAGGACTAAACCTTTTCATTTTTCATG
>Ga0209084_1001435_pt1 | contig 19994 bp, 23 predicted proteins | sample C_130820_MF_Meta_FD_187309 | JGI IMG/M metagenome (GOLD analysis project Ga0209084, IMG submission 187309) | Freshwater microbial communities from Lake Croche, Canada to study carbon cycling - C_130820_MF_MetaG (SPAdes) (version 2) | ecosystem: Environmental > Aquatic > Freshwater > Lake...
GTGTTTCTGGTACCAAATTGCCAGCAGCGTCAAACACCAAGTTTTCGCCACCAAGCCGCCCACGAACAGGTTTGCGCTCCCCAACAGCCCTAAGTTCTTGCGCCAATTCGGCGTTCTTTTGGGCTTGGTAAATTTGTTTGGGCACTTCATTTGGCAAACCACGTTGACCAAACGACGTGCTGTATATCGGTTCGCTAACCCCAGTGAAATTGGGGTTGTACGGCCCTTCACCAGGCATCAACACAGCGTTGCGTGGGTCAAATGGTGCCAATTGATTGGGGCCGTAATTGATTTCAGCCGGACGCAAATTGTTGACCGGAGGGCGAAAGTCTTGTGGTATGGCTTTAGCTGCTTGATATTTAGCCCCGACCATTCGGTTAGCCATTACGTTACTGCCCAGCTCACCTAACGCCGCGCCAGCAGCCAAACCAGCAACAGGCGCGCCCACAGCAGCACCAAGCGCCGCGCCGGTTGCGCCGCTTAAAGTTGCTCTGCTAATTGTCCGCTTAGCCATTGCGGCCATGGTTTCGGGCGTAGTCACCCCCATTGCCTCTGGAAAATTGCCCGCAAAATGGCCAATAGTGGCAATGTCACCCGTCAATCTTGGATTTTTTGCGGTAAGTTTTGCTATCTCAGCAGGGTTAATTTTTCCTAAGTTGAAATCGGTAGCGTCTTCATACGCATGAATTTTTGCTATCTTTACTCGAGCATCCCGAAGATCGCTTAACAATTTTGGATCTCTTACGTTGTCCTCAATCATTTGCTCTAGCGCGTCGGCAATGCCGCGATAGGCTTTGACTTTATCAAGTTCGCTTGCTGGCAACGGATGGCCTGCTTTTTGAGCGTTATTGATATTTTGTGCTTGGGCTCTCAAGTCGCTAATGCTTTTTACGGTTTCGGCGCCCGTAAGCCCCCCAGACATATCTTGTAATGAAGAATCAATTATTTCGTTTAATGCCGCCGCGCGATCTTTACCCAGCACCAATTTGCTTGGCCGTAAAGTTTCCACTGATTTAATTACTTCGGGCGCCGCCGTCATTGACGGAAGCCTTGCAATTTCTTTATACGGCCCGCTGGCTGCGTCTCTAGCCATGTTAAATGGCACGTCAGAAGTTAGCGCGGTATTGGGTGGTAGCCCCATTTCGTTAAGCGCAATTTTTGGTACTTGTTGATCATTGACTTTAGTCGCAGCAGCGTTAATTGTCTTAGGGTCAATTAAATATGCTTTGAGTCGGTTACCGGCTGTCGGGTTCATCTCCGCTGGGTTGCCAACTAGCCCAATTTTTGCCCCTTCAGTTGCGGCGTCAATACGCCCGGCATTTTGGTAGCTTTTTGCGACGTTTGTTTCTTGAGTTTTAGCAGCCCGCGCGGCAAAAGGTGCTTGAACCGCTTCGCGAATCATTTCGGCTTCGTTGCCAACCGCGCCGCCAATTGTGCGAGCTGCTGGAACTGCTGTGCGGCTAAGGCCCATGGCGGGCATAAACGGGGGTAGCTTTTCAACCACTGGATTGCGGGCGATGGACTCAAGCACATCTTGCGCCATTTGCGTGCGCGGTTGGTATTGGATATTGGCGGCGACTTTGCGCTGGACTTCGGGCCCGGCAATGCCAGACAAATACGTTATGGGGCCGCCAAGCATCGTGGCGGCTATAGCGGCAGGCGTTTCAATCACGCCGCGCGCAATATCCATTGCGGATTGTTTAGGTGCTATGGTAGGCGCAAGATTGGCGCCTGGCTCGGTCGGGATTAAATTCGCGCCAGTTTTACGTGGGCCGGGAATGCCGCCGCCTGATTGGGCTAAATTTGCATCTGGGTTAGACGTTAAGCCAAATTTTACGCGGATAGCATCCTGCGTCGCGGGGTTAGCGCCCGTAAAATTTGTGTCGTTTGCTGAAAATTTATCAAAGATTGCTTGCTTGGTTGCGGCGTTTGCATTGACGTAGTTAGGATCAGCCAAGATGCTGGATAAGTCAGCCATTTTACGTCCTTACTTTAGCAATGGGTTGTTTGTGTCAACGCCGCCTGCGGGCGCTTCGCCGCCGCGCAATTTACCCAAAGTTGCTTTAGCATCGGGCGTTAATTTTTTGTCAAAGTCTTTGCGGCCCGTAGTATTTTCATACTGTAGGTTCAAACTCTTCAACTGACCGCCAAGCAACTCTTTGTACGTATTCATAACGCCTTTAAGTTGAGCTGGGCTGTTGGCTGTTGAAAAATTGCGTTCAGCTTCTTGACGCTCAGTGACGCCGCCGCCGCTTGCGACCACAGCTTTGATAATTTCAGCGGTAACAATTTGTTTAGCCGCGTCAAAATTAGTCGGCGGGGGCATACCAGTCTGGCGAGTAATTGTGTTGCCAAGCGCATTGATTGCTTTAAAGTCATTGTTTTGCAAAGCATCCGACAACTTGTCCATCGTACTCAAGTGGTCAATTGCGGTATTAAACGCATTGACTTGACGACCTTGAATACCGGTGCTGAAGTCTTTTACCGCTTTGGTTCGACTACCAATGTCTTGTTTGTTAGTTGCCACAGTCGCGGCTAAATCTGCGGCGGGCATACCGTTGGCCAACTCAGTTGCGCGATTAAGAATTTGCGTCCGAAGACCCGCCGCATTTTTACCAATGCCAGTAATAGGCATCTGACCAGTTTGGCGAAAAGTTTCAGCCGCAAAATCAAGCGTCGCAGGCGTCAACTGACCCGTGGCTGATTCAGCAGTCAAACGTGCTTGTGCGTCTTGGTGGCGCAATATTTCGCCTGGCGTTGCAGTTCTTTCAGTTGTACTCAACACTTTTTGCGGGCCGCCTAAACCTGGAAACTCTGAAACTCTAGATGTGCCGCCCAAATTTTCTGTAATGCGTTGAGGTTTGTTCAACTCCATGAACTTTTCAGTGCCCAATTTAGATTGATTCAGCAATTCGGCAAAGGCTTGCGGGCCTTGAGTCATAGCCTGCTGTATTTTTGTAACAAACTGGTCTTCAGTTATCCCTCTGGCCTTAAGTGTGGGGCCAAGAATAGGGTCTGCATGATTGGCTTGAAACCAATTGAAATATTGTTGCGGTGCGTTAGGGTCAGCAGGGTTAATGGTATCAAGAAATTGACGTGATTGTTTTAACTTATCGTCGACCAATTTAGTTCTGTCAGCTTCCAATTTAGTTGGCTGCGCCGTTACTTCGCCCCGCAATTTTTGCGCGGTAAGTTTTTGCGTTTCCAATTCGCCAAGTGTCTTTTCAAGGCCAGGCAACTTAGAGCCAAAGCCGCCAGTGGACAAGGTTTTGCGCAATGTGTTGATGTCAATCTCACCCGTTTGAGGGTTGTAGGCAGACCGATACGCTTCGTTAAGGGCGTTAACAGATTCTTGTTCGCGCTGTGCGGTAGCAAGTTGATATTGCGCCAATGCGTTTTGATTTTGCGCGTTTTGAATTTGCGATACTTGAGAGTATTGAGCCAATGGATTGGCCACTTCAACGCCTCTGACGCCTAATGCAATGTTTGGGTCAAGTGCCATGATTAATACCCTCCACCGGGCTGCATAGGTATATCGTTATACCCGTAGCTGGCCGAAGCAGGGCCACCACCAATTGCGTTGTATTGGTTCATAAAATTACCGCCAGAAACATTGCCGCCACTACCTCTAAGCGCGTTAACCAAGTTATTGCCTTGGTTGTAATTCAAATATGTACTCAACCCGCCGGTAATGGCGTTAGCCCCGCCAACCATACCAGCAGCGTTTGCGGCAGCACCGCCGGTCAAATAGTTGCCCACGTTGGCTGCGTTGGCTGCGCCGGCAGCGTTGGTTTGAGTTGTAGCTGTCTGGCCAATACCCGCAAGAGCCGCCAAACGGTTATAGCCCGTAGCCTCACGCGCCACGTTGGCGTTGTAGCCCGTCAGCGCCCGGTTGTAGGCGTTTTGGTACTCTTGGCTACCTAAGTCTTGGCCGAACCGTTGCGCGGCCTTCAACGCCCCGCCAGAGATCAAACCGCCCCTAGCGGCAGCGCTTCGATCCAGCGCCTTCTGGCCTTCCGACAATCGGAACGCATAGCCTGGGTCTTGTCCCAAGTTGACTTGGCCAGTAAACGCCCCCGGCATCATGTTTTGTTGCGCTTCAAGCTGCGGCAACGCACGCATGCCCGCTTCACGAAAAGGTCTTTGATCTTCGCGTGTTTGGTAATATTGAGCGTCAGATCTTTCACCCGCTTGTCTGGCAGCATCTGATTGCTGACTTGCTGCGCTACGCGACGTGCTAGCGCCTAATAGCGCGCCCCCAACTATAGCTGCTGCTGTCCAACCGGCCATAATAGCTCTCCTTCACATTTAACTTGCATTTTACGGGCTACAGAAACACAAACGTCTTCAGAAATCTGTTTGCCCCCAAATGAGGTGCTAACCACTTCGTCAACTTCGCTGTCTTTCAAATTAAGTCTGTACAAAAACGCGCGATACGCAATCTGCGCTTTTTGCAACTCAGTTCTGCTGTCGCCAAGGCCATACTCAGGCACTACATACAGTCTGTCTTCCAAAACTGCAATGTCGGCGCAATCGTCTGGGTTGTCATATACGTCCACCCAAACAACCTCATCGTCAAAAACACGCCCTGCGCGTTGCATCCCCGCGCTTGCGGGAAACTCATATGGGCCTGTCAAGACTTTCACGCCATCGTCAGTATTAACCGCGATTGTGCCTTTTTCCAAGCGAACGCGGTAGGCTGACTTATGTTCTGCGCCGGTCAATACAGTCCATGGTGGAATGGTGATCTTGCGCTCGTAGACGCCGGGCGTAAACGTGTGCTCGGTCACAATCTCGGCCTGCGGCATTTTTAACAATTCATTTTGCAACGCTACAACCTTGTCCGGCATGGACAAAGTTGGCGTTAAATTAAACTCAGCGCCGCAAGTCAATTCCATTAAGTCACCTCACGGCCACTGACGCGCATGTTGATAGAAGTGGCAGTGCCTGCAATGGTGCTGATGAAGTCACCCACACCCAGCACCTGGCCCACCAACTCGGGAAAAGTATAGACCTCGGCGGGCTGGAGCGTCTTGGTCTTGGTGATCAAGTTCAGATTGCCAGATGACCCAGACACAGTGACTAAGTTGACGCTGATGGTCGCAGCGCTGGCGCTGTAATTGGTCGCGGTGAATTTGTCGATGATGGCCGTGACGCCAGTAGCTGTGTACTGGGTGGTTTGGCTGGCCTCGACGATCTTGGCCGGTATAAGGACTTTGACGGTGACTGTCATGGGTTACTCCAAAAGTAGGATGTTGTTCGGGACGTATTGTGTCATCAGCCAGTTTGAGCCATCAGACACAAGTGTCGCAGAATCTCCCGTACTTGCCAAGAGAATCGATGTAGCCGCCGCGCCTCCGGCCAGCGGGACGACGTTGCTGGACGCTGACACAAGCGTCTGGGCCTGGTAGTTCTGGAAATACAAAACGCGCCCCGAATAGGACGATGGCGTTGGCAAGGTGACTGTACAGGTCGATCCGGTCTTATTGTTGATCAACCACAGCTCAGTGGCCGCAACAGTAAAGTTGGCTGTTTTGGTGACCGGTGCCGACACGGCTTGCTTGTTGTTGAATGTAGACCAATCGGTCGAACTTAACGCGCCGCGATTGGTGGCCGACGCCGTGGGCACGTTCAGCGTAATGACCGGGGTGGTTGTGCCGGTGGCAACCGTGGATGTCAGGTCGGTGCCCGAGGTGCCCAGAGTCAGCGCGGCCACTGAGGTTACCGTGCCAGACCCTTTGTTGTTAAATGTGTTCCAGTCAGTTGACGTCAAGTAACCGTTAACAGAAGTTGTGGCTGCTGCCATCGAAATGGCCGGTGTTGCCCCGCCGCTAGACACTACCGGCGCAGTGCCTGTGACTGAAGTTACCGTGCCAGAGCCTTTATTGTTAAAAGTCGTCCAATCGGTGCTGGACAAATACCCGTTAGCCGACGACGTAGCCACGGGGATACTCAACGTGCCGCCGGTGTAGCTCAAAGGCGCGCTGATGGTAGCTGCGGCTAGGGCCGTGCCGTTGCCGTACAGCAAGCCGGTAATACTGGTTGTAAGCGTAATCGCCGGTGTGGTGGTGGATGTAGCCACCGTGCCGGCAAAACCATTGGCAGACACGACCGACACGCTGGTAACCGTGCCGCCAGACCCAGTGGCCGACAACGTGCCGGTGGCAAAGCTGATGCCAGACCCGATGGTGACGTTGCTAAAACCGCCACTGCCATTGCCGTACAGGATAGACGTGCCGCTTGTCGCCGGCGCATAGTCTGTGCCGCTTGTCGCCGCGCTGATGGCTGTGCCATTGCCTTTTAGGATGCCCGTGATGCTGGTCGATAGTGTCAGCGCAGGCGTTGCCCCGCCGCTGGAAGTCCCGGCCAGACCGTTGCTGGAGACAACGCTGATTGACGTAACGTATGTGCCCGCCGGTTGCTTGCTGTTAAACGTGTTCCAGTCGGTGCTGGTCAGATAACCGTTGGTCGTGGTGTTGGCCGCAGGCATACTGATGTCAGGCATCGTGCCGCCAGACGAAACAACCGGCGCCGTAGCCGTCACCGCAGTCACGGTGCCTTGTGCCGGGGGCGGCAGCAGATTAAGCGCGTCGATCTGCTTTTGCATTTCGGCCACTTGCGACAGCAGGCCAGGCGCGTAAGGGCTCAGGCCCGCCGCCTCAATCTGTTTAGCCAGCTCGACGCTGAAGTCAGCAGGCACGGGTTGCGTGCCCACCTCGTCGGCCAGCGTGCGCAGGGCGGCGTCATACGCCGCAATTAGCGACTCGGGGCTGGGGCCAACATCTACGTTGTTGTAAATGTTTGTCGCAGCGTTGTTGAGCGACAGAAAGAACAAATACCATGCCCGGTCAATCAACCCGGTGCGCGGGTCGATCAACGGCACCCTGGGAGGTGTGATGGGCGTAGGCGTTGCGTTTGGGCTAGGCATTGGTTGGGCTCAAGATTAACTCGGCCCCCATAATGGCCACTTTGACCGGGTCAGTCATGGACAGCTCATAGACGCGGTCTCGCAGCTTGAGCGTCATGCCCAGCCGCCGCCAAAACGTTCTGTGGCCATATGCGCCAATTCTGCCAAGCGGCGACCAATGCTCATTTGACCAAGTGTGCCCGCCGTCGTCTGACCAACGCAGCATGGCTTCGGGTTCGTAGCCTGGTGCAGCCGGGTATGAATTGGTGACAATTTCATAGCCCGTAATGTCGGTATCTGATAATTCGTATTGCCCAATTGGTTGAAAACCATCCCCTGCTTCGGTGGTCAATGTAACGCCTGATTGAGTGGCCAAATATGTTTGCACATATTCAGCAACAAGATTTAACCCCGACTCAGTGTCTATGTTTTCACTGGCGTATGCTGGGTATAGATTTAAGCCAACACCTGTCTCGCAATCCAATTGCAAACTGTGATGGGCCGTGCGCTTAAGGTTGTTCTGCCCCGTGGGCAGCGCCCGCCATGTGCGCAGCCACTTTTGAATTTGGCCGTTGTCGGCGTACACGTCAAGGTCAAAGGCGTAGATGTTGCCGTTTTCAAAGTCGCCAACGACAATCTTGTTGTTGAACGCCATTTGGCAGTTGCTGCGGTGCCGGGTAAACGCGCCGTCAACAAAGCCCGCCCGCTCATGCCACGCTTGGGCGGCCGCGTCATACACCCAAGTGGTGTTGGCCGTGGGGAAGATCAGCACATAAAAGCTGTGGCCATCTTGTTGATAAGTGTACGCAATAGCGTCTGACATATCGCTGTACTGCTGAATATGCCACTCAACCGCATGGGTTGAGATGCGCTGGCCTTGGTACCCGTTGGCCCGGTAGACGATGCCTTGCCCCCGGCGATCCCGGCCAAGCCAGAACAGGCCGTTGTCCATTTTGGCCACCGAATATGGCGCAGCCAACCCAAGTTCGTTAAACGCGCCTTGGATGCGTTGCAAGGGGAAGTCTGTGGCGCCGGAGTCGTACCAGACCTCAATGGAGTTTGTACCATAGGCCCAAACTTCGCGGAAGTTGGACACCACGGCCAGCAAGCCATCAGGCGACCCTTCGGTGCTGGCAAACTCAAGCGGGTCAATAGACGTGCCGTCCAAGAGGGTTGTGACCCACATCTTTTGGCTATTGGGTTCGTTGAACACGAAATAGCCGTCCAGATAGCAGACCGTTACTGCGCCGGGAAAATCAGGGTCGGTGATTTGGCCAAAGCCGCCGGTAGTGTTGTTGTAGATGTAGCTGGGCCCGTTGGCGGCAATGAACAGTTGCGTGCCGTTGTCGGCAAGGCTAACCGGCCCAATACCGGCCACGGTGCCGATCAACGTGGGCACGTAGGCGTTGTTAATCTTATAGAGTTCGGTGCCTGACACCACGAAACCCACACCGTCGTCCGATGAGAATGCCCACAAGCCACGAACCGGGCCAGTGCCCACCGTTGACAAAAGCGCCAATCCTGGGCAGCGTTGCAAGAATGCTGGCTCTTTACCGCCCTCGGGGATAACCTCTGGAAACAGGTTGACCATGCGGGCATTTGCAGCGTTGATGCTGCGAGTCACATAGGTCGATCCAAGGATAGGCGTTTTCATTAAGCCGCAACTGCTTTGATAACTGCAAAATTAAAAACTGGTTGTTCAGTTGTTGTGCCGCCAGTGGTGCGGAATGTGATGTTGAAACTACCCGCCGCTACCGCCGTGACCATCAAATCATACAAATCAGCACCTGATTTTTGATTCAAGATGATTACGTCAGTCGCCGCCACCGTACTGTTGGTTACGGTAAAAGTTGCGGCAGTAGCCGAACCCGCTGCGCTGAACAGAGTGATTGCACCAGTCGTTTTGTTTAGCGTCACGCCTGTGGTGCGGTTTGTGCCTTGGGTAACAGTACCGCCGGCGCCTGTGGCATAGCCCACGCCAGCCGTGCCAGTAGATACAATCGTGCCAGTGGCGGTCAGGCTAGTGCCGGTGGCTGCGCCAATCACAGGCGTAACCATGACCATGCCGGTACTAGTACAAGCGCTGATGTTGCCACTGGCAACCGTTCCTAGCGCAGGCGCAACTAGTGTTGCATTGGTAAACAGCAATGCGTTAGTGACTTGTTTGGTTGTGCCCCCTTGGACAATTGGCAAGACATCGGCAACGGCGGCAGCAGTTGCAACGGGAAGGGAGGTGATTGCAATGGTGGCCATGTTAGTAGTTTCCTGCGTAAATGTTAAAACGTTGACGGGTGGCGATTAGCGAATACGGCATTGACATGATGTCGTCAGGATTGTTGATGCGCTTTAGATTGCGTTTGCTGGTCATTGCAATGCGCTGCACTTGGGGGCTGGGCTCAACGCCAAACTCAGGCGCAAACTCCATGGCCAGGTTGTACGTGAAAGCACGTAGATACCCTGGTGGGAACAGAATGTTGGTTGCCAGATTTGCGGGCTGGGTCAGTTCTTCAACCGAAATAAAGTGCCACTCCAAGTCCCGTGTGGGCTTGGGGTAGATGTACATATCAACATCAGGATACGTCATGTTGATAAACAGCACTTGCGGGTACGTAGACGTTACCGTCTTAACAGCAATACCATCGTATTGTTGCTGATTGATCATTTTTATACCAAACGACACGTTGGTGCTTGCGTCGCGGTAGTAAGTAGCGTCGTCCAACAGTATTGGCCGGTTGCCTACAAAGTCGCCAGTGGGGCCGAGGGTTCGGTTGATAAATCCAGCAGGCCAAGTAAACACCTGATCTTGGGTGCTGAATATAGACAAACGCTCAGTATTCCATGAGTCGATCATCTGGTTGAGCGCCATCAAAGCGTCTTGAGACACTGACGCAGAAGGCGTTTCGCCTTCGGCCAACACGCCCAGCAGCCGCAGCGCCCGGTTGATCTGATCGGCAGCAGAGTAGGTGGCCATCTTTACGCTCCTTGTTCGACCGCCTCAATAGTAGGACGGCCACGTCTACGTTTTACTTCCTGTGGAGCCGCCTCTTCAACAACATCGGGCGTGTCAAGAGTATAGCGTGTCCAGCCATTTTTTTCATCTTCTACAGCTTCAAGTTCCATTGTTGCAACTTTGGCGCCGTGGACGTCATGCGACATGTAAATAACAGGCATAAAAAGAAGGGGGTGATTAGCCCCCTGGTTGGTTTAGCTTGCGCCGTGGATGATCGAAAAATTGATGATGACAGCTTCTGAGTAAGAAGTAGCAGCAGTCAAGTTACGCAACGTAATCAAAGCAGAACCCGCAGCCAGATACGAAACGTAAGTGGTGTAAGCCCCGGCAGTAGTACCAATAGTGTTACTAGAAATACAAACAATGATTGTGTCATTGATAGAAATTAAACTGTTGGTCAGAATAAACGACACAGCGGTGGCACCTGCCAAAGCCGCGCCGTTCATTGTGATGCGGCCGGCGCTGTTGTTTAGCGTCACGCCTGTAGACTTGCTGGTCAACTGCGTTACCGCACCTTGGGCTGCTGCGCTGTAGCCAATTTCTTGGCTTGCGTAACAGGTAGTGAATTCGGGGTCGCTATACGCAACGCCTACTGCTTGGGTATTTGGCATGATTGTTCCTTAAAAACGGGGGCCGAAGCCCCCATTAGGTTTAGGCCACGCGGTACACAGTGTACGCAGCAGTGTCCGTCTTGCGGAACAGGAACTGTGCTGCGCCACCAACACCGGCTGCACTGCCGGTGATAGCAACAAGCAAGTTGCCAACCGCAGTGATGCCGGTGCCAACAGCCATCGTAATCACCCCAGACGAAGTGCCCAAGTTGATGACAGTCAGTTCAAACGTGCTGTTGACTTTTGCATTGGTAAACACAGCGTCAATTGCCGTTGCCGTAGGCATCGTATAGGTTACCGCGCCTGTGCCTGCCGTGCCAACCAAGATGCCGCCGGTAATTTGCGCAGCAGTCAGAGTTGCCGTAGTAGTTGCCGTCTGGGGCGCTGCTTGAACGCCCATAACGATTTCGTTGGTGTTGCCATCGGTGAATTGGTATCCACCGCCAGAATTAGGGAGAGCCATGATAAATTTCCTTCAAAATTAATTAATCAACCCCAGATGCGGCAGGCCATCTGTGGACGAATGGTGGAAAAACCGTACAAGACATCGATACGACACGGCATCCGGTCGTTGTTGATATCGTACTGGCGAACCACACGCAAGCTGATGCCATTGTGAACGGCACGCGCAGCCATGTCTACGCCCTGGGGCAGCAACAAGTCAGCGGTAGCAAACGTGATGGCGTCCTTGTGATAGACCAAGTTCTGGGGGTACTGGGTTGAAGCGGCGCCCACAAACACCACGGCTGCGGAGTTAGCAGGCAAAGTCAACATAGTAGCCAGAGCGTGAGCTGCTGAGTACATGGCCGCCACGGTCACGGTAGCGGTGGTGGTGGCAGTTGTTGACGCCAAAGCCACAAACTGGAACAACGAACCAGTGGATTCACGGGTTTGTGGATTCACAGCGTAAACACCAGCAATTGTGAACACGTCACCAACGGTGATGGTTTCACCAGAGCCAACAGTCAACGTGAGGGTAGAAGAACCTTCAGTTGTTACCGCAGCACCAGTGGTGGCGCCAGTGGCAACGCGAGTGCCGGTGGTGTGCTGCTTGATTGACTGAGACATGTTGACTTCGTCAAAGCCCAACACACCCATGCCCATCATGCCGTTTTTAAACTGGCGTGACACGGTATCGGTGGGGTTGAACAGACCTTTCATGCCTTCAACCAAACCAGCGTTAGCAGCGGGATTGACGGTGGCATAACGGGGGTTCATCACAGCGGCGTTCTCGTTCAGCTTCTGCTGGGCTTGCAACAGCACCAAAGAAGTTGAAGGAGTAGTGCCAGGCGTGCCGACGGTGTTACCGATGCTCTTGTAAGCATTGGCAACGTCAGCGTCAATGCTGGAGGCCAACTGGCTGATACGTGGCTTTAGCACACGTTCTGCAAAGTCATCCAATTGCATGGTCAATTCAGCAGATGTGAAGTTGACGCCAATATGCTTTTGGGTTGACACGGTCAAGGTGGTGAACTGCTCGTTGTCGTCTTGCACTTGCAAGGCGGCGCCGTCGGTCACCAGAGCGCGGTCAGGCAGACGAATACGCAAGGTCGAACCAATCTTGGCACCTTCAACAGCAAAGCTGTCGTCGTACTGACGGTTCACGTTCCTGGTAATCACCAGGTTGTTTTCGAGAATCTCAAGCGCTTTGCGCGTGATCATGTCGATGGTTAAGATACTGTTAGCCATGGAAAAAGTCCTTTAAAAATTTAGCGGGTTGCCTGCATCTTTTTCATCTGTCGGGCTCGTTCGGCATCAATCCACTCTGAGGCACTCATGGTCTTGGTAGACCGAGGATCAGTAGTGTCATAAGCCGGCGCTCCAGAGGAGCGAGCCGTCACGGGAGAAATCGGTGCTGGCGCAGACGTTGTTTTCTTGACCGGGGGCGCTGAAACCAATTTGGCTTCAATTTTCCCAATCTCTTTCGCCTGGCTCAAGGGCGTCATGCGTGAGATACGTTCCGCTTCTTTAGGGTTAGACCCGAGGTAGTACGCTAACTCAGGGCCAATCTCCGAAGACTGAATCGTTTCAGCCATCACGTTCGTAACTGGAAGTTTGGGGTTGTAGGCGACTTGTTCAAAGTCGTCGTACTTACTCCGCGCTTCTTCCTCAAGATCATGGTAGCTCTCAAGAACTTGCGACTGCTGCCTGGCTTGGTCACGCTTGGCGATCAGCTCTTCTGCCTTCTGGAGGGCCAATGCTTGCGCATAGGCTTCAGTAGACTCAAACTGGTCAGCGGATGCTGCCGGGGCTGCTTGTAGCGTCTGTTGTTCAGACTGACGCTGTGCTTGTTCTCGTTCCCACTTACGTTGCTCTCTTGCAAGGCGTTTGCCGATTGCAGCGTCAAGTTCCTCTTGCGAGAATGTCTTGGCAGGCTGTGTCTCAGCTATTTCCGGCGTACTTTCAACAACTTCAGGTGCGGCCGTCGCATCCGTGGCTGGCGCGGAGTCTACTTCCGCTAGGTTTTGTTGGACTTCTTCAGTCATTTCAATGAATCCTAAGATTCCCCGGTGTACCTCGCCGGTAAGGTTGTGAATATCTTACACCAGATTACTCTGGCTGCGCAACAGTCTTATTGTTGTAAAGTCAGCGTCAGAGGATACAGGTACCCAGATGTGCCTGCGTTGTTAAACGTAGCAACAGCGTAGTAATACAAGTTACCCAAAGCCGAAGCATTTACCGTAATTGACGCAGTTGTGCTAGTTGATGCCGTAACGCTACCCAAAGAAGTAGGGCTGTCGCTTGTTGGTGGACAACTAAACAATTGAACAGTAACCGCATTTCCACCATTTGGTATGTACCGAAAAGACAAAGTAGTGGCATACGATCTTGCGGGAAAGTCAATTGGCAAAATTACAACCCCGTCTTTACTTTCAATTCTTTGCGCAGTTCCAGACAAAAGGCTACCTGATGACAGTTTTCCTTGCGTGTACGGGTTTGCGTAAGTGTACGAGTAGGCATTTGCCGCAAACGTACCAATTGCGTAATTGGTAACTGAGTCCAAAGTGTTGCCAGATACATTGACAAAACGACTGCTGTATTCATCGCTTAAGTCTAAAAACGCGCCAAAATCTTCAATGTAATTAAACGTGATTGACAAAACTTGCGATGCAGCAGATGCGTTTGTACCGCCTACATAAAATGTACTTGTAGCTTTTGTAGCAACATTATTTCTATTAGCGTAGTTTTGCGTGATTGTTAAGTTTGCTACGTTAGCATCGTCAACAGATACTACAAATTGAATTTCTTCAAAGTAATTGTTGGCAATATTGATGTTGTAACACGGCATTGCAGAACCGACGCGGTTTATGTAAATAGCAGCATTACCCGCAGTGGCTTTCTGCATGATGTTATTGTTGATGTTTAACGATGTTGTTGCACCATTAACGTAAACAAATACCGAACAATTTGTTATGTTGTTGTAGGCAATTTCAGTTGCTTGATTATTTGTTCCTAAACGAATAGCAATGTCAGTTGTTCCACTTGTGCCGCTAATAAAGTTATTTAAAATTCGTTGTCCAAAAACATAAACGCCCGTTGGCGTGTTTTCGTCTTCTAAATAAATGTTGCTGCCATTAGAATTATTTATGATTCTGTTATTGAGGATGTTGCATTCTGGGCCTTTGATGTCCAACAACTTGGATACGTTTGCTGTCCCCAACAAATACACGTTACGCAAAGTCTGTTTTTCACAAGCAATAATGCCAGTTGGCACACCCATAATTAAGCCTTCTTTTGACGATGCAAAAGTAAACGTAATTTGCGAACCCCAACCATTACCAAACAATGTTTGAAACGGCGTGTTCATTGTCAGCGTATTTGTGCAAAGAAACACGCCTGCGGGAATGTAAACATCCAAGCCAGTATCTAATGCAGCTTGGATTGCAACAGTGTTATTGGCCGATGATGTTGAAGCGCCGTAATCAAGGATGTTTACAGGTGACCCCTGTATCATTGAATAAGAAACTTTTGTAAGTGACATTTTTTATCCTCTATTTGGCTTCTAATGCCGCAATTCGGGCAGTTAATAATTCTATATTTATGAGCGCTTTTTGCAGAGACATAACAGTTACCGCAAGCACAGATCTATCATAATAGCCCCACGGTTTTTTTAACGTAATTTCGTTTCCGTCTTCATCTTGGCTTATATACGATTCTGGTTCTGGCGCTGCTTCTGGCCCAATAGCCGCATTGACGTTTTGTGCGTAAAAACCAAGTTGTCGATCTTTACCAAATATTTCTTTTTTCTCGTCGTTGTAATACCAGTATCCAGGCTCTAACTGCTTGAGCATCGCATCTGTATCAACTGGAATGCCATCTTTTATTTTCCACGTTTCATCAGATACGGATGAAATAACACCAGAAGCAGAAAAAGTTGCAGCGCCAGCGCCATAAGCACTCATTGTAATAATACCGCTAGAGTCTATGGCTAATCTATTTGTACCATTTGTCGAAATAAATACAGATGCCGCTTCTCGTTGTTGGATAAAAAAATCAGACCCAGATACCAGTAGTTGAGTGCCATCAGTTGAAGCATCGCCAGTTGTACTGTTGGTAAATTTTAATCTTGGTACAGTTGAGTTATATATCGCTACGCCAGTTCCGTTTGGAAAACTTGGCGTAACAGTACCCACGCCCAAATTTGACCCATCAAAAATTAACGCGTTGCCCGTAGTCAAAGCACTTGTGCTTGACGCATACATTACACCGTTGGCGGTAAACGAAGTTAAATTTGTGCCGCCATTTGCAACAGGCAATGTGCCACTAACGTGGGTTGTAAGACCAACCTTACCCCAGCTTGGCGCGGTTGATACGCCGCCAGAGATGAGGGCGTTACCTGTAGCTACATCAGCAAGTTTTGCAAGGGTTGTGGTGGTGTCAGCGTAAAGCAAGTCTCCAACTGCATACGACGTTTGACCAGTACCACCTTTTGCGGCTGTAATTGTGCCCAAACCAGGCGTCAAGTTGGCCACAGATACTTTGACCGTGGCACTGCTTTGAACAATTGGCAAAACCTCTGTCCCTACAACTGTAGCTGCGGAGGTTAGCGCGGAAATTTTGCTGTTGGACATGATTAGTTATACATGACTTCAATAGAAGATGTATACGGCGGTGCTGTTGAGAATGTCACAGTTGTGCTTGACACGGTGTAGGAGTTTTTCTGTTGATACACGCCATTAATATATACAAACGTGAAATTTTCACCCAATGATGCGTTACTTAACGTAAACACAGTTTGTGACCCAGTTCCCGTAAAATTTTGAACTTGGAATTCTGCTGCACCAATACCAGAAATATTGTCGTAAGTCGCGATAAGCACATCTGTTGATGTGTATAGCATAAATTTATACGGGGACGCCAATATCCATATTTCACCGCCAGGCACACGCCCTGCGGAGTCTAAAATAATTGGGTTAGTATGCGCTGTGTTGCCGCTAGAAGATGTATAGCTTGTTTTTGGTGTGGTTGTCCCCGCTGCATAGGTATACAGCTTACCCCCAGACAAAATCACGCCGCTGTTGGTAAAGAACTGGGCCGCAGCGCCGCCCACAGGGGAGAGAAAGACGGCCATGATTAACCTTTATTCATAAATGACGGTCATTGAGACATCGCCTGAAATAACGACGTATAGACCTTTGCTAAATGCAATGCCGCCAATGTCACCGCTAAACAACTGAACGGAAGCATCAGTGGCCGTGAATTGATGGATGATTTCTGGGTCAAGATTACTTGCCGTGGCCGAATCATAAATCGTAACTCGCGGCGTGGTCGCTGCGGAGCTGATAAAAAGGCCATGAATCTTGCCAAACCCTACTTTGACTTGGGTAGTTGCCGTGATTTGTTTGTATAAAGACATGGCGGTTACTCGTAAAAGATGGTGCAGTTGACCGTTGTGCCGCCTTTGTCAATCCACAGACCTCGGCTGAAATAAATGCCTCCGTCATCGCCGCTTAACAAATACATGGTGTTACCTGACGGCGTAAATACCGCAAGAATTACAGGGTCACCAGTGCTGGCTGTAGCGGTGTCGTACACGGTTAAGGTGGGCGAGCCGGTTGCGGTGCTTACAAAGATGCCTTTGAGCTTGCCACCCCCAACTTTGACTTGTACGTCAGCGTTGTTGTTGTGCAAATAAAGAGCCATGGTGTGTCCTTAAGCTAAAAAGCGAAGTTTGTACAGGGTTCTGAGATAAATTTCAATGATGTTGTCAATTAGCTGTTGCAACGACATATCGGTTTTATCCACCACCTCATACCGAGCGTCTTCAATCTGTTTGAGCGAGTCTTCCAAAAACTCAATGATGTTAGCCGTCTTCTTGGCCGAATGCAAAGTAATTGGCCCCATCAAACCATGCCGGCCTTGGTAGGACTCAGCAAAATCATCAGCCGCGTCAATGATTCGGTCGTAGAAGATGTTAAGCGCCACATGCTTGGAATAGCTGCGGGTGTTCAAGTGAACGCTGTGCGTCACATCTCGGGCCAAGAACAGCAACCCTACAAAATCACACGCTTTCATTGTGGCATCCCTTGTTGTTGAGGTGCATATTCAGCAGACTCAGGCATCATCTCATTCTGCTCCCGGCCAGGCATCTCGCCCACCAAGTCACCAGATGTGATCATGCCATGGACTGTGCCCATAACTATATCTTGAATTTGCTCAGGCGACATGCTGGCTTGCACCGTAGCAATGCGCTTGGTCTCGGCTTCGTATGCCTTGACTTGGGCTTCAAAATCTTTGCGCTCTTGCTCTTGCATCTCAATGGATTTGCCCACGTTTTTAATCATCGTGTGCATTTGCTCCATCTCTTGGCCCATGGCCTGCATCTGTTGCTGTGCAGCTTGCAAGGCTGGATTGTCCTCGCCATCAGACATAAACTTGGGGTCAATGGTCTTGGCAAAACGCTTGGACATTTCTTGGGCGCCTGGCCAATCCATGTTCTTAACAAATAGGTCACCGGCCACAGCCCACAGTTGAGGATTTCCTTGCAACAGTTGTGCCATTGCTTCCAATGCCTCTTGACGTTTGGTCGCGTAGCCTGGGCCAGTGATTGCCACCACGTCGTACTTGCCGACGCCGGGGTTGTAAATTTTCTCCATCACAATCCCGCGCTCATCAACGATCTTGTTGACGGGTTGGTCTTGCTCGGGGTTGATCTTGACCATCTTGGTCTCGCCATCTTCACCGATGATGCGAGCGATGCGTTGGGTGTCGTAAATCTTGGGAATCAAGTCCACCAATTGGCGGGCCACATGGCGCACGCCGCGAGCCAAATTGTCGCCGTAGTGGTAGGTGCCCACATCGCCTTCGCGTTGGCGCGCTAGAATGGCTTTGCCGCTGCGCTCATTGGAACCCATTCCCAAAGATGCGTTGTATTGGCCTGTGGTGCTCTTGATGTCTTCAGACGCCCCCGCTTTGGCCTGCAATAGGCCGCTGGAGGCCATTGGAGGCTGTGCCCGCTGGGGTAGTGGCAACATGCCGCCTTGGCCGTCTGTAACGTCTGGATTGACCTCCAAATACGGCCAATTCTGCGTGTTGGCGGTCTTCCACTGGGTCTCATACCCTTCAAACTGCCCGCCGTAGCCAATGAATGGGGCTTTGGGGGCCAAAGCAAGCATTTCAGCTTCTTGGCTAACCCAATAATTATACATACGCTGAGCATCTTTAGCATTTCGTACTAATCCCGACACGTACAAGCGACCATCGACCTCAAATTCGTTGCCCACGATGCGAATCACGGGAATGTACTTGCCGGCCCACTCGCGCTCTTCAAGGATTTCGTATCCGTTGATTTTGCAGTATTTGACCTTTGCTCGGTCAGCCTCGCGTGACTTCTTGGGCTTGCCGTAGATTGCCCGCAGTTGCTTGTCCTCGGGCGTACCCTCAAACGCCGTGGCGTTGCCGGGGTACAGGTTCAGCGTCGTGCGGTCAAAATCAATGTAATAGTAATCCGCGATGCGAATCGTGTCCTCATTGAGCCAGTTGCTGATCGACTGATCGCCCACACCCAACGACTGCAAGGTGGTGATGGGCGATGCGTCTGGGTACATCCGCTCAAACTCGGCCTTGGTTACGTCTTCAGTGACAAAGCACCATTTGGCATCCGCGCCAGTCGGGTCTTGAATAGTTGGATCCATGTAGACCGAAAAGGAGTTGCGCACGCGGCCAATTTTGATGTCTTGGTCAAACGTGTTGTCGTCGCAATACTCGGTCAGCAGGCGAAGGTAACCTTCGCCGTAAGAAACTTGGTTCTCGCAGGCAGTGTCGTAAGCCACATCGGCGTCGCTGATGTACTCAATGTGCCGAATCATGCCATTGAAGATGTCGGCCACTTCCACGTCGGCGTTGTCGTCAACTGGAATGACCTTGGCCCCAGGCCGGTTCTGGCGCTGGTCGTTGGTGACTTGGCGCACATGCTGGGGCAGCTTATTGATCGTGAGACACGGGCGGGCGTTGATCGTTTGGCCCTGCACTGCACCACGGGTGGCCAGCACATCAGCGGGCCACTGCCAATGGTTGTCAGGCGAGCCGGCGTAAAAGCGCAGGTCGTCGATCTCATCTTCGCGGCTTTCTGAGAGCGCGGACACCGCCAGATCAAGCCTGGCACGGGCTGTGGCCAGGATGTCGGACGCGCTTTTCTTTGGTTTACCGCCTTCGGCCACTGCGCCAGCAGCCGCAATGCCTGTGTAGTCTGCCATTACTTGATCTTGCTAAGGACTTTGTTCACCGTTGCCTTGACATTGTTGCCCGATGGAATCGTGGCATTGCAATTGGCAGTGGGTGAACGGGTCTCTTTGTTGCGGTCAGGCATACCGCCGCCAGACATTTTGGGTTCGCGGCTGTTAAGTTTGGCGATGGGAGCAAGGGTCTTCATTTCTTTCCTTTCGGGGCGGCACGTTTGACTGCATACGCAATTGCCACGGCCTGCTTAACGGGCTTGCCCGCTTTTACTTCGGCCTTGACGTTTTTGCGGAATGCTTCGGGGGATTTAGACTTAACAAGTGGCATGTTACTTCTTCTTTGCAGTTTTGGCTGAATCTTTGAAGTCTTTGGCAGTCGGCGCTGCCTTGCTGCCAACTTTGTTCATTTTCTCGCCAGAGCCCGCTTTTATGCGCGCCTGTTTTGCGTGGATATTACTATACAAGCCAGGTTTCATGCGCCCATCCATCCTGTAGACACTGCGCTACCGTAGCTTCTGGCGGTGCGCTTGGGTTCAGCATACTCACGATGTGCCACTGGAAAGGCAAATGTGACGCATATAGCGTCAGCAGCGTCGGGCGAGGCAAGACCGCGAGCTTTCATTTCTTTTTTGCTTTCCAAGAAGATTGTTCCCCGTGAATCAGGCTTCATCATAGGCGAAATTAAGTCCGTCTTCAAGAACCTGTCGCTAGGGATACTAGCAGATTTCAGCCATTCTCGCATATCTCCCCACATCTGCGCGCGCATATTACCGTACATGATTGGGTTT
>Ga0209084_1001437_pt1 | contig 19992 bp, 14 predicted proteins | sample C_130820_MF_Meta_FD_187309 | JGI IMG/M metagenome (GOLD analysis project Ga0209084, IMG submission 187309) | Freshwater microbial communities from Lake Croche, Canada to study carbon cycling - C_130820_MF_MetaG (SPAdes) (version 2) | ecosystem: Environmental > Aquatic > Freshwater > Lake...
CGTTAGTGACAGGGACAAAAACGTTGTTTATCTTGTCCGCAAACCACGTACCGGGGCTGTAGGCATTCTGAACAATACTCTTCATGCCTTCAATGACGTTTAAGTTGTTGTCAATATTGCGCAAAGCATTGCCCAACTTAATTCGTTCTTCTTTGTTGGTTTCAACAGTGGTAGGTGCCTCGCCACGGTTCATCACAAACGGATTGTCTGTGTCGCGCAAGGTAAAGCGACTGCGAATAGCACTTTGAACTGCTGGATCAGTTGGGTCTAAATGGAAACCAACAAAGTTTCCTGATTTGGTCTTGGACACTCGACCGCCCAAGCCTGCATCTTCCATAATAATTTGTCCATCTTTGGCCTGCGTTTTAAGCAAGTCGTAGTCGCCTTTAAGCATTTGCAATTTGAACGCTTGAGAAAACTTGTCCTGCTCTTGCACATCGGAGATGGCCTGAGTAAGTGCTGCGGTCTTGAGCTTGATATCGCGATCCCGAGCTTGTGCAATGATGTTTGCAAAGCCGCGTGGAACGTCCTTGGCTGCTTCGGAAACTGCCATGGCAAGCGTAGGCTTGTAGGTAGAGGCCAACTTAAATCCTGCATCTGCCAAGAGCAGCATTGCATTGGTCTTGGCATCCTCATTGGAGTCGCCAATCAATTCTCTGTACAACGGCGTGTACTCTGCTTGAGCGGCTTTGATCCGATCAATACGAGACGCGGGTTGATTTTCGGCAGCGGTATCCCGTGCATTTTGGGCAGCGAGTTTTTGATCAATGAACGCGCCCAAGGAATCAGGGCTTGAGGTATCAGGCGCGGCAGGCGCAGGCGCAACAGGCGCTGGAGTAACGTCCAACGTCCGCGTTTTTTCAATTTGCTGTGGAGTCATGCCCTCTGGACGCGGCATGAAACGGGTAGCGGGTGCGTTAACGGCATCCATTTGTGCCATGGTGGCATCGTACCGGGCCTGATCTGCGGCATTCAATGGCGTAGACGCAGTGTCCGCACTCATATTTGCGCCAGCTACGCCTACAGCACCTAGTATTGCAGGAGGAAGCATGGAAGCAGCACGTGGGTATTCAGCGGCTAAACGGTTGGCACCCTGCGTAAAGCCTTGCGTAAATGTAGGAGACTGCAATGGGCCCATTGTTGTGTATGGACTTAATCGTGTGCCAGTGCCTTGGTTGACCAAGCCCGTAGCGGGGTCCTGCACCAAAGCATCACGGCCTTGGCGCGTTAAGTTCATTGCAGGCTCTCCCCCAGTCAAGCGAGAAACTGTAGGCTGTGGTGCCATGGTTTTATTGCCAAGATACTGGTTCATGTTGCCCAGATACTGGCGTGTCTCAGCGGCTTTTTGAGCCAAATAGTCCCTAAAAGACATGCCAGAAGCCGATTTAGATAAAGCTTGCTGACCTATTGGAGTAATTTCAAAAGGACGGCTGGCCGCACTGAAGCCGCCGCCACCGCCGCCACCTTCCAGTATTTGTTCATCCAGCCCTTTTTTAGGTGTGCCGCCGCCCGCGAAGCCCGGAACGTAGCCACCGTATGCAAAACCTTGCGGAGCCTGATCAGCCCCGCCTTGGGGGAAAGGGCCAGCACTCTCCATGCCCCCGGGCATGGCTCCTTGGGGAGGCATACCGCCTTGCGCCGACATGTCTCCACCTTGTGGGGAGGGCATTGCAGGGGCCCCGCCGGGTGCTCCCATGGGTTCGCCACCGCCCATTGGAGGAGGCATCATGCCCGCGCCTTGCGGCAACGCGCCAATGCCTCCCTGCTGCTGCCCAAACTGCATTTGAAGCATGGCCAAGACTTCAGGAGGAGTCTCCTGCGCAGCTTTATCGCCCACCATCTGGGCAAGCTCTTGGTACCGTGCATCAACGGAGCGCATGTCGCCCCGCATGTTGTTCATCAAGATTTCAGGATTCTGTGGCGTACGCGCCATCTGAGGCATCTCATTGTCCTCAGGAGGGGCCAACATCTCGTCATCTTCAAACCCAGCCATGATTCCGCTGTTGCGCACGGACTTGGGCAACTTGTCAGAAAACATGGAACGCTTGAGAACTGCTGAATCTTTCATCATGTTTCCTTAGAATAATCCGCCGCCACCAGTGGCTCCACCGCCGCCTGTATTGCCTTGGTCTTGTCCTTGGTTGAAGAAGTTAAAACCGGCTTGCATCGGAGGTGCAACAGAGTTTTGTTGTTGCTGTGGCCCTTGTTGCTGCATCGCTTGTTGTTGTGGCTTTTGTTGACCAACAAACGAGCCATATGCATTCTGGCCAACCTGTGCTGTATTTTGCATCAGGTTAGCTGATTGCTGTTGAGAGTATGGAGACTGTTGTGTTTGGGGCTGTCCAAATGTTCCAAAAAGCTGACCCATTCCTTGACTAAGGGAAGCAGGGGGCTGCTGGGTACTTTGAAAAGTGTCTGCCGAAGGGTTATAAGGCGGGGGGATGTTTTGCTGTGCCTGTTGGGCACCAGCGGTTATTCCCAATCCTGCAAACGGATTGGCAGCAGCAATGCTTGGATTAGCAGAAAATGCGCCCAAACCGGTCGTTGGGTTTGTTTTTGGGGCAGGCCGAGCGCCTTGTGGTTGCCCTTGAAACTGGGCAAGCGACGGAGACCCTGCTTCTGTTGCCATATAGTTTTGGAGTTGTGGATTAGGGGACCCGTACTGATCCTGTATTCCCTTCATTTTTCCCTGTAGTTCCATCATCTGTTGGAACATGGGTGCGTTATGGGCATAAGCATCCAATTGATGGTTAAGGTCAAGCTGCTGTTGTTGGTATTTTTGCAGTTCTGGGGATTGCTGGATCATGCTCATTTGCCCCAAACCTGCTACAGGACCATAACTGCCCTGTAATGCTGACATTTTGTTTTGTGTATCCATCATCTGCTTATAGGCAGGAGACTGCTGCATATAGGCCTGCAACTGCTGTTGGATAGCATTTTGTTGTGCCCCGTATTTTTGATAATCTGGATTTTGTAGGTATCCGGGAGGAGACGGCGGCGCAAGAACCGGCGACGGCAATGGAGCAGGTTGCGGCATCTGCTGTTTCGGCAATGGAGCAGGTTGCGGCTGCGGCATCGCCGGTTTTGCAAGCTGCCCCGCAACAGAAGGGGCGATCGTGGCCAGCTTCTTCAAATTGGGAGCAGGCGTAGTATTTACAGGAGCCTGAATGGCAGCGTTTTTAGCCTTAAGTGCAGCAGCAGCCTGTGCTACCTGTTGAGGATTAGGTTTTGGGGTAGCCATGATTTTCCCTTAAAAAATACCTGATTTGTTTACTGCGGCGGCAGTACCCAAAATACCTGCTCCCAAACCTGCAATCTGTTGGAACGGGCTGGGTGTTGCTGTGTTTTGGGTGGTCATTGCCATCTGTGTTGACGGTGCGCCTTTGTAGATGTCCGACTGGAATGCCAGACTCTGGTACGGCTGCATCGCAGTTTGCGTGGCCGTTGCACGTTGCGCGTCCAGCACAGCTTGCTGTTGTTTCTGTTGCTGGGCACCGATGTTGTACAAGAAGTTGACATCGCCTTGGCCAAGCTGTTGCGCAGCCTGACCCATGGCACCCTGTTGAACGCCCATCTGTCCCAAACTTGAGCCCAAGTTACCAAGGCCCTGCGCCATCTGAGCGCCCACACCAAACTGCTGGCCAGCCAATGCGCCGATGCCTTGACCAAGCTGCTGTTGCAGTTGAGACTGCTGACCAAGAATGCCAGCCTGCTGACCGGCAATACCTGCCTGTTGGCCAGCCAATCCTGCTTGCTGGGCACCCAGTTGGCCGTACAGGCTCGCGGCGCTTTGACCGAGGCCTGCTTGTTGCAGTTGCTGGGCACCAATGTTTTGGCCAACGTTACCCGCATACTGAGCGCCCGCTTGTTGGAGCCCCGCCTGTTGGGCGGCTTGCTGACCGTACAACGAACCAATGCCTTGCAAAGACTGTGATTGGGCCAAGCCCTGTTGTTGCTGAGTCTGCTGCAACTGAGCCATTTGCATGGCTGTGTTGGCATCGTAGCCCGCCGCTTGGAATTGTTGTTGAGCCGCTTGCAAGCCCAATTGACCCTGTTGCGAGGCCAAAGAACCTGCCGTAGCTCCGGTCTGGGTGAGACCTTGGCCTTGGGACAATTGACGCTGTTGTTGCTGCTCAAACGCTGATTGCGCTTGTTGTTGGGCAGTGCCGTAGCCTTGGGCCAATGCGCCAGTAATTGCAGAATTCTTGGCATCAGCCAAGTTGCGTTGCGTTTCAGCTTGCATTACCGCATCACGGCCCCCGCCAAACGCACCGGCACGGATGGCCTGTGTTCTTTGCGCCTCATTGGCTGCCGCGCCTTGGCGATTGATCTGATTGATGGCTTGATCAATGACCTGTTGCTGGTACGGGTTCATGAACGCTTGCGCAGAATTGGGGTTGTAGCCCTGAGCCGCCCCCTGTAGTGCGCCAATGCCTGATTGCAGTGTTCCTTGCGCCTGTCCAAACCCCGGTTGTTGCGCCGCCGCACTTGCCTGTTGTGCAGCCAGATTGCTTGCATTTAAGCCTTGGCCAAGCAAAGCATTCGACTGACCAAAGTTGGACGGCCCTGCGGCCATTGCTTGGTTCTGCGCTGCATTTAAAGCGTTGGTTGCTTGCCCAAATCCGGGTTGATATGCCGCCTGCTGCGATTGCTGCGCAGCATTCACCATCATGTTCTGCGATGGCTGCAAATTGGCATTTTGGTTCTGCATCGCCATTTGCTGGGCTTGATCAATATCGGCTGCACCAGCGGATAGATAGCCCAAACCCGAACCGGCAACATTGGCCAACTGACCAATCTGGGAGGCAGGAACAGCGGCATTGTTCATTGCCTGTTGCGCCGCAGCAAACTGACCACGGGTATCAGACCCGCGCAGCACGTTCGCTGCTTCACCAATGGTGCTGGTACCCGCGCTTAGGTCAGCTTGGCCAGCCTGTAGGTAAGGGGAATATGCGCCGATGCCCTGTTGGCCAGCTTGCATGGCTGCGGTTTGTTGCGGGGTCATCCCCGCAATTTGGTACCCGGGAAGCGTGGGGGGCTGCAAGGCCGTTGAGGCCTTCATTAGATTAAGTTTGTACGCTTCTACTTCCGGGGATTCCCGGACGATTTGCGTTGTGGTATCTGTTGCCATCTTTTATCCCCGTGCTGCGTTGCGTTCAAGTTGATGCATCAAAGCGTACATTTTCTTTGCTCCGGCTAAGCGACTGCCTTTGCCAGCGCCGCGTACGGCTTTGGCGGTCATGACAAATTCGCCGTCGGACAGCATTGCAGGGATTGAATCGGAAGTCCCGGTCCCCGGACCGGATATTGGACCCGTACGGCGAGGATAACCTCCCGTGGCTAAAGATGCAATACCGCCGCCCGATTGCGGGCCCACTGCCGTGTTGGACAGAATGGAGTCGCGAAAGTTTTTATCGTAGATGCTTGGGTACAGTTTTCTTGACAAGTCGGAAACTTGATTTGGGTTGTACGGCTGCTGATACTGAGCGACTTCAACAGGCTGCTGCACTTGTGGCGGCAAAGGCTGCACTGGAGGCCTGTAGTTATTCTGTATTTCTGCTACACGATCTGCTTGTGCTTTTTCTGCTGCCGCCGCCGCATCATCTTGCTGTTTTACGGCTAGAGCCGCTTTAACTGCGTTTTCCAAAAATCCGCCAAAAAGCATATGCACGGGCTCTGCGGTCATCATGCCGCCATCCGCTGCATGCCGAGGCATCAGATTTGTGTACATGCTGGCAGTGTTGAATGGCTGATAAATGGGCTGTAGTCCGCCGCCAATTGCACCGCTTGGTGTCATGTACGGAGAAGGGGTGTACGGCATGTAGCTACCAGCCACTTCCGTTGATCCCGTTGCGGGGGCCGGGTTCCATGGATTGGAGCCCACAATCTCGCCTTTGTCGTTGTACACGATGCCGTACTTCTCCAAGCCTTTAGGAACGTAGTTTCCGGGGTTGGCTGCCACTCTGGCGCGTTCATCCGCCAGACGCTTATTCATTGCATCTTCTTCTGGAGTAGGCTGAGGAGGCTTTGGCGTAAACGCACCGGCTAAGCTTGCAACACCCAAACCAGCGGCAACGGCTGGGCCGTAGGTGCCGATCACCCCGGGCATTGCCGCATCGTAGGCCCTTTGATAAGCAGTAGCACGAATGCTTTCGGGAGCGTTGGCCAATCTATCGTAAGCAGCTTGTCCAGCAGCTTCCGCTTGTGGAACTGCATTTTCTTGAATACCCGACGGAGAAACGTAATCGTGATACAGGCCCTTTGCCTTGTCGTATAACGCACCGATTCCGCTAGGCTGCTGCGCAGGCGTGTTGGCCGCTGCGCGTTGCATGTCGTTTTGCTGAATGAAATCGCCCAAAGGGTCTGTTGCTGTGGGTGTATTTCCGTAAGTCACGCTAGGAGGTTGCCCATTTGCATCGGGGGTAGCTCTTCCCAAGAATGCCGTGGTACTGCCATCTGCGTTTCTTACTGGCGCACCGGCATTTTGTTGTAAGTCTGCCAAACTTGTTGGAGCTTTTACCGGGGCGGTTTCAGCCGGGGAAGGGGCGCTTGCATTTTGCGCAGTAGCAGCATTTACGCTGGCTCCGGCCTCTGGCCTGTAGGTAAATGTTCCGTCAGGCATACTATATTTTTGATACGTTACGCCGTTCTCCACAACAGTAGCTCCGGGCACTTGTTGAGCGCCCGCTGGAAGATTAGCATTAGCGGCTGAGGCGCTGGGAGGGGCGGCAGAACTTCCTGCCATTTCACCAACACTGGCAATCTTGGGTGCCTCAATCTGTGCGCCAAAACCCTTGGTAACACCGGTGGTTAGCCCCGAGACCGCGCCCGCCGTCAGGCCGCTCTTGACCGCATCTTGCAGTTTCTGTCCGGACAACAGGCCCATGCCTGTGCCGACAATACCAGCGGATATGGCTGCATTGCCAGCGGCGTTGGTTACTGCGCCACCAACAAAGTTGGAAACTGCTCCGCCGGGTGCGCCAAAGAATGCTGTCGCTCCACCGATCGCGGCGCTCTTTAACACGTCACCAATGTTTCCGCCGCCTAGCGCAGTGGCTGCGCCTGAGGCCAATGCCATTTGTGCAGCGGCTCCAGCAGCGCCGGTGAGACCAAAGGCCCCCGGTCCAATAAATGCGGCCAATGCAACAGTGCCAAGAACCCTGCCAATTGGGCTGTTGAAAACGTCTTTTACGCCGTTTGTTAAGCCCTTCCAAGCATCTTTAACGCCACTGCCCAGATCGTTTACTGTGTTCTTGACCCCGCTCCACGCGTCATCCAACCAGCCGTATTCGGGTAAGCCTGTAGCCGGGTTAATCGTACCCATACCGCCTTTGGCGCGAAGCATTTTGGCTTCGCGAGGGGTAATGTGGGCAAGCATGGTGTCCTTGCCCCGGCCACGCGATGCAACCATGTGGGCAGCTTCAGCAATGCCGCCACGTGCCATACCGGGAGGAGGAACAGGTGCCTGTGTCATGGGCGCAGCGCCTTGGCTGCCTTGGCGGGATTTTTTTGCCTGCATGAGGGCCAGACCAATTGTGGCTAAGAACTCAGGATCAAAATCTTCTGGAAGATCCCCTTCTTGAACCAAGCCGGTCTCTATTAGCTTTTGCACACATTTGGCATACTCTTTAGGATTGTCATGCATGTACTGAATGATCTGCAACAACTGATCAAGCAATTCATCTGGCATCTGATCCAGCATTGGGGTGAGTTTGGCCAACTCCGCATCGACGGCTTGACTGGCCTCCGGGCTGGCGTTTTGCAAACCCTGCTGTACCGCGTCATAGGAATCATCCAAACCCAGTTGGGGCTGAGCCGGTGCTGCGCCAGTATCGGCAGGTGCGCCTTCTGTAGGGAGGGCCATGATGCCTTGAGAGTCTGCTGTTGCCATGTTAATTCCTTATACCGTAAGGGTTTTCTGATCGTATCATCTTATTTATTTTTAACCAATCTTCCAATTAGTTCCGTCAGAGTAGACGGGCACCTTATTGGAGCCTCCTCCCACAACAGTGGAAGCAAATGTGGTTACAGTAGCATCAGACACAAAGGACCGTGCCCCCATGCCTGATACTGAGGCACTTGGAAGCGTGGCTACCGTGTATACAGTGAGAGCAGGAATTATTTCATTTCCCCCTCCAAACTGAGTAAACAAATTGTTCAGGCGGTTAAAGTACAGCCGCAAGACGTTGTTCAACTGCTCCTGATATTGAGGGCTGTATTGAATCGGGGCACGCGGCAAGTTAGGGGCTGCAACCTGCTCCAGTGGGGAGTCGGATGTAACTACCCGACTCATCGTCTGCCATCCGGACGAATGTCAATACGGGGTGCGCCCATCTGCCATGTCATGTCCAACTGGTTAGATTCAATCTTCATGGCCAACTGACGGCCTCGCACGCGTGTGTACACCTGCCCCGTGAATTGTTCAACAGGGATCATTGCAGTGCCGGTAATATTGGCGCTGTTGTTGCCGCCAACAGAGCCGGGGACGTTGTACCCAGAACCGGAGTTCTTCAGGCCGTACAGGTACATCGTCGCCACAGGGCTGCTGGTAGTGGACCCCCGGAACGTCAAGTCAGGAAGCATGCGCCAGATAAATGCAAAGTTGTGGCCATCCCCAATGTCAAATTCTGAAGACAAAACGTAGGAATCAATTGCTGTAATGGTGCCGGTCTCGTTGTCGTTCAAGCCGTTTTCATGGTCTACCAAATTCTTGTTGTAAGTGGCAGCAATTGGGTAGTCGCGTAATCCAGAATCAAGCCACGCTGTCCGGCCCATGGTGCCGTAGTACCAAATATCTTCCAAGTAGTTATAGATAACATACTTGTCTATGACGCTGCTGTTGGCCGAACAATAAAACCACCACACTTCGTTAAAAGCTTCATTGGTGCTTGCAAATATCTGGTCGTACTGCAACTGGTTGATGTCGCTGAAGATGAATTGGCGCAGATCACAGCGCAAAGTCTTGACGCTACCGTCGTACATGTAGAACTTGTCCACGCCCATCCAGAGCGCCACGCCGGAAGCCAGTGCTGCTGCATTTGGACTTGCAATGGAAATGTTGTCTCCCAGCAATTGCGAACCCCAAACATAGGGTGCGCCAAGATATTGCAGGGAGTACATTGAAGAGTCAGTCCAAACCACAATCTCTTGGCGAACCTGCATGTTGGACACGATCTTCGATCCGTGGGACAAGCGCAAAGAACCTGCGTCCGAGACACGGGTTCCTGCGGCAGTTACTGCATTGGTAATTTCCCAGTTTGCAGGGTCACCGGCACTGGACCAGCGAACGAGCATCGGGTCCAATGTTGTTTCGCCTACGTTGTTGCAGCCAAAGGCAAATACGTACCGGCTGATATCCGACACCGTCATGCCCGTCTGAATGGTTGGGCAAAAAGATGAGTTGGGCAGCGCGGTCAAAGGAACGCCACGCTGGGAAATGGAATGCACGCCGGATTGAACACCGGCAGTATTAATTGATGCCCCGCCAAAGGTTGCCGACACGTTGAACGTGGTGCCCGTGGAGTTCTTGGCGTAGTACAGCGTACCAACCGACAGGTTAGTTGGCAAGGCACCGGTGGTGGTAAATGCAATCACATCACCGTTGTTCACCGTCACCGAAGAAGAGACCACCGCCGGGGTTGCAATTGTCATTGTTACGGTTGAACCAAACAAGCCAATGTTGGCGTACCAGTAATAAAACTGCCCGCCCCGTGGCCCATAGATTAAGTCTTGGCCAAAGTTGATTTGGCCCCATAAACGCAATGCATCTGTTGAAGTAGCCCCAATACCCCACGCGCCGCTGCCCCATGTGGATGCGCCCCAGCCTGATAAAGGAACCGCTACCGCAGGACCTGTGTTGACCTGATACTGCGCTACGACGGCTGCGCCGCCGCCAGAGGTGCTGGAAGAAGCTGTACCGGTAACGGTGATGGTGTACGAAGTGGGAGAAGACCCAAGGGCCGTGATTTGGTACTCACCGTTGATGGTCAGCCCTGCCACCACTGTGGCTCCAGTGAATATTACGAAATCGTTGTTTATGTAACCATCTGCGGAATCAGAAACCGTCACCGTTGTGGTGGTCCCCGTGTTGGTTGCAGTGTTGGTGGTAAACGGATTTGCGCCCAAGGTTCGTGTCACGCGCAGGGGCGTGACATCATAATATTGGCCACCATTTGAAATATAGAACTTCAGGTTGGTGCCGACCCCGATCAAGTTTTGAGAAGTGAGGGTTACCCAATTCCACAGTGATCTACAGATTCCCAAAAAAGTGGCGGTAGAGACTCTTGCCCATCCGCCAATTTTTTCCGGGGTACCCTGCCTGAACCGTATTTTGTCGCACTCATACCACCCGCCCTCGGTGGTATATCGAGTGTTCTCTCGATTGATACCGGGCTTGGGCAATATCTTTTGTAGTGGCATGAGGGACCTCTTACGGGTTACTGCACAGTTTCTGTCTCAGGCTGAACTTCAGCACTGACTTCAGGCATTGGAATCTGGGGAATGGCTTGCTCGCGAATGGCCTGAATCAAGTCAGCAACTTGTTCATAGGGGGCCTTTGCCAAAGCAGCAAGCATCATGTTGACAGCTTGCACGGGCAGTTCCAGTTTGATTGTGACGTTATCGTTCATTTGATTTTCTCCAAAAGCACCGCTGAAATGGGGCAGCAGTGAACACCCCTTACTTCGCTGACAACAAGAAAGAAGCTGGCTTCTTCATGCGCTCGATGTACGCTTCCAAATTGCCTTCAAACTTTTTGGTTCCAATGTGACCACAGCACATCTTGGGGTCAAGCCAGATGTCAAAGCCCAACTCGCCAAGGCGCTCAAACAGGGTGATGTCCTCAGACACCAACTCGCCGTTCCTGACCTCTACGTTGCAGCACATGCGCCCTTCACGGCCTTCGTTCTGGTATGGGGTGCTGACCCCCCAGATTGCTTTCAGTGCCTTCTGGCTCATCTTGACGAAACCTGTACCGATGCTGGTGAGCTTAATCAGGCCATTCTCAGCCTTTTCCAGATTGGTGGTCTTCACGCAGTACAACTCAGCGGTGTCGGTCTTCTTACGGGCTGTACCACCAACAATGTCTTCGGGGCGGTTGATGAGTTCCATGACCCACTCAGGGTTAAAATCCATGTCAGAGTCAATGAAGATCATGGACTCGTACTCGCCCTCAATCGCCAAGCGGATGCAGTCGTTTCTCGCTCTTTGGAGTAGGGAGTCGTAGGAGACAAAGACGGGGTGCAGGTAGATGTTGCTGGCCTGAGCCAAGCGCACTGCGTTGATGAGGCCGTTGGTGTACCAGACATCCAAGCGACCATCGTAGGAAGGGGTTGCAATCAGGACTTTACGCATTGTGTTCTCCGAACCAGTGGATTGAATATTCTGGCCTATTTTGCACTACCCACGGCTTGGCATCGTTCAAATTCTTGTCGTTGTCCAGACCAATACTGGTTGACCCGGCATGGTGGACGTAGGCTCTGGAGATGAAGTGAGTGAACCCTAACTTGCCAAGGTCGAGGCACATGATGTCGTCACCGAACCAGTTGATCGGGGCAAACTGCACCAACTCAAAGGCTTCCTTGGAAATCCATGCAAACAGCGGGGAGATCACAGGGACTTGGCACGGAACTTGGACGTTGTTCCTGATGTCCTGCATGGGGCGTACAGCGTCTGATCGGGCGGCGATGAAGCCAACCTTAGGGAAGTGCTGTTTGATCGCTTGTACGTCCTCCAGCATGAGCTGCATGGTGGTTGGGGTCAGGACTACATCGTCATTGGCAATGATGATGGCATCGTTGTCCTCAAATGCCTTGGTCATGGCGGCGTTGTAGTCGTCACCAAAGTTACCGAACCGACCCTGAGTTATCAAAAGTTCATGTTCGGGCGCATAGGCCTCCATGCTTGCCTTCATAACGGGCAAGGCAGGAGAGCCTATGGTGCAGACTACAACGGGGATCATGCAAAGTAAGCTTGAATTGCGGCAGCTACTTGGTCATTTGTCCAGTCAACGGTGTAGTCGTCACCAGACATTACTGTGATCCAGTATTTGAATGATGCGTTGTCGCCAAGCTGGACGAATGTACGCAGAGTTTTGCCATCTGTGTTGTCGTCAATTTGGAGGGTCTGGACGGTGTTTGACTTGTACTCGGTTTGAGCAACGTAGTCAGAGGACAGGGTAATAGTTGGAAATGTCATTTCAGTTTCCTTTCAGGGTTTTAAGTTCCGCTTCAACAGCGGCAAGTCTTGCGGTCAATTCCTTGACTGCATTGATGAGGGGCAGGACAAACATCTCATTGGACACGCCTTGCAAGCCGTCAGCCTCACGCACATTCCAGCCGCCAAAGTGTTCGTAGCCATGCGTGTCCATAGCGGCTTTGACATCCTGAGCCAACATACCGTACATGGTGGCGGTAGTGTCTTGGGTGTTCTCTTCGCTGTAGCCAATGATGGTTTCTGGAATCTCGTTAGAAGGCTTCCAGTTGTAGGACTTGACGCTCAGGTCGTTGATGAAGTCCAGACCGATGGAGACATCTTGAATGTTCTTCTTGATTCGTTCGTCAGATGCCTTTGTCCATGTGGCGTTGACAGTGAATTGGTTGTAAATGTAGTTTGTGCCGCCAGTGCCGATGGAGACATAGCTGTCGCCTTGGCCTACACCGCCGTTACCAATCACAATCTGATTTGTAGCTGTAGCCGTGGAAGTGTGAGCGTTAATACCTAAACAAACATTGCCAGTGCCAGTTGTAATGGCTGTTGTACTTGTTCCAGCTTGTTGCCCAACTAAGGTGTTGTTATTGCCAAACGTAATACCTTGCCCCGCCTGAAATCCAACTACTGTGTTTTGTTGAGAAGTAGTGTTGGCTACTAATGCTTGATAACCAATTGCAGTGTTGTTTCCGCCAGTTGTATTTACTTTAAGAGCTTCATAACCGATTGCAGTATTGCCGCCTCCAAACGTGTTTGCCGCCAAAGCTGACTGACCAACAGCAGTGTTTGATGTACCTGTAGTGTTTGCTTGTAAAGACTGAAGGCCGACCGCAACTATGCTGCCAAAGGTGTTAGCTGCGCCAGCTTGGTAACCAACTGCAACATTGTTAGAGGCTGTGGTGTTGGCGGCAAGTGCTTGTCTGCCAACAGCTACATTGTTGTCACCAGTTGTATTTGCAGTAAGCGCCAAATACCCCATCGCTACATTAGATGACCCAATAGTATTGGTAGCTAATGCTTGATCCCCTACGGCAGTATTAACATCACCAGTTGTGTTTGCAACCAATGCACGATAACCAAAAGCAGTGCTAATTCCAGTTGAATTTGCATTTAATGCCGAATAACCTACCGCTGTTATTCGACCTGAAGTATTGGAATATCCCGCTTGGTAACCAACAGCAGTGCTGATACCACTTGTGGTGTTGGTATAAAGCGCCTGATATCCAATAGCTGTGATACCAGCGCCAAAAGTATTGCTGTATGCCGCTTGATAACCTACAGCAGTGTTATTGCTTGCAGTGGTGTTAGATGATAAAGCACCCGTACCTACTGCAATATTAAATGAGCCTGTTGTATTTGCATTAAGAGGTGCTGAAGCATTATAGTTTCCACCAACAGCAGTATTATCTGTTCCTGTTGTATTTGAAAACAATGCCTTAGAACCAATTGCGGTGTTACCGTTTCCGGTTGTATTGTTATATGCAGCTTGATATCCAAGTGCTGTTACTGTACCAAAGGTGTTTGCATAACCAGCCTGATAACCCACGGAAGTGTTGTTAGAGGCTGTGGTGTTGGCATTAAGGGCTTGATAACCTAAAGCGGTGTTGTTAGAAGCAGTTCCTCCGTTATACAAAGCATCACGACCTATTGCCGTGTTTTGGCTTCCGCCAGTTCCAAGATACAAAGCCGTCCTACCAACAGCAGTATTGCTTGCCCCAGTATTTGCCGATGCGCCTTGTCCTGCATAAGAGCCAAATGAAGTATTACCAGAACCAGTTGTGCAGTAATAACCAGCTTGAAAACCTACTGCGGTGTTATCTGTGCCTATTGTGTTATTTGTTAATGCGGCATATCCGACAGCGGTATTAGGAGTTCCAGTTGTATTTGAATACAGAGCTTGATACCCTACTGCGGTATTGTTAGATGCTGTGGTGTTTGCTTGGAGGGCGTAATAACCAATAGCAGTGTTTGAGCCGCCAAAGGTGTTTGCATATAACGCATTTAGGCCAACAGAAACATTGTTTGCGCCTGTAGTGTTGTTGTACAAAACTTGATAGCCCACAGCAGTGTTGCTTGAACCTGTAGTGTTGTTAGGCATTGCAAGCGCACCAACAGCCGTATTTGAGTTGCCAGTGGTATTTGCACTCAGCGTCACCCTGCCGATGGCAGTATTACCATTACCCGTAGTGTTGGATAAAAGCGCACCTGCTCCTAAAGCTGTCAAGCTGTTACCTGTGGTGTTTGCCGCACCAGCACTGCCCCCAACAAATACGTTGTAGTTGCCTGATGTTGTTGCTACACCAGCGTTATATCCCACATACACTTCCCCGTATGCGGCAGGGCCAACAAATGCGTAACCTGCTTTAAAACCAACGGCAGTGTTTGAATCTGTTATGACGTTGGAGTAAAGAGCTTGGTAACCAACAGCAGTGTTACTTCCGGCTGTGGTGTTGGATTGCAGTGCAGATGCTCCAATGGCTGTGTTATACCCTCCTGCTGTATTATAAAAAAGTGCATTTAATCCAAACGCAGAATTTAATCCACCAGTTGTATTAGTAAATAATGATTGAGCGCCAACGGCAGTATTTTGAGTTCCAGTTGTATTGCTATACCCAGCCTGATAACCTACAGCAGTGTTGTTTGAGCCTGTGGTGTTGGAGGTAAGGGCTGCATACCCAACAGCAACATTGTTTGCGCCAATGGTGTTATATAAAAGTGATTGTGAGCCAACAGCTACGCTAAAAGAGCCTGTCGTGTTTGAATATAAACCCTGTCTACCCACCGAGACATTGTCTGATCCAATTGTGTTGGAATACAAAGAAACACGACCTATTGCCGTGTTGTAAATGCCTGTTGTATTTGAATATAAAGCTTGCTGGCCTACTGCTGTAATTTCTGCACCAAACGTATTTGAATACCCGGCCTGATAACCTACAGCGGTGTTATTTGAGGCGGTGGCGTTGGAGTAGAGGGAGGCCTGACCAATAGCTGTGTTGCTAGAGCCTGTTGTATTTGTATACAAAGCACCTTGACCAACAGATGTATTGTTACCGCCAATTGTGTTTGCATTTAAAGCAAAAGAACCAACCGCTGTATTATTAACGGCTGTTGTATTGGCTCTCAATGCACCCTGTCCAATACCTGTATTGTTATCTGCTGTATTTGCATAAAGAGCAGAAGCGCCAACAGCAGTGCAAGCAAGCCCAGTTACGTTGGTATATCCAGCTTGATAACCCAAATATGTGTTTGGGTATGTTGAGCTTACTATGGTTTGACTGTAACCAGCCTGATAACCTACAGCAGTGTTGTTTGCGCCAGTGGTGTTGGTGTATAGGGATTGATACCCCATAGCCGTGTTGTTAGATGCGGTGGTGTTGGCGGCAAGAGCAAAACCACCAATAGCCGTGTTGTATGCGCCAGCGCCAGCGGCTGTTAGTGCTTGAACCCCCATAGCGGTGTTGTAGCTAGATGTATTTCCATATCCAGCAATATGACCAAAAAATGAATTACCCGCACCAGTTACATTTGAATACCCTGCTTGCGTTCCGGCATAAGCATTTTGAGTCGCCGTTGTTCCGCTATACCCTGCCTGATAACCTACAGCAGTGTTGTTTGATGCTGTTGTGTTGGAACCTAATGCGCCCACACCAAATGCAGAGTTGAAGTTGCCAAAAGTGTTTGATTGCAAAGCCCCAAGAGCAATGCCGGGGTAATTTCCACCAACAGCTACGTTTGCATTGCCTGTGGTGTTTAGGTTAAGTGCGCTATGACCAACGGCTGTAATGCCTGCGCCGAAAGTATTGCTATACCCCGCCTGATAACCCACAGCAGTATTGTTTGATGCTGTGGTGTTGGAAACTAGCGCCTCTTCTCCAACAGCAGTATTGCTTGATCCAAAGGTGGTGTTATACAAAGCATTTAAACCAACAGCGGTGTTATTGCTACCTGTTGTATTTAAACGAAGTGCGTTGCTACCAACAGCTACCAAGTTTGCGCCTGTGGTGTTGGTGAGTAACGCAGAAAAACCAACAGCAGTGTTGTTTGATGCAGTTGTATTGGCGGCTAATGCTTGATAACCTACAGCAGTACCGTAAGAGGCTGTAGTATTAGCACCAAGTGCTTGATAGCCTAGTCCAGTATTACTAGAGCCAAAGGTATTGTTCACCAATGCGTTTGATCCAACAGAAGTGTTGTTGATACCTGTAGTATTGGATTGCATGGCGCTATTTCCAACAGCAACGTTAGAAGCGCCAGTGGTATTGAAACGCAAAGCCCTATCACCTACGGCTGTGTTTGGCCCACCTGTGGTAGCGGCAAGAGCCAATCGACCAATTGCAACGTTGTTTGAACTGGTAACGTTTGCGCTAAGAGCGCCAGCGCCCACAGCTACGTTTTCTGTTCCTGTTGTGTTTGACTGAAGGGCGGTATAACCAATTGCAACACCATTGATACCAAGGGTGTTTGCTGTAAAAGCACTTGTTCCAATAGCAGTGTTACCCGTTGCGGTAACACTTGCGGCTAAGGCGCTTGTACCAACAGCCGTATTTGAGCCGCCTGTAGTATTTGCAGTCATAGCAAAGCGACCAACGGCTGTATTTTGTTCGCCTGTTGTGTTTACCAATAATGCTTGGTATCCAACAGCAGTGTTGTACCTTGCAATGGTGTTTGCGTTTAACGCTTGATAGCCAATGGCTACGTTTTGATCTCCAGTGGTATTTGCCGCCAAAGCACTTGTACCAAAAGCCGCATTTCCGGAAACAGCACCAGCACCCAAGCCTACGGTGAGTCCTTGTGCAGTGACTGCGCCGGTCAGGGTAGACGTTCCAGTAACGGTCAGGTTTCCGTTGACAGTAAAGTTACCAACAGTAGAAGAACCAACTTCAATGAAGTCAGAGCCGTTCCATGCAACGACAGCACTTGAGCCGTTCGGTATGGTCAGGCCAGTTGTTGGGCCAGCTCCCACGATCTTGACTGCAAAGCCGCCAGTGGTGGAATTGATAATGGTGTAAATCTTGGACTGAGCAGGAGCCGTGATTGTCTTGATGCCTGTCCTTGCACCTGAACACAGCAGGATGGCTTCCCGGGAAGTGTTTGCCGCCCCCGTGGTGGTTGTCAGCGTGACATCTGCGTCAGTGCTTAAAGTTGTCGTACCCGCAATGGCTGAATCAAGCAGCGAGGTGATACTGTTATTTACCGTGTCGCCCCACGTCCCTGACAGTTCTCCGGTGACGGGAAGTGCCAAACCCAAAAGTGATGTGTATGCTGTAGTCATGGTTTACCTCAAGTTACTACTTCTTCCCAATTTGCGGTCTGCTCATCGTCGATGACCGCCCATCCGGGAGTTTGCGGGTTGCTGATATTTTGCCAGTTTGCGGCCTGCGTGTCATCTACATTCGCCCAGCCTGCTGATTGTGTATCAGATATTGTCGCCCAGTTTGCCGTCTGACTATCGTCAATCAGCTTCCAGTACACAGCGACCAATGATCCAACGTATCCCTGCGCCTGATTTCCGGTCAGGCCAAATGTTCTTGGTGCAGCCACCGATCCAACAGACCCAGTGGAAACGTTACCAGTCAGTGCAATTACCAGTTCAAGGCCAAGAGTTCCAATCTCTCCAATTGCTGTATCCGGCAGCAGCGGAACAATAACTTGGCCCAAAGCTCCAACAGCTTCAACACCCGTCAAGTTCTCTGCATTGGAAACAGCAACTGAGCCAACTGAGCCGCTGGAAGCGTTACCAGACAAATCAAACGCAGCATCTCTGGTCAGAACCCCAACTGCCCCAGAAGCCGCTACCCCTGCCAAAGCAACTGTGTTGGACAGAGTAAACGCACCAACTGAGCCAGTCGCCGTGTCCCCAGACAGATCGGCACTCTTACTGGCAGAAACCGATCCAACAGCACCGGTGGCTGCTACGCCAGTAAGAGCAAGCGTCAGTGTGGCTGTGACCGTTCCAACCGAACCAACTGCTACATCCCCTGTCTCTGCTGAAGACTGGCTTGGAGCCAAGGAGCCAACAGAACCAGTGGCTGACTTTCCAGTCAGAGCAATGGAGATAACGGGCGTGACCGTTCCCACGGCCCCGGTTGCTACATCTCCTGTTGTGTCAAGAGTGCCACCCCAGCCGTTTGCGCCCCAAGTACTGTCGCCCCAGCCCAGTGACATTTTTTACCTTTAGGTGGTTGCGATACGCAGCAAGCCAGTGGTTGTGGAGTTTGTAGGCATCGTCAGTGTGAACGTGCCAGCAGTGATCGTCTGGTCGCCAAACGTGTAAACAGCCACGGCCTTATTGCTTTGAGTTGAGTTGTAGATCAACACCGCATTGAAAGCCGTTGTGACTGTCAACGCAGTCCAAGAGAAACTTGCCGTTGGAGTCCAGTACGCCACGCCAGCAGTCGATGAGCTGTTAGTGGCAATAGGAGCCGTTCCGTTGGTAACTGTTACACCGCCAGCCGTGTAGCCAGTACCAGAAGTGTTTGTGACTTCGCCAGTGGTGCTGTATGCAGTTGTGGCGGCATTGACCGTTGCCGAAGTAAAGTACAAAGCGGCTTTAAACGTGTCAGCAGTGGTAGCTGCACGAATAGGCGCAGTGCCAAAGTTATGAGTTCCCGTCAGAATTTCTCCCATGAAGGAGGTACACATTGATGCGGTATTTGCCATGACAGCCCCTTAAAAAGTTCCAGTTTCACCACCAGCAGGCGGCATTTTCTTCAGCGTCACATGCACAGATCGGTGGACAAGCTCACCTTCCAACCAGTATTCAGTCCATGTGGTCATCTCATTATCGTTGTCCACGGTACCCTCACGCTTCTCCAGCAGAGAGTCATCCATGTCACCTTTGGTTGTGGTTACCAGCATGTTTTCCCCTTAAATGATCCGTATGACAGAAGTTTCTGGATTATCCGCTGGCAACTGGATCATGAACCCCTGATTGGCCATTGTTTGATCCGTACCAAAGTTGAATACCCCAATGGACTTGTTCCCCTTGGTGTAGTTGTATATCAACGCCCCACGGGTTGTAAAGTTTGCGCCCGGCCATGTGGGATCATCAAAAGTGGCATATCCCGTCCCATTGCCCTGCTGGACGACCACATTCAACAGTACTTGCCCGCCCGCCGTGTAACCAGTTCCTGATACCTCGTTGGTAACTGAATACACAGCCGTGTCTGGGCCAAGGCTGGCCGATGAGGTGTACAGCGCAACCTTAATTACATCATTGACAAGGTCGTGCACGCCCAAGAGGACTTGCTCTTTGAAACTGGTGGTAAGGCCTGCTGTAATCATCACATCACCGCATTCTTGACTTGGCCATCACGATAAGTATCCATGCGCTGCTTGCCATCGCCCAGATTCTTGATAAGCGCCAGTGCTTCTTTGTACTTGGTGTCGTACAGCACCATCATGTCCTGCTCGCCCTTCATAAAGGTATATGCCTCAACCAGTGAGCCATACAGCAACACGGAATCAAAGTTGTCACCCAGCCATGAAGTGCCCGCAGTCACAATCGACACGGGGTAGTAATAGTAGTGCAACTCCACGGTGTAGGTTTGATCAGGGGTAGGGCCCATGATGAAAGACAACTCCGTAACGTTGGTGCTTTGTGGCCCAAAAATGGCGTAATATTTTGGTAAATCGGTGGCGGATGGGTTGGAATACACCTCACGGATGAAGTTCACGTCCTTGTCCAACAAGTAAGTATATGTCTCGTTTGCCGTCCCGTAATTTTCAATCACTGCCAAAGAGTAGACCGACAAGAAATCATCCGGAGCAGACAAGTATTTGTTT
>Ga0209084_1001438_pt1 | contig 19930 bp, 21 predicted proteins | sample C_130820_MF_Meta_FD_187309 | JGI IMG/M metagenome (GOLD analysis project Ga0209084, IMG submission 187309) | Freshwater microbial communities from Lake Croche, Canada to study carbon cycling - C_130820_MF_MetaG (SPAdes) (version 2) | ecosystem: Environmental > Aquatic > Freshwater > Lake...
CCGGGTCAAATCGGGTCAAATCGGGAAGACTAGGGCAAATCTCGGGCCCGCGGCCCAGAACCACTTCCAGCGAAACTCAGGGCTTGTGAGGGCTTTTACGGCTCAACTTCAACCGAAGCAAGATCTCGCTTCCCCTTGCGCAGAATTAAATACTTTCCATGCACTAAATCTTTAGTAGTCGGCGCAAAATCTTCACCAGAAATCTTTTCATTATTTAAATATGCGCCACCTTCTTTAACAATGCGCCTTGCCGCAGATTTAGAATCAACAACACCGGTTGCGCAAATAAGATCCACCCAAGTTGGATAACTTTCTTTCGCAGAAATTTTTGTATTCGGTAATTGAGATAGTGCGGATGCAAGTGTTTCTAGATCTAACTCACGCAATTCACCTTGACCGAAAAGCGCTTTAGATGCCGCTTCAACATTTTCACACTGTTGCGCACCGTGAACCAGAGCTGTGATCTCTCGTGCAAGTTCGCGATGTGCCTCGCGCGCTCCTGGATTTACTTTTACGGTTTCTATTAACCGTTCAATTTCATCATGGTTTTTGAAAGAGAATACTTTCAAATATTTCTCAACATCAGAGTCTTCAGTATTAATCCAAAATTGATAGAAGGCATATGGGGATGTCATTTCGGAGTCTAGCCAAACTGAGCCACCAGCAGTCTTGCCGAATTTAGAACCATCCGATTTAGCCATCAAAGGAATTGTTAATGCATGTGCGGAGCCACCGTCGGCTTTGCGGATCAAATCTAAGCCGGCAATTATATTTCCCCACTGATCACTACCGCCGATTTGTAGGGTGCAATTATTGCGTCGATAAAGCTCTAGATAATCCATGCCCTGAAGGACTTGATACGAGAATTCGGTATATGAAATTCCACCACCTTCTAGGCGTGTGGCAACTGAATCCTTAGAGAGCATTTGATTCACACTGAAGTGCTTGCCGATATCGCGTAGTAATTCAAGAGCACTAAGTTTCTTGGTCCAATCGAGATTGTTTACCAAAACTGCGGCATTTTTTGAAGCCCCAAAATCTAGGAACTTTTCCAATTGGTTGCGAATTCGCGCAACCCATTCCGCAACTGTTGCCTCTTCATTTAGCGAACGCTCTTCATTTCGACCACTTGGATCACCAACTAAACCGGTCGCTCCCCCAACCAACGGAATCGGCTTATGACCGGCAAGTTGGAAGCGACGCATAACTAGTAACACAACTAAATTTCCAACGTGCAAACTGGGAGCTGTTGGATCGAAACCGAGATAAAAACTTATGGGACCAGCGTTTAGGTCTTTCAGTAGAGCAGCTCTGTCTGTGGTTTGCGAGATTAGGCCACGCCATTCCAGATCTTCAATTAGCGCACTCGTCATAGGCTCATCATGCCTGAAAAGCGTTCTTGGGCGTTGGATATCCAATTACGAGCCGTAAGGGTTGCGCCATTAATCGCAAGAATTTGTTGGGCCACACTTGCAGGTGAAGTACCAAGTGAAGATTTACGCGAATCCACCGCACCCTGCGCGCTTAACAGCGAACCGATACCCTGCGCTAGTTTCGGATGAATCATTCCCAGAGTTTTCGAATCCAATTCATGGAGATCAAGATCAGATTTTTCAGCCTCTTTAACGCAAGCACCAGCTGCTTCATGAGCTTGCGCGAATGGAACTCCTTCACCGACCAAGAAATCAGCAATTTCAGTAGCCAGGGTGAAACCTTCCGTTGCTAGTGCTGAGATTCTCTCGGGATGAAAAATTGCTGTTTTAACCATTCCAGTAAGCGCTGGGAGAATAACCAACAAAGTTTCGACAGAATCAAAGATCGGTTCTTTGTCTTCTTGCAGATCTCGATTATAAGCAAAGGCAAGTCCCTTGAGCGTTGTAAGTAGCCCAGTCAAATTTCCCACCAGCCGGCCCGCCTTACCTCGGGCTAGTTCGGCAATATCGGGATTCTTCTTCTGCGGCATTATTGATGAACCTGTTGAAAATTCATCGGCAATCGTGACCCAACCGAATTCAGTTGAATTCCAGAGTGTGAATTCTTCGCCGATCCGAGATAAGTGAATTCCGATCATTGCGAAGATGAAAAGCGCTTCTGCTGCAAAATCACGATCGCTCACGGCATCGATGCTATTTGCATGCACTCGACTGAAGCCTAGTTCCTGAGCGTTTAATTCTGGCGTAGGTACCAAAGCTGACCCCGACATTGCGCCAGCACCAAAAGGGGAAACATTATTGCGGGAAAGCCAATCTGAAATTCGATCCACGTCTCGAAGTAGCGCTTGGCAGTGTTTTGCAAGTTCATGCCCGAAAACTATTGGCTGGGCATGCTGCAGGTGGGTAAAGCCTGGTGCGATAGTGCTCTCGTGTGTTTTCCCTTGAACTGCAAATGCCTCGATTAAATCTGTTAAAGAGCGCGCAACTTCCAATATGTGATCATGCAAGTACAACTTGAAATCAGTTACTACCAAATCATTGCGGGATCGGCCTGCTCGTATCCCGCTACCTATAGGACCGATTTTCGAAACTAAACCGCGTTCGATTGCGCTGTGCACATCCTCATCAGTTTCATGCAATGTAAAGGTGCCGGCTTGAATTTCCACGGCTAAAGCTTTTAACCCAGCTCGAATAACTTCACCATTTCCCGCTGTTAGAACGCCATTGGAGACCAAGGCCGAAACGTGTGCCAGATTTACCCGCACATCGTAGAGAGCAAGCCGCCAATCAAAATCAACTGAACGCGACAACTTCGCAACGCTTTGTGCCGGACCTGTACTAAATCTGCCACCCCAAAGCGCCATTATTTTGCCTTCCGTTTAGTTGTCGAACCATTTTTACCTGCGTAATCCAAAATCGCCTTGGCTAACTCGGCTCCCCCAGTCGCGGTTTTGGCAACGACAAGCACCGTGTCATCGCCCGCAATCGTTCCGATCGCACTCTTTAATCTTCCATTCAAATTATTTCGATCGATCGCACTCGCTAAAAGCTGCGCGCCACCAGGCGGTGTGCGAACGACCGCAAGATTGCCACTTGAAGATACCGACATAATCAAGTTCATCGCTGAAGCTCCGCTTTTGACATCCGGGGAACCAAGTTCATAGCGCAATATTCCAGAGTCGGACCTAGTCCGAATGGCACCCAAATCTTCCAGATCGCGACTGGCAGTTGCTTGGGTAACTTTTATGCCCTCCTTGTTCAGTAACTTAACGAGCGTTACCTGTGAGTCAACGAGCCCGCTCTTGATTAGGTTCAAGACGATCGCCTGTCGACGCGCGGATGTAATTGGAGATTTAGTAGCCATTTTCTAGAGAAACCTTTCTAAATGCTTGAATGAATTCATTGATCTGAGATTGCGAAACTATGAGTGGTGGAGCAATCCGGATCACACTCTCGGTCGCTGCATTTACTAGGACACCGCCTGACTGCAACTTAGCCGCAAACTCCTTAGCCTTTGGATTTCGCAAAACAATCCCAATGAGTAACCCAGCACCACGAACTTGTGCAACCGAAGATATTGCGCCAATTTCGGCTTTCAATATCGCTTCAAACTCTCTGCACCGCTCCAATAATTTCTCGCGTTCTAATACATCGATTGCGGCCAGCGCGCTGGCACAAGAAATTGGATTTCCACCGAAAGTACTTCCGTGCGAGCCAGGTTGAAAATAATTTGCGGCCGGACCGGTGGCAAGCATTGCGCCAAGTGGAAGTCCCCCACCCAATCCTTTCGCTAACGTAATGACATCAGGTGTTATGCCTTCTGATTCATATCCGAACCATGAGCCTGTGCGTCCCATTCCAGTTTGTACCGCATCGATCGCAAGGAGCACGCCATGTTTGGCGGTCAGTTCGCGCAACCCAGCTAAATATCCCGGTTTAGGAACGACAACGCCGTTTTCACCTTGGATAGGTTCCACAATAAACATGGCCACCCTCTTAGAGATTGCTCGCTTTGCAGCGCCTAGATCATCGAAGGGAATATATTGAACTTTGCGCAAGAGTGGCTTAAAGGCTAAACGTTTAGATTCCTGTCCCGTAATGGATAACGCCCCCATTGTTCGACCATGAAAAGAACCCGTTGTAGAAATGATTCGTGTGCGCCCGGTTAGTCTGGAGAGTTTTATCGCTGCTTCATTTGCTTCCGCGCCAGAATTGCAGAAGAAAACGCGAGTGCTGGGGTCGCCAACAAATGATTGCAATTTTTCCGCAAGCGCAACGCCCGAGGGGTGCGAGTAAAGATTGCTAACGTGGGAGAGCGTTTTGCTTTGCTCATGGATAGCCGAAACTATTTCTGGATGTGCGTGTCCCAAAATATTCGTAGCGATACCACCAAGAAAATCCAGATAACGAAACCCTTGTGCATCCCAAGCCTCAACACCATCACCGCGCACTAGTGAAATCTGCGGTAGACCGTAATTTGCCTGCATTACAGCGCTCCATCTCGCAGACATCTCGGCATTTGTACTCATTTTGTAATCACAGTTCCGGCCGCACCAGCAAGAGCAAGTTCTAGAATCCGAACATCTCGGCCATCAAAAATCCGGGCTTGCTTTGCCCCTGATGCAATTGCATTTAGAACCGCTTCAACTTTAGGAACCATGCCTTCTTCAAAGCTCCCCTTTATTTCATTCAGCTCATCCGACGAGATTTCATTGATCAACGAATCGGTATCCGGCCAATTCCGATAAATTCCAGCTACATCAGTCATAAATAGAACTTCATTTGATCCAAGAGCGCCACCAATAGCACCCGCAACTAGATCGGCATTTAAATTCAAGCCGACCCCGGTATCGGAAACTCCGATCGGTGAAATAATTGGCAGATAACCCTTGTTCAATAAATCATTCAAAATATCTGCATTAACTTCCGTAACATCCCCGACTAATCCCAATTCAGTATTTCGTTGCTTTGCTCTGACTAAATTTCCATCACTGGCGCTCAGGCCAACAGCCGCTATCCCATAGCTAATAAATTGATTAACCAGGGTGCGAAGGACCGTGCCAGAAAGCACGCTTTGAACAACTTCGAACACCTCTGGGGTAGTTTTGCGATACCCACCGACCATCTCTTTTTTGATGCCGTGAACGGCAAGCTCGGCGTTAATTTGTGGGCCCCCGCCATGAACCAAAATAAATTTATTACCGTTCTTATGAAACTTTGCTAGAAACTCTATTACTGGATCAGCAGTACCAACTTCTGGGAGCGCGTGTCCCCCATACTTAATGACCAACAATTTATTTGACTCCCAAAACATTTAGACCCGTTGTTTCAGGTAGGCCACAAATAAGATTCGCATTTTGGATCGCTTGTCCAGCAGCACCTTTTCCGAGATTGTCTATCACGCAAGAGACTACTAAGCGATTTGCATGGCTATCTACGGCAACCTGCATATGTACATTGTTGGTACCCGTGACTGAGGAGGTGGCGGGAAGCGCACCAGCTTCAAGAAGTGTTACGAAGGCGCTCTCGTCATAATAATTTGAGTAGATCTTTTGTGCACTCGCTGTGTCCAATTCGCCAGTGATTTTTACAGTTACCGTGGCGAGTATTCCTCTTGGCATAGGTGCCAATATCGGCGTGAAGGAAACCTTTACTCTTCCCTCGCTGTTTCGAGACAGGCTCTCCTCAATCTCTGGCGTATGTTGATGCCCGCCCCCGAATTTATAGGAGGTAAGTGAATTCATCACTTCACTCCCTAATAGGTTGATTTTTGCCGACCTACCCGCACCGGTCGTACCACTTGCCGCAACAACGACTACATCATCGACCGCTACCAAACCAGATTCGAGAGCTGGTGAGATGGCAAGCGCGATCGCCGTTGCATAGCAACCGGGGTTTGCTACTCGAGTACTTGAAGCAATGTTCTCGCGGCCACCAGTGAGTTCGGGTAAACCATACGTCCAAGTTCCAGCGTGGTCTCCCCCATAGTACTTTTTCCACGAATTTGAATCGGCCAATCTAAAATCAGCACCCAAATCGATTATTTTTACTGAGCTATCTAACTGCGAAACCAATTTCGCCGATTCCCCATGCGGAAGTGCCATGAAAAGTAATTCACATGCATTTGCTAAATTCGTATTGGTTTCTTCAAATTTCTGACCCGCGAAATTCTGTAACGCAGGGTGGACCGAGGTTATTAATTCACCGGCGCTGGAGCCTGCTGCTATATAAGAAAGTTTGAAATTCGGATGAGATGAGATCAGCCTTAACAGCTCTCCGCCAGCATAACCGCTGGCTCCAATTACTCCGGTTTTCATATCTGGAGAATACCGCCTCATGTATACTTATGCAAATTTATGCATATTTATACATATTTATACATATCTACACATCAGTCCCTGAGGGTGGCACCAAACTGAACCTTTGCCTCTTGCGCCGCGGCCAGGCGATAAGTTGAGACTTCCTCTGCCGTTAAAGTTCGATCGGGGGCTCGGAATACCAAGGTAAAGGCGAGTGAAACTTTTCCGTCCCCGATCGCTTCATACCTATCAAAAAGTGAGATGCTTTCTAATAATTCACCTGCTCCGGTTCGGAGTGCTGCTGCTACGGATTCTGCGGGAATCTCTTGTGAAACGACTATTGCAATATCTTGTACAGCAGCTGGCATTGTCCAGACTGGTGTAACGCGCGTGGGCTTCTGGAAAGGTAGCGCCGACAGGACGACTACAAATGCACAAGAGCGTTCTGGTAAACCTAAAGCTGCTATGACTCTGGGATGCAATTCCCCGGCGTGAGCAACTGGTTTTCCATCCACTTGCAATTCTGCACATCGACCAGGATGCCACGGAGCAAAATCTGATGTGACGGTTGATGAAATATTTCCAGTGTTCGCGACAATCTTTCGCGCCATTCCGATGGCATCATTCCAAGTGAATTCACCCGCATCACCAAGCCAACCTGCTTGACCGAAATTGCCGGCGACAACAGCACCCACATGAAGTGGCTGTACGGGAACGCTGGAATATATCTCATCGATAATTTTCTGATTCGGCTTCTTATCTGTCGCAACGGAAGCAACCGCTTGCAGTGGAGTTAAGTTTCTGAACACTGAACCTATTTCGAAAATTGCGGCTGATTTACTACCACGGGCCAAATTGCGGACCACTGTTTGCAATAAGCCTGGCAGCAGATGTGTACGCAAATCCGGAAATTCTTCAGACATAGGATTTGCAATTCGAAAACTTTTTGCACGGTCACCTTTGAAACCGAGTGACGCGACATACTCGGGATTTACGAAAGGATAGTTATAAACCTCTGAATAACCACTACTTGCTAGAAGATTTGCGATGCCACGTTTGCGGTACTGCATCGGAGACAAAGTCGCGCCAGCAGAACCGGTCGGTAGTTTCGATGGTATTCGGTCATAACCGATCATTCGAGCAACTTCTTCCACAAGATCTGGACTGAGTAATAGATCGGCACGCCAACTTGGCGGATCAATCTCCCAATGGGTGTCAGATTTCTTAGCGATATCGCAGCCCACAATTTTCAACTTTTCTTCAACTTCAGCCAACGAAACTTCGGTGCCTAAATACTCGGAAACAAAATTCGGGTTGAATTTAACTATCGGTGCATATTTCGGTTCGCCGAAAGAGGAACTCCCAATATAAGTAGCGCCACCCAGTTCGATCATTAATCCAATTGCCCGAGCCGAAGAAATCTCGGCCAAGGATGGGTCCACGCCGCGTTCTAATCTGCGCGAGGCTTCCGAGGACAGTTTGTGTCTACGTGAACCTTTGGCGATTGTCATTGGATCAAACCGGGCCGCTTCAAGAGCAATTTTGGAAGTTGAATCTGTAACTTCTGATGAAGCGCCTCCCATAACTCCAGCTAGTGCCAGAGCAGAACTTTTATCCGCCACAACCAAATCTGTCGAGTCAAGGTTTCGTTTCTGATTATCTAGAGTTGTGATCGTTTTTGTATCACCCGCGCGACGAATAACTAAGGCGGTATCAATCTTTTCAGCATCAAAGGCATGGAGTGGTTGACCAAGTTCAAGCATCACGTAGTTCGTAATATCTACCGCAAGAGAAATGCTGCGCATGCCACATTTTTCGATTCGTCGGCTCATCCAAAGTGGAGTTGAAATTTGAGTATCGAATCCAGCAATCGTTCTAATAAAGACAACAGAAAGTGCATCCTTAGCTTCTACCGAGATTTGCACTCCCTCTGAGTTTATTCCAAACTTGCTGACATCTATTTTTAAAATTGGGTCAACATATTTACAACCGAGAGATGCTGCGAGTTCGCGCGCCAGACCTCTAATGGATAGCGCATATCCACGGTCAGGATTTACTGCGGCATCTACAACTACATCGTTGATCTCCAAAAGTGCAACTGCATCGTCACCAGTTTTGGCACATTCTGGCGGCAATACAACAATCCCGGAATGTTCTTCACTAATTCCTAGTTCGCGGGCCGAACAGATCATGCCATTACTAGTTTTGCCATAAGTTTCGCGCGCAGAAATTACAAAATCACCAGGTAGGATGGCGCCCGGAAGCGCTGCAACAACAAGATCACCCACCGAAAAATTCGTAGCTCCGCAAATTACAAAACGAGTACTTTTTTCGCCACAATCCAATTCAACATATCGAATGGGTTTTTTATTGCCAGTCAATTCTTCAATTGCAAGCACTCGTGCAACGACTAGAGGACCCGATAGACCTTCACCCTGGACATCAATATTTTCAACCTCAAAGCCAACATTTACAAATGCATTTTCTAAGTCACCTAAAGATATATTCTTCGGAAGATCTACAAATTCACGGACCCATGAGAGTGGAATTTTCATCGGCCGCCACTACCAAAACTTCGCGTAAATCTAATATCGCCTTCAACAATGTCATGCATATCGGTAATACCGTGGCGCACCATAAGAGTTCGTTCCAGGCCCATGCCAAAAGCGAAGCCAGAAAACTCCGTGGTATCTATGCCGCACACTTCCAAAACTTTTGGATTAACCATGCCGCAGCCGCCCCATTCAATCCAACGCCCATTGAAATAGAAATCAACTTCTGCACTTGGTTCGGTAAAAGGAAAGAAGGATGGGCGAAGTCGGGTTTTTACATCTGGGCCAAACATCGCTCGAGCAAAATAATCTAAGGTACCTTTCAGATCAGCCATAGTTATTCCGCGGTCTACGACTAGGCCTTCTACCTGACTAAATACCGGAGTGTGCGTCGCATCTAATTCATCGGCACGATAAGTTCGTCCGGGACATATGACGTAAATAGGCGGTTCATTCTCCAGCATTGTCCGAATTTGTACTGGTGAGGTGTGAGTTCGCAAAACCAACTTAGACTCGAGTGGTTCTATGAAGAAAGTATCTTGCATGGTTCGCGCCGGATGATCAGCAGGAATATTAAGTGCATCAAAATTCAACCACTCAGATTCGAGTTCAGGACCTTCAGCAACTTTGTAACCAAGCCCAAGAAATAAATCGCTGATCTCATTAGTCAAAATGGTTAATGGGTGTAGGCCACCGATTGGAATTCGTGGTGATGGAAGTGTTACATCGACACGTTCTTCTACGAGAACTCTCGCATCTCGCTCCAACTCGAGCGCGCTGGATTTCTCATCAAAGGTTTTCTGGATCTCGGCTTTTGCAGCACCGACTAATTTACCAACTTCAGCTTTTTGGTCGGCAGCAACAGAGCCTAAACTTTGGCTCGCCTTCGAAATTGGTGATTTATCGCCGACATGCTCGATCTTAACTTTTTTCAATTCTTCAAGCGAGGTGCAGTTTTTAATGGCACCAACAGCCGCTGCTACAACTTCGGAAATACCTGCAGGTGTAAGCGACATAATCGTGAATTCTACTTTAATCCGACATGAAACATCGCGATAGCCGCAGCACTTGCAACATTTAAACTTTCAGAAAAGCCCTTCATCGGGATTTTGAGCCGTTGATCTAAGCCAGCAATTTCTGGCAGACCGCGAGCTTCATTCCCGAATATCAAGATGGATTTCTCGGGGATCTGCGCGTCCAAGAGCGATAATTCGGACTCCCCTGCAAATGCAATAGTTGCGAATTCATGCTCACTAGCAAAGCTAATAATTTCTTCTAAGGCAATATTTTCAACAACTGGAATATGCCACAGCGAGCCAACGGTCGCCCGCACTGTCTTTGGTGAATAAGCGTCGACAGATTTTTCCGAAAATATAACCGCATCGAAGCCACAGGCATCGGCAGTGCGAATCACAGTCCCACAGTTACCTGGATCCTGGATCTCCCAAAAATAGGCAAGACGTCGGGGCTTTTTCTGCGCAATCTTGTACATAGTCATCTGGGTATAACTACATAGGGCAATTATGCCTTGCGGAGATTCGGTATCAGCCATCTCGGCCATAACCTGATCGGTAACCGGAAAGATAACTGTATTCGCAAGAACTTCGGGAGCGATTTCTTCTTGGAGCTTTTGCCAACCAACGTCGGTGACATAAAGTTTTTCTACTCTAGGAGCGGAATCAATTTTTGGCGTTAGCGCTTCGCGAACACTCTGTAATCCATCCGCGATAAAGGCTTTCTCGCTCTGGCGAAATTTCTTGCCCCGAGGACCCAAAAGAGCCTTCACTCGCTCTACGTGCGGCGATTGAAGGCTCGAGATCTGGGAGTTTTGCATACTGCCTCTGCTAATTAGTTAAGCAGTTGCTGCATGCTTGCGTGCAACTTCAACCAGCGCTGCAAATGCTGCTGGATCGTTTGTTGCAAGCTCTGATAGAACGCGGCGATCAACTTCAATGCCGGCTCCCTTTAGTCCTTGGATGAAACGGTTGTAAGTCAAACCATTTGCCCGAGTACCTGCGTTGATGCGCTGAATCCAGAGACGACGAAAATCGCCCTTTTTATCTTTGCGATCGTTGAAGGCGTAAACCAAAGAGTGGGTGACTTGCTCTTTTGCCTTTGAGAATAGGCGGGAACGTTGACCACGGTAACCTGCAGCACGTTCCAAAGTTGTACGGCGCTTCTTGGCGGCGTGAACGCCACGTTTTACTCTTGCCATTGTCTATTCCTCCCCTACTTCAAACCGAGCATGCGCTTGGCGGTAAATGAATTTGGTGCCTTCGCTACTGAATCGCCGCTTAGACGACGAGTCACGCGAGAAGATTTGTGTTCCAACAAGTGGCGCTTTCCAGCGCGCTCGTGCATTACTTTGCCAGTTCCGGTTAGACGGAACCGCTTCTTCGCCCCACTATGGGTTTTCATCTTTGGCATTTCCTAACCTCCCAGTTAGTTTTTTCTTGCTTAAAAAACTATTCAGTTACTTCTTCGGACTCAACAACTACCTTTCCTTCTTTAACCGCTGCCGCTTTACTGGCAACCTTTGCCGCTTTCTGCTGTGAAACAGATTGGCCCTTTTTAACATTGGTTCCGAGAACCATTGTCATATTTCGACCTTCTTGCTTCGGTGCAAATTCAACAAAAGCCACTTCGGATAACTCTTCTGCAAGTTTCATTAACAAGCGGTAACCGATCTCCGGCCTTGCTTGTTCGCGACCTCTAAATTGAATTGTCACCTTAACCTTGTCGCCACCCTTAAGAAAGCGCTCGATATGAGTTTTCTTGGTTTCATAATCATGTGGCTCAATCTTTGGACGAAGTCGCATTTCTTTAACCACAATGTGGGTTTGATTCTGTCTGGCCTCACGAGCTTTTTGGGCGACTTCGTATTTATATTTGCCGAAGTCCATAACCTTACAAACTGGAGGTTGTGCCTCTGGCGCAATTTCGACTAGATCGAGACCAACTTCGTCCGCCATTTTAAGCGCGACATCGATATCGACTACTCCAACTTGTTCACCAGAGAAACCAATCAGACGAACCTGTGGAACACGGATTCGATCATTGATTCGAGGTTCAGTGCTGATATCTACTCCTCCCTGCAATAAATTTTCGAAAGATTCGAAAATTAAAGGGAGCGCGTCGCAACCATATTCAAATAGGTTCAAGTAGGAGCCAGAAGAACAGCCCTACGAACAAACTTGACCAATTCGCTTAGCGAATGAGGTGGGAGCGACTAACTCCACTTGATGCCGCAAGGTTACCCGATAGGTAGCAAAACCAAGAAATCGAGCCTGTTAAATGGCTAGATTAGGCCGGATCGCGCTAAATCTAGCCACCAATGGCGTGCACGCCGCCATCCACATGGATGATTTCACCAGTTGTCTTGGTGAAGAACGATGAAAGTAATGCGACAGCACCTTGCGCTGCAGGAATTGGATCAGCGCAATCCCACACTAGTGGCGCTTTGGAATTCCAAACGCTCTCAAAATCTTCAAAGCCAGGAATAGATTTTGCGGCCATTGTTTTGATCGGTCCAGCTGCGATGAGATTACAGCGAATGTTTTCTGAACCCAGATCGCGAGCCAGGTAGCGATTTGTGGATTCTAACGCTGCCTTTGCTACACCCATCCAATCGTATTTTGGCCAAGCAACTGTGGCATCGAATGTTAATCCCACGACACTTGCACCACTGCTCTGCGTGAAAAGCGGTTTGCAAGCCATAGTCAAAGATTTGTATGAATATGCCGAAACGTGGAGTGCAGTAGCAACATCAGACCACTCGGTATTTAAAAAGTTCCCACCGAGAGCCGCTTCTGGTGCAAAACCGATTGAATGAACTAAACCATCAAGGTGCGGTAAATACAGCTTTATGACATCTGCAAGACCCGCTAGATGTTCATCGTTAGTTACATCAAGCTCTATTACTGGAGCTATTTTAGGCAAACGCGTGGCGATGCGATTTGTGATACTAAGTGCCCGACCGAAAGAACTCAATACAACATTTGCACCCTCGTCCTGAGCGATTTTTGCAATTTGAAACGCAATCGAAGACTCTGTTAAAACTCCAGTTACGAGCAGATTCTTATCCTGTAAAATTCCCATTTAGTGTCCCATTCCTAATCCGCCGTCTACTGGAATTACCGCACCGGTTATATAACTTGCCGCATCTGAAGCAATGAACTCGACCACTCCAGCAATCTCCGCGGGTGTACAGAAACGTTGTAGCGGAACTGCGGAGATAATTGCATCCTTTCGCTCTTGATCTAGAACTGCCGTCATTTCGGTATCAACAAATCCCGGCGCTATAACATTTGCCGTAATTCCACGACTGCCTAGTTCTCTGGCGAGCGATCTAGCCATTCCGATCAGACCACTTTTTGTGGCGGCGTAATTGACCTGTCCGGCAGAACCCAGTGTTCCGACTACTGATCCAATGAAAATCATCCGCCCAGCTTTTTTCTTTAACATCCCTCTGGTGCATGCTCGCGCGGTGCGAAAGGCCCCCATCAAATTGGTATCTAAAACGGATTCAAAATCTTCATCACTCATCCGCATCACAAGGCCATCCTTTGTGATGCCGGCATTTGCTACCAAAATATCAACCCCACCAAATTTTTCATCAATTTCGGAAACCGCAGCGTTTACGCTTTCGGTATCTGTCACATCCATCAAAACACCGTGCAGCCCCGCTGGGGCCTCTCCGCTGCGCATGGTCACAATTACGGTATGTCCAGAAGCTTTGAAACGGTTCGCCACCGCTAAACCGATACCTCGGTTTCCACCTGTAACCAATACAACGCTCACGGGAGAAACATACTTGTTACCGAGGCGTACCCATAAGAACGCTGCGCTCGGGTCGGAAAAATCAAGGCGAAGTTCTGGCGATTTACGCTTATCGTTAGCGTATGGCCCGCTTCAAAAAATCTCGTTCTAAAGTTGAGTCAATCACTTCGGCTGGCGAATCGCTCTCCAGTGACCAAAGTTCACGGGCAAGACGTTATTTCATCTCCATGATGATTCGAACTCTCTGTTTTATTTTGACTGTAATCCTGCCAAGCCCTTACCGGTGGTTCACTCTTCTTGGGGCTGTTCTACTCCCCTACATCGCTGTGGTCATGGCGAATGCCGGCCGGGAAACAATTAGATCTGCAACGATCAACTTTAAACAAAAATCTATCGGCAACTAAAGTTCGTCAAGTGAAGAAGTTGTTTGGGCCCGCTTCCCTGATTCAATCAACCATCGCTCTCCTTTTGATTGCATTATGCCTGCTCGCTTCGCAATGGCAATTCCATCGGGGTCAAGGACAAAGCCGACAAAATTCAATCATCTCCCACAATTCCACTGTCGACTCAGTTTCCCTTGCATCGTTGGGGCACTTAAATCCAATCGCCTCTCAGTGGCGGCGTGTTTCCCTAACGGGTCAATTTGATTTAACGCATCAAGAGTTGATTCGAAATAGATATTTCGAGGGAAAGTATGGCTTTGAAGTCCTACAGTTATTCCGCGCCACAAACGCAGATGCATATTGGATTGATCGCGGTTGGGTAGCACCTGGGGCTGATGCAAAAACACCACCAGCTATCGCAGAAATCAAATCTGATCCCGTAACAATCGATGCTCGGATCAGGTCAGAGAACCTAAGCCACCAATTACAGGGGTCATTTTTTGCTACAAGCGCGCGTAAGAATTTACCCGATATCTCAAACCTTCAAGGCGTTCATGCAGCCAACTTTTATCTTGATTTGTTGGGAGCTGATCAAACTTGGGCGAATCCATTAACAAAGATATCAATACCAGAACTTACGAACGGGCCCCACTTTGCGTATTCACTCCAATGGCTGGCTTTTGCCGTGTTGGTTTTGATAGGGCGGATTGCGCTATTTCGAGAATTTAAGCGGTAAGGGATTGCCGCTGGTAAAGATCGAAGTAAAGACCGCGTTTTGCTACTAATTCTTCGTGCTTACCTTTTTCCACTACAACTCCTCCATCTAACACAATAATTTGATCTGCAGCGACAATTGTGGAAAGCCGGTGGGCGATAACCAAACTTGTCCGCCCGACAAGGGCAACCTTTAACGCTTCTTGTACTAACGCTTCATTCTCTGAATCAAGATGTGCGGTAGCTTCATCCAGAATCACGATACTAGGCGCCTTCAGAAGTAATCGGGCAATTGCTAACCGCTGGCGTTCGCCACCAGAGAGTCGGTGACCCCGTTCTCCAACGATTGTGTCCAAGCCGTTGGGCAATGAACCAATAAAATCTGACATTTGTGCTGAACGAGCAGCGCTCAAGATTTCTTCGTCAGTCGCATCGGGCTTGGCGTAACGTAAATTCTCTCGGATGCTCTCGTGAAACATATGCGAATCCTGAGTGACTACTCCGATTGCGGTTCGTAAATCTTCCAACGCAAGTTCCCGGATATCCACACCACTTATGCGGATCGCCCCGCTACTTACATCGTAAAGTCTTGGGATTAAATTTGAAATCGTACTCTTCCCTGCGCCAGATGGTCCGACAATTGCAGTGAAAGATCCTGGGGCGCATGCAAAATTGAGACCCTGCAAAACTAAACCACTCTCCGGAATTTGTTCCTTCGCTACTCCTTCAAGGGAAGCGAGTGAAATCTCCGAGGCCTTGGGATAACCGAATGTTACGTTCTCAAAGGCAATACTTGGGACGCCACTGGGAATTGATTTGGGATGAGCGGAATCCTTAACCATTGGTTCTAGATCTAGCACTTCAAATACCCGCTCAAAAGAAACGAGCGCCGACATAACATCAACGCGAACATTAGAGAGGGCGGTGAGCGGCCCATACAACCGAGCTAAAAGAGCGGTAATTGCTAGCAGTGTTCCGACCGTGATCTGCTTATTTATCGCTAGATGCCCACCAATACCATAGGCGAAGGAAGTTGCTACAGCGGCGACTGATGTCATGGCTATAAAGAAAATCCGATTTAACATCGCGATTGAAATTCCCATATCGGCAACGTTGCGCGCCTTTGCTGCAAAGTTTTTCGATTCCTGTTTCTTATCGCCATACAGGGCGACCAAGAGCGCACCAGAAACATTGAAACGCTCCGTCATAGTTGATGACATCTCGGCATTTAACTGGAAAGAACGGCGCGTGTATTCCTGCAACTTCTTTCCGATCCATTTAGTTGGGATCAAGAAAACTGGCAGGAGCACCAGAGATACCAAAGTTATCTGCCATGACAAGGTCATCATGGTGATGGCGACCAAAATTAGGCTGAGCGAATTGCTAACAACTCCCGATAGCGTCGCCGTAAAGGCTTGCTGAGCACCGATTACATCGGAATTTATTCGAGAAATTAACGCACCAGTTTGAGTTCTCGTAAAGAACGCGATTGACTGCTTTTGGACATGCTCAAAAACTTTAGTGCGAAGATCATAAATCAAACCTTCACCGATCCGACTAGAGAACCAGCGCCCCAACATATTAAACCCGGCATCGGCAACCGCTAGCGCGCCGACAGTGAAGGCCAATTTTGTTACCAAAGTTCCGTTACCGGGTATCACGCCCTTATCTACCAGTGAGCGCAGAAGCAATGGCGTTGCAACTACCAGGAATGCATCAATTACGACAGTGACCATGAAAACGACTAAATATTTTTTGTAGGGGGCGGCAAATCCCAAAATTCGCTTGAAGGTACCCGCCTTAAGTTTTTGATTCTTTACTGATTGGTCAGACGTAAGTGATCGCAGGGCCATCCACTGGCCGTGCATAGACATTTGGCGCTACCGCTTAGACTGTGAAGCCGATAGCGCGCAGTTGCTCGCGACCATCGTCAGAAATTTTATTAGGACCCCAAGGTGGCATCCAAACCCAATTAATCTTCACATCTGAAGTCAAATCTTGAAGCACCTGATGTGTTTGGTCTTCAATCACATCTTGTAGCGGACAGGCCGCCGAAGTCAAGGTCATGTCAAGTATTGCAATATTATTTTCATCAACGCGCATGTCATAGACCAAACCTAAGTCGATTACATTAATTCCGAGTTCTGGGTCGATAACATCTTTCATCGCTTCAGTGACATCTTCGATCGTGGCTATATTTGCGCTCATATCTCTCCTTGATTTCTAATGGAATCTTACTGTAATTATTTAGTTTGATCGGCGACGCTTTGCGAAATGGCATCTTTGAAAGCCATCCAACCAAGCAGCGCGCATTTGATCCGGGCAGGGAACTTAGAGACGCCGGCTAGCGCGACGGCATCTTCCAATACAAGTTCATCGCCTTTGGCCAAGCCTTTGCTCTGCATTAAGGCCGTAAATTGATCAAGTACCGATAAGGCGCTTTCAGTGTCTTTACCAATCATGAGGTCGGTCATTATGGATGTACTTGCTTGCGAGATGGAACAACCGACTCCCTCCCAAGACACCTGCTTAATCAAGCCATTTTGCAAAGTTAGATTCAGGGTAATTTCATCACCACAGCTTGGATTGACGTGATGCACTTGTGTCGAATAATCAGAACTTAATTTCTTATTAGCGGGATGCTTATAGTGGTCGAGAATAACCTCTTGATATAACGATTCAAGTTCCACTAGATCACCTTTTCCACTAGATCACCTTAAAGAAACGCTGCGCTTCAACAATGGAATCCGCCAAAGTATCGATGTCAGACTTATCGTTGTAAATGTAAAATGATGCCCGAGTAGTGCCAACCAAACCGAGTTTGCGCATAAGTGGCCAGGCGCAGTGATGGCCAGTTCGCACCGCAATTCCATTTCCATCGAGCGCTTGACCAACATCGTGGGGATGTATGCCATCAATCGTGAAAGATATAACCGCTCCCCGATCTACACCATTCTGAGGGCCAATTACCTTTACGCCAGCTAGCGGTATTAATTTTGAAAGTGCGTACTCGGTAAGTAGAGCATCATGTTCTGCGACGCGGTCCATTCCAATTTTCGTTAAGTAAGTGAGAGCAGCAGCAAGACCAACTGCTTGCGCCATATTAGGAACACCCGCCTCAAATTTTCTTGGTGCTGGTGCCCAAGTAGCATCAGTCATTGTTACTGATTCGATCATTGAACCGCCGGTGAGGAATGGTTCCATCTCCGCTAGATGTTCGGCTTTACCCCAGCAAATTCCCACACCAGTTGGTCCCAGAGCCTTGTGGCCAGAGAAAGCTAGGAAATCAATTCCAAGTTCTTTAACATCAATTTTAAAGTGAGGTGCCGATTGACAGGCATCTAGAATAACTACAGCACCAACCTTTTTAGCCTGTGCCGCGATCTCCTTAATCGGATTGATTGTTCCAAATACATTCGACTGGTGCGTGATCGCAACTATTTTTGTCTTCGAACTAATCACCTCGCTGATCTTTGTTAGATCAAGCCGTCCTTCATCAGTTATCTCAAACCAAACGAGTTCGGCACCTGTACGTTTGGCTAACTCTTGCCATGGAATCAAATTAGCGTGGTGTTCCATTTCGGAAACCACAATGCGATCCCCCGCCTTGAGATGAAACTTTGAGCCAGGCTTTGAATTACCAAAACTGTACGCAATCAGATTTAAACTTTCCGTGGCGCTTTTGGTGAAGATGGTTTCATCCGCGCTAGCCCCGAGGAAATCGGCAACTACTTGCCGAGCGCCCTCGTAAGCCTCACTGGCCTCTTCAGCCAAGAGATGGGCACCGCGATGAACAGCCGCATTGTGGTTTTCATAAAAAAATCGCTCAGCATCCAAAACTTGCCGAGGTTTTTGACTCGTTGCACCAGAATCTAGATAGACCAATTGATTCCCACCGCGCATCTTCTTATTAAAGATCGCAAAATCACGCTTTAGTGCGGCTACGTCAATTGGTTCTGTCATGAATTATGCGGTCGTGTATTCCGCGTAACCCTTCTCTTCCAACTTGTCTGCGAGCTCTGGTCCGCCTTCTTCGACGATCCGTCCCGCAGCAAAAACGTGTACGAAATCTGGCTTGATGTAGCGCAGAATTCGCGTGTAGTGAGTAATTAGCATTACACCTAAATCACTATTTTCCTTAACTCGATTTACCCCTTCTGAAACGATACGAAGAGCATCTACATCGAGTCCAGAATCAGTCTCATCCAAGATTGCGATCTTGGGCTTAAGTAATTCAAGTTGCAAAATCTCATGGCGCTTCTTCTCGCCACCTGAAAAACCTTCGTTTACATTTCGCTCCGCAAATTCGGCATCCATATTCAAAGAAGCCATCGCTTCTTTAACTTCGCCAACCCAGGTACGTAATTTAGGAGCTTCCCCGCGAATCGCGGTAGCTGCTGTTCGAAGGAAGTTGGTTACTGATACTCCAGGAACTTCAACTGGATACTGCATTGCCAAAAAGAGCCCGGCCTTTGCGCGCTCATCCACAGTCATCGCCAACACATCAACACCGTCGAGAGTTACTGATCCACCAGTAATTGTGTACTTAGGATGTCCTGCTATTGAGTAGGCAAGTGTTGATTTTCCAGAACCATTGGGCCCCATAATGGCATGTGTCTCACCGGATTTGATCGTCAGATCTACGCCACGGAGAATTTCGGTAAATCCTTTTTCAGTTGCGACCGAAACTTGCAGATTCTTAATCTCTAGAGTGCTCACTATTTTTCTCCATTTTTCTTGGTAATTGTTACGGAATTCCCGGTTTTCTTTACGGCAAAAGTTTCAAGTGCTTGTGTTGCAGGTGGCGTTAGAGCAGCACCAGATCGCAAATCGAACTCGGCTCCGTGAAGCCAGCATTCAATTTTGAACTCAGTCACATCTCCTTCTGAAAGCGAGGCATCAGAATGACTGCAGGTGTCCGCTATCGCAAAGACTTCTTCGCCAACTCGGACGACACAAACCAGAGTTCCATCAATTTCGATTTTCCTTGGTGCACCAGATTTCAACTCATCAAATAGCAGATCGGCCATTAGGCACCAACTTTTGCGAGTTGATCATCAATACGGTTCATAAGACGTTCTTCAATCTCTTCTGATCCGATCTTTCCGATGATCTCGGAGAAGAAACCACGAATAACCAAGCGCCGGGCTATCTCAGCAGGTATTCCTCGAGATGAAAGATAGAAAAGTTGCTCATCATCAAAACGACCTGTCGTACTAGCATGGCCAGCGCCAACGATTTCACCGGTTTCAATTTCTAGGTTTGGAACA
>Ga0209084_1001445_pt1 | contig 19872 bp, 20 predicted proteins | sample C_130820_MF_Meta_FD_187309 | JGI IMG/M metagenome (GOLD analysis project Ga0209084, IMG submission 187309) | Freshwater microbial communities from Lake Croche, Canada to study carbon cycling - C_130820_MF_MetaG (SPAdes) (version 2) | ecosystem: Environmental > Aquatic > Freshwater > Lake...
ACCCACAGAGGCCGACCCAGTTTCCTCGTCGGTCTTCATACTCACTCTTTTTGCGTAGTATTTCTTTGCCATTATAGTTCCTTTAGGGTCTGAAGAAGATTATCATCTATGGTAAATCCATTCGGATAAAGTAATACTCCATTAATGATGAACTGATCCTCGGGCATTATATTCAGAAATACCAGAAACGTAGTGATGATATTCCATGCCGCCTGATTGAACTCGGTGAACAGAATCTTTGCTGTGGCCTCACCCGGAAATACATTGGATATACATATCAGGTGGTTGATGATCAGTCGGACATTGACTCTTTTATTATTTAGGTATCTATTCAGAAGCACCTTGATGTGGCGAACCTTCTTATAGTCAGATTGGAACTCCGCAAGCGAAACACAGCCAGGGTTAACATAGACCCTGGCTGCGAATAGAACAATGTTATCTTTGGTTAGATTGATCAAATTAGTGAGTCATCGGACGAGGAACAGCATCCTCGTCTTCTTCCTCATCCTCTTCGCCATTATTTACTGGATACTGATCGTCGCCTTCGCCTTCTTCTTTGAGACGGATATCCATTCCCAGAAGATCATGAGAAGTAATATCAGCAGCATCAACAAGCACAGCACTGTGAGGATACTTAATATTCTTTAGAGGAAAAGGCTTTTCGGTTTCCTGATCCCACGGCTGGATAAGTAGTTTACCATCCTGAACATCAATGACCTTGTGAAGATCATTACCATGAGGAAGTTCTTTCATAGGACCAGATGCAATCTTTACGATGTCACCAATGACCTTTGCAGAATCTTCTTCCTGCATTTCCTCACCATCGGTCTGGTCCATATCTGCCTCAGTCATAGGAGATACTTTACCAAGTTCATGTGTGAGTTGAGAGGCATCATGTCCCATAGCAACAACTTTATTATTGCCATTTCCCATAGACCAAGTACTCTGACCTTTATATTGTTTATTAATATCATTGGGGTTATGATGGAATGAAGCAATATTAAGTACATGTCCACTAGGATGGGTCATAGTGATACGTTTAGTACCAGTTTTATCCATGACTGGCTCTCCCTCCTTCTCAAATCCATGTTGAGATGCGAGTTTAATAATATCATCATCCTTCATGGATTCAGTGGTGAGTTTGTCGGTCTGGTCCATTTCCATATTCTCTGAACCATGAGGAGGAATTCCTTGACCTTCATCCTCGTCCATAGGAAGTTGAGCTACCTTCTTGGCTTCATTCTCTAACTTCTTTTTGGCCTTGACCTTGGCATCTTTCTTTACAGTATCAGCCTGGTCCTTTGCCTTATTGATCTCATCAGTATCCACAGGAGTGATGGAAATAATACCATCAGCCTTTTCGGTTTTGATTACCAGATGAGCCGCATGTTTATTCTTGACTACCTTGGAACGAACATCTTTTCCTTTGAGATAGACAACTACCTGAGGACTATCATCCTCAGAAGATTCTTTGAGAAATGATTCTAGTGATTTTGATTTTGATTCGTACACTTCGATATGTCCTGTTTTCTTGATTTCTGAAGCATTAGGATCTTCATTAGCATCCTCACTTTGATTTTCTTCTGTCGAAGCACCCACAATTTTATCGTATTCTGCCATAGTAATGATGTTACCCTCAGCCGCCATCTTGGTAATTCTTTCGGTGACTGCATGAAGTTGTTCATCATCAACAGCATCTTCTCGGGCAAACTCCAGCATACGAATGAACAACGGTATATCCATCTTGACTACATCAACAGGATTATCCTTATCCTCTTCCTCTGCTTCGGTCACTTCTGTTTCATCAGAATCTTTATCTTCCAGAGATAGATCAGACAGTCTCATCTTCTCTTCGCCAAAGTATACATGAAGATATGCCTTGTAATCGTCGGCGTCCTTATGGATACACAAGGTGAGTTCGCCCGGCTCTTCATTACCTTCATCATCCTTACCATAGATAGCAATAGGTTCGGCTGCATCAGTTGGATTGTCATGAAGAGCTACTTCGATCTGATCCGAGGAGCCTAGAGCAGATTTAGCCGACTCCTGATCAAAAGTAACTCCGATGGTTGCGAGTACTTCCTGGATCTTTTCCAGAGCCTCGTCTAGGTCATCCAGAGCAATGTCGGCAAGTTCCTTGTTGACTGATCGAATGGAGGAGACTTCATCGATATCATCGGTGTCCTCTTCCTTCATAGGATCATCTTCGGACTTGACAAGTGACGTACCAGATACCGGATCAACTTTAGGAGGCTCTACAATAGGTGCAGTGCCTCCCTGATAACCTGTGTCTTCGAGAAAGAGTGAGAATGTTTTCATAGTTGTCCTAGTTGTATTTAGTGTTCGTAGAGGTATGTATTGATAACATCCCGACGTTTTGCTGATTGGTCGCCTTCACCAGGAAGAACAATAACATTCCACTTAGGTGTATTACCTTCAGATTTTGCCATCATCTCATCATACGTCAGAATACTGGTGACACTAATGTCATAGGTTCGGGTCATCCACTTTTTAAGTTTAGTGACGGCTTCTTCTGATTTATAGGTCAACTTAGGTTTCTTGGCTCCAGGAACTGCTATCCTATGTAGAATGGTATCAAAGCCAATTCCGGCCTTTTCCATCTCAGATCTTACCATAGTAATACTATTCTTAAAATTCTGTTCGCCAGACAATCCTTTAATCTGAACCAAATCGGAAGATGGTTCCTTTCCTGCCGCAGCCTTCATCTTACCTCGTTGTTCGGGGTTGGCAGATACGGAGAAGTTGATAATAAAATTCTTGGGTCTGGCCGAGGAATGGACTACATCGGCCATCTTGGTGTAGGCATAGAAATCAACATTCGGGAATTTCCGTGCAACTTTCCATGCAAGATCTCGATATTGATCACTGAAGAAATCTCCAGCATCATGCCAACGAACTACTACCGTAGTCGGCTTACCCGTGGCCTTATTAACTGTAGATTTAGGATCTTCATACTTATTCACCATGGCCTGAATTTCATCAGATAACATCTTCTCAAATCCTGCGGGATCATTGATTAGGAAATTGAGAATCCGTGCCATAGATAAAAAGGAAGCCACATATTGAATATAACCACCCTTTAAGGCATAACAATATAATTTACAGGCACCAGCGCCGGGACAAGTATCTACAGAAATCAGATCGCCAGTCTTTTCATTTACGGCAAATCCTTTCAGTGCAGGAATACCCAGATTAAAATAAATTTCTTGAGTTCCATCCGAATGAATCATCTTCTCATTTTGCTTGAGGAGTTTCTTTGGACGAATCATAATACTCTTTTTGAGAGCATCTTCATCGACTACGGTGCCTTCTGGATCAAGATATTTAAGTCCAGAGGCATGAACATGAGGCATAGTTAGTCTATACTTCTTCCTCTGCTTTGCCTGATCTCGGTATTCCTTTGGAGTGAGACCCGGAGTCTTCTTCTTAAATTGCAAATAATCCTGAAGTTCTTTACCTGACATCTTCCTATTAGGAGCACCAAGAAGCTCATCATCGGCCTCTTCAATTTCTTCGTCTGCGGATTCCTTTTCAGGAGTCCACTTAGGAAATGTCTTATGATAAAAATCTACAATGTTACTAATCTGAATCCCATTCAGCGATTTTGAGGATTTATCTTCTACTAGAAATTCTTTGAATGATAGCATTTAATTTTCCTTGGTTACTCGATCTGTGTAATATGCGATGTGCCAACCCTTGATCTTCTCACCAGTAACATCTCCCGGCTTCTTATCCTTATACCAGTTGTATAGTGGCTTACCTTTGTATGCCCACTGAGTAGTCCCATCACTTCGACGAACCAATGTCCAATCATCGTGGGAATACTCTACCGAGGAATCATCAATATCATTAGATAGATTGATTGCTCTGAGTGGGGGCCATTTGATCGCACAATCCCCGTAGCAGGTAGATACCGTGGGTTCCTTATCCGAATCAAAGATATAAAGAGTCATACCACTGGTATCGGTCAGAATACACTTCTTCCCCTTGAAGTTCTGAAGAACCTCAGAGGGAAGCCAGCTTTCTTTCAGGAATTGTTTGAATGATATCATATAGGATTATTTAGGATTAGGATCGTGGTGCCTTTTCAATTCTTGTACAACTGATATCAATTTTTCCATAGTTTTCCCAGAATCAAATTCTTCAATTTTAGAATCAGGAGAAAATAAGTACCATCCAGTAACTCCGATTGGTTGACTGGTATTCTGCCGCATACGCCGATAATACACTCTGAGAGTCCATCCCGACACTTCTTTATAGACTTTCCCAGAATTGGAATACTCGTATCGGATCATTCCGGGCCGACCTGGAATAATCTCTTCCTTTTTGTATTCAAACCCAAGATTCTTACTAAGAAATAATGATAATTCAGATTCTGTTTTAGAAGTTTCTGGTGTTGGTTGTTTCTTATCTGTGGCTTCTGGAGGAGACCATTTAGTCCTAGTTATTCTTTCATAATTTTCTCGTGCCCGCTCACCTTCATGATCCTGCTGCATACCCATTCGTCTCATTGCAGCAAGACCTTCAGGAGAAACTTCATTCAGAGATTCTTCTTTAACTATAGACTTACCAGTACTACTTAGAGATTTTTCGGCCCATAACTTACCTGCATCCCCACCCAACAGCATCCAAGCAATGAATCCATTGGAAGGTTCTTCGGGATCATCCCAGCCAGTCTTCTTTTCTTTCTCATGACGGGCGAGTTTGACAAGAAGATTTTTGAGATCGGATTCGTCGAAGGGTTCTTTGAGTAACTTATTGGCAGTCTTAATTGTATCACTATTACCGCCACGATTGAACTGTTTTCTTAGATCTAATCCATCAGTAACATTGTCTTTAACTTCTTTGGGAGCAGTAACTTCAAGCAAAACTTCCTGATCTGCCTTGGGGGTTACATCTAAGGCGTCCTCTTCTTCAGAGAACTGTTTGAATGTTTTGATATTAGTTTCGCCCATATGTTTGAAGTATGCTACCTGTCTCTCTCGTTTGATTGCTTGTTCTTTGGAAGAATAGGGACCACCCAATCGCTTGTGAGTCTTCTTGGAGAATAAGGTCCAACCATTCTTGGAGTGTTCTATGTGTTCATTTATTCTGAGAACGTTACTTACTTTTTTAATGAATATCGTCGGGTCATCTTCTTCTATATGCCGTTTTTTGGCATAGGCTGGGGGCGTAGAGGGTAACCATTCAAAATTGAATGCACTACAGTTAAAATGACTATTTACTATTGATTTTATCTTAGATGACACTTTGGAAAAATTAACTTTGTCGATATTGATAGTTTCAAAATGCATTGAATTATCATCAAGTTCTATGAAAAATCTAACCCATCCAATATTCATACCTCTCTCAGCACTTTTAATCTTACCATCAGTTACATGTTGGATGATATGGTCGTGAAGCCCTTCATCTTTCCTAGTAGGTAAAAATACCTCACCCACAGGAGAGATCCATCCCCAATAGGGATAATCGAATATATGAGCTTCATTCATCTCAGAGACGCCTCTGTATTTGTTTCTTAATTTCTTTAAGAACTCGTCTGGATCGGCAACCTCAATGGCATTGAGTGGGCGGTCAATAATGTTCTCGAAGTTATAACTCTGGAATATAAGCCTTTTAGTTAACTTATGAGCACGATCCAAGACTTGTTTTATTGCCGTAGAAATCGTTGGAGACAACTTAAACCCTCGTAAATATACACTGAAATACATCTCATACTCCGGAGTCAAAAAGAAACGAACCCAACCCCGGTTGAAAGCCTTATACTGACTCATACCGTATGAGTCAGTATGATCAAAATTATCGGTGGCGTCGTTTGGATTAGAAATATCAATCAAAATATCTCTGACATACTCTGCATGGATTGTATGAGTAGATTTGGGTTTATCATAGATTTTACCATTCGGATCAATCCATCCCCAATAGATGTATTTGAACACATGAGCTTCATCAACCTGTTCTGATCTCACTTTCTTCGCAAGATCACTATCGGTAGTGTGCCAGGTCTCACCCTTGACAATAAACGAATTGACTCGATCCATACCCCATGCCTGTTGTGAAGCACCCGGACGGTGACCAGTTACCCATGCAGCCATACCACGATTATATACCTGACGAAGAATTCCTCGGGGAATTCCTGATGCCTTAGACTTGGTTGCCAGAGTTCTGTCTAGCGCAGCATTTTCATTTATGCTTAAGATCTTCTGGTCCAAGGCACCTCCTTTGGCTGTGGCAATAATCCCCATAGTGTTACCCCATCCATATAGCGATACAACTTTACCGTTGACTTTAGCAGCGAGATCACCATTTGGACCTATAACAACCGGATACACTTCCACATTACCCCGCTTATTACTGAAATCATTAGATGCATACATTGATATTTCAGGATCATCGAATAACTTCTTCCAGAGAATGCGTGCTCCATCACTCTGAGATAGATAGGCTCCAAGATTATAGTTGGCTTTGGTGATGATATCTTTATATAGAGTGAATCCGATATTCTTACCTTGATAGCGGGTGCCAACTACCATATACTCCACTATCATAATTTCGAATGGACTATTAGCTATTTTTGGATTTTTTGGATCAAGATTCAATACGGCAACCAAATCCGCTCCATTATGCACATATAAACTGATGGTGGGTCCTTTGGGTTCTTTATATAATCCAGCCGGATATTTGGTAACATATGGTACGCTAGGAATAGGTTCTAAGACATCAAGAATTTTCTTATTTATTGGCCCAGAAACCGCCCTAGCATCTGCCTTATCAATATCATTGGGTTCTATCTCATCCAAGATATCTTCGTCTAATTTCATTGCCAATCTCAGATCATTATACAATCCCTTGGCATATTTCCTATCGGGAATAGAATTACAGAAGTCTTCGTAGTCGCCATCCTTAGCGAGTTCCCGAACCTTGGTGGCAGAAATCCCATCGGTGCCTTCGGAATCTTCTTCTCGATCCCCAGCTTGGACTATCTTGACAGACTCAAATGCCTTATTATTTTCATTGTATTCATTAATGATCTTGCCGAATGGTTCATATTCGTCCTCACCACAGACATATACAAGATGGTCGTATCCCATATCCTTTATCTTATTCAGGACATCATAGATAGTGTCGCATCCTTTATCCCCAATATGAACACCCTCAAAAAACTTCTTGGCATAGGATACCTTTGTATCATAGTCGAGAGGATTCTTTTCGGCATCCTGGGTGTGGGAAAGGAATAGATAATGGTCGCCCGGAATGGATGTAAGCTTATTGACCAGCTTTAGGTGACCCTTGGTGGGTGGATTAAATCTTCCGAATGCGGCGACTGCGGTATCTGATTTGGGCATATTATTCTTGAAATGGGCTGTCCAGAGATTTTAATATGAAAGATCCGGTGATCTTGAAGTTCCGATCACCACTACGAATGACCAATCCTTCTTGTGTATTTAGGGGACCCATCGTACTCGTGCAATGTTTCAGAATCTCATCACCCAATGATATAGCTGCGTAGTATACAATAGAATCATTAAGTTCACGAGGTGTGGCATCTTTTCCACCAGAAGCCATCAATTCCTTGTATCGTATTCGAGTGGTCCTCATTGGATGAGATATCGTCACATTCTCTAACCATTGTTGAAGAGTCTTGGTATTGTCTCCAAATTTAACCTTGCGCTTTAGAATCGAATCGAGATCTGGTTTGGATTTCAGAGTCACCTGAATGGGTCCGAGAATAGAAAATCCCTTTTTCTTTCCAATAATATTGAGAGAATATGTATAACTATTCAGAGCCTCTGAATCGACCTTGGTATCCACGATAGTTCTTCGGATTACCTTACCCTCACTATCCTTCTCGGTCACTCCCAACCTCAGACCATGAATAGACAGGAAGTTAGTCACATTCGGATATTCGATTACGTTGACTTTATTCTTATCCACAAAATCCAAATTGAGAATTAAATTGGGATTGTCCAGAACACCCAATTTCTTCAGACTGGATTTGGTATATGGAAGGGCAGCATTCATAATATCCAGAACAATCTTACCATTTTGTTTCAGACCATCATTGAGATTCGAGGCTTCGAGGTCAGCAGCCTTGATTCCATTGAGATCTCTCGGATCTTTGATTGCTCCTCGATCAAGAACAAATTCTCCGTCTACCAATCGGACAGATAGGTTGGTGCCATCGATCTTCACCGTGGCTTTCTTTTGGGAAAGGTATGGAATAGCTTCTCGGAACAATTGAATGAGTTCTGGTCCGGTCGATGCTATGTCATAGGGATGGGGTTCATGACCACCTGCACCTCCTTCCATCAGGAGAAATTTTTTGAATGAGATCATTGGGATTATTTATTTTTAGTAACTACAATCTGTATAGATATCCCGTGATCCCGATCCAATCCTAAACATTTAATTACATAATTTTTAATATTGGTTTGTTCTGGTAGGGTAACTTGTTTTCCTGGGTATGTAATCTTAATAGTATCTGCCATAGTTGCCTCAAAACTATTTATACAAATGCAAAAAAGGAGACAGATTTCTCTGTCTCCTTATGTCTTACTATGTTCAGGACATCTGGTCATCAACCAACCCAGCTTCACCAGGGTACCTGGCTTACCACACCACTCACAGATCTTATAGGATTGCGTCTCGGCTTCCGTAATCCTTAACTGGATTTCATCAGACTCCGCTCCGATATAGAATCTCAGACCACCAAATTTCTCTTTGACCTGACACACCTGACCATCCCAACCAAGTTTCTCCAGATCCTTTATCAGAGTTGTAATCAATGGATGCCATCCGAGTCCTACATCAAGTAGGATCTCATCCAAAGATATATCTTTTCCATAATAATCTGTCATTCGGCACCAAACCATTCTGGGATTCTACCGTGCTTCCAAGAAGCAAAGCCTCGTTTTTCTCCCTTATAATACTCTCGATATGCTTTCACAGCATCACCCTTGCACTTATAAGTATCAGGCATCGCCTGAGCAAATGGAGTAATACCAAGATTCGGGAGATCTGGTACAGGCAATTGTTTAACCAACTCCACAGACTTATGGTCCTTACCATATCGTCGAGTATACTCTTCTCCTATTGATAGGGTCAGATCTCGAAGATAGATAAAGTTGGCAACAGATTCTCTGGCCCACTTGGTGCAAGGATGATTTTTGAATGTAGCCTTGTATCCGATATCATGGCCAGACAATCGACAAGCAGTGGATAGCATCTGAGCATGTTCCAGAGGCATCTTGACAACATGCTTATCGATCATGTATTCGGCACATAAGGAGGGATCTGTATCAAGGATGAAGATGTTCATAATTTATTATACCATAGAAATGGCACTGCCGTCAAGACTCGAACTTGAAATATCTGAGTCAGAGTCAGATGTGTTACCAATTACACCACGGCAGTAAACTTGGCTCCCAGACCAGGACTCGAACCCACATGCATCCTATTACCCTTTCATCAGTTTAGAAGACTGAGGGGATACTGTGCCAAAAATTCATCAATTTCTTTTATTGATCCCAACGAGCAGCATGATTGTAAAACTCTGCTTTTTCAATTCATCTAGGAAAGTTCCTGCGATACTTATCGGAGTGGGTTCGGCCATGATATGTATTTAGCATTCAATGAATCCAATATAATCCAATCCAATCTGATTAAGGCATCGATTAATTTCATCGGTAATCACCTCTTCTCTTACATAATCTGGTTGGTTAGACATGGTACCAGAACAATACCAATTCATATAATCTTCATGAAAGATATTAACCAGACTACGAATTTCGGCAACAATTTCAGCAGAAGATCTCCAAGAATATGAAGCGAGGACATCAGCATTATTGTCTACATAATAATCATTATTACAGAAGGCAGCATAGAAATTCTGAGCAAAGTAATCATCGATGAACCTCCCAAGGAATGAGGAATTCTTCACTCTGTCAATCAGATCAGTATCATCGAAATGTTTTCTTGTCATATATTATTTTCCCGACCCAGACATAGACCTAAACCCAGACCCAGACCAAGACCCAGACCAAGACTCAGACCCAGACCTAGACTCAGACTCAGACTCAGACCCAGACCAAGACCAAGACCCAAACACAGACCAATACCCAGACCCAGACCAAGACCTAGACCAACCATCAGATCCAGACCCAGACCACACAACTCGTTTGAATCTTGATTTTTTTGTCATATATTATTTTCCCGACCCAGACATAGACCTAAAAGCCCAAGACCCAGACCTAGACGTAGACCTAGACCCAGACCAAGACCAAGACCTAGACCTAGACCCAGACCAAGACCTAGACCTAGACTCAGACCTAGACCAAGACCAAGACCTAGACCCAGACCAAGACCAAGACCCAGACCCAGACCCAGACCAAGACCACACCCCTCGTTTGTATCTTGATTTCTTTCTCATATATTATTTTCCCGACCTAGACCTAAACCCAGACCAAGACAACACAACTCGTTTGAATCTTGATTTTTTTGTCATAGTATCTCGTATCCATTATCTACTGTGTAGTAGACATTCTTGATTTCAAATTCAGCAATGGCTCGTTGACAACCCACACACGGTTTTGAGATTCCCCACTTACCTTCGTTCTTCACCCTACAAATATATAGGGAAGACTTCTTTAGTTGCCAGAGATCCAGATGTCTTAGAGCATTCTTGATGGTTGATATCTCGGCGTGAAGAAATATTCTGTGTTCGGTAGAGGCATACTTCTTCTGAAATGGTGAAGACTTATAGGATGAAGTTCCGTATGCCACAATCCTATTCTTATACTCCAGTGCAGCAGCTAGTTTGTAATTTGCCACCTTTGGAGTGAGTGCAGCAATCTCAGAAAGATCCTGAAGTATTCTCAGGATCTTCTGTTCAGTTTGCATAACCCCCAGACCAAGACCCAGACCCAGACCTAGACCAAGACCTAGACCAAGACCAAGACCAAGACCTAGCCCAAGACTCAGACCCAGACTCAGACCAAGACCAAGACCCAGACCCAGACCCAGACCCAGACCAAGACCTAGCCCAAGACCAAGACCTAGCCCAAGACTCAGACCCAGACTCAGACCCAGAGTACACAATTCGTTTTAATCTTGATTTCTTTGTCATATCGATATTGGTGTCAGATCCCCAATTCACGATTCGTTAACTAGACTTTTGTACATCATCTAGATGGCGTCTGAACTTACCTGTGAACGACCAATCCGTTCCTACTTACCCGGACCGAAGCTTTCAATGGCCTGAGTCTTAACAAACCAGCCACCAGTCGGCAGACCCTGAGCATCGGTGTAATCCACATCGGTGTATGCACCAGTCTCATATACAATACAAGCATCAGTCAGCTTAACATATGATGCAGTGACCTCGGCCACCGTACCAGCATAGATGTAGTTCGAGCAGAACAACATCACGCTCTGACCCAGAAAAGAAGTAATACCTTCACCAGACTCTTCAACAACGTTATTGAGATTTTTCATAATTTATTTTCCTTTTTGATACTCTTTAATTATACTACGGAGGCTACTACAAAGTCAAGTTTTATTTTACGGAAGATCAAAAGTATCATACCGATAATCATCTGCTTCGTTTTGATTGTACTGCTCAAAGTCATCCCGTTCGTAGAACTCTTCACAGGAGACATCATCAAAGTCGTCGTTCATATTCAAAGTATACCGCATCCCTCGGAGGATGTCAAGAGGAATCTGAAAATATGTTCTCTTGACAATCGAAGATCGATGCCCTATACTATATGTATGAATAAGAAATTCTCACCCGAACTTCACGACGAGTTCGATGTGTTTGGTCGGGAGATCGTGAAGAAGTTCATATCCAAGGCTTGGAAGCTGGAAGCCAGAGACAATCCGGATCAGTATGGTATTGATCTGGTCCTATATAAGAATGATACAATCGTAGGATATGCCGAGGTTGAGGTTCGGACCAACTGGAATGCTCTGAACTTTCCTTTTGATGAACTGAATGTTCCACTGAGGAAAGGTAAGCTGTTCAACAACGATCTTCCTTCGCTGTTCTTTTCGGTGAACCAACCGGGCACGGCATTGATGTACTGTTCGTCTGATCTGGTAATGAGATCTCGGATCGAGAATTCTCCCAACAAGTATTTGCGAACCGAACAGTTCTTCAAAGTTCCAGTAGAGAAAATGAAGTTTGTAATACTATAGGATAATATATGACATTCCCCACACTATATCATAAGACAAAGACTGGTGCCACAGTACAGTGGACAGTATGGACCGAAGGTAATCTGATCATGAGTGAACACGGTCAGATTGGTGGCAAGCAGATGTCATCGAGCAAAAAGGCTGAAGGAAAGAATGTGGGACGGTCCAACGAAACTTCTCCCGAAGCCCAGGCAGTGCTGGAAGCCCAGGCTATGCATAAGAATCGCCTCGACCGAAAGTACTCTTTGAGTGTTGAGAAGGCCCAGGAATGTCGTATGCTTCCTATGTTGGCAGGAGACTTTCAGAAACAGAAGCACAAGTTAACATATCCTGTGTATGTGCAGCCGAAGCTGGATGGATTCCGTTGCCTTGCCTTTCGTGAAGGTGATGATATCACTCTTATATCTCGTTCAGGCAAGACGTTCAACCTACCTCATATTGAGAAGGCCCTACTCATGATCATGCCAGATGATTCTATTCTTGATGGAGAACTCTATTGTCATGGAGTTTCTTTTCAGACCGTCGCCTCTTGGATCAAGAAGGCTCGTCCGGAGACTATTAGCATTGGGTACCATGTCTATGATGTTCCTAACGAAGACCCCTTTCATCTTCGTTGTAAGGAACTCGCTAGGTTGGCTCAGATCGCTCCTTCCAGTACTTATGATAAGATTCAATTCGTAGAAACCTCACTGGCTCTCAATGAGAATGCCGTCACTTTATTTGAACGAGCCAAGGTACAAGACGGATTTGAAGGAGCTATGGTCAGAGTAGATACTGGGTTATATGAATTCGATCATAGATCACAGGGTCTTCTGAAGGTGAAACAGTTTGATGATGCTGAGTTCATTGTAACTGGAGGCAAGATAGGTCGTGGTAAATTTGAGGATATGTGTATCTTTGAGTGTGTGACAGCAGATGGCGAGAAGTTTGATGTGATGCCACGGGGAACTGCATCAGAACGCAAAGATTATTTGCAGAACCTCAAGACCTATATTGGACATCCTCTCAAGGTTAAATACTTTGGGGTGAGCGAGGACGGTATTCCTAGGTTTCCTGTGGGTCTTGGATTTCGTCCGGGATTTGATTAATGTCATCTAATTTTAGAAATAAAAAGATCGTCGTACCAGGTACTAATACATTTTGGTGTATATTGTTGGGACACAAATGGACACCATGGAAATATACATCATTAAACTACATGAGTATATGTAATCGATGCGATGCAAGAATATTAAAACATTAAGATAAATAAAAAAAGGGAGCCAATGAAGGCTCCCTTTCTCTTTTTGTATTAAGTTAATTTTGATTTGCGCTTGGGATTATTGTCACCCATCATTCTCTGAGAAATTTTAGCAGAATGTTCAGGAGATCTTGGTTTACGAGGTTTATCTGATTTTTTGTATTTCATTCCTACTCGATTGACATTGCTTTCAGAGATCGCTTGGAATTGTTTTGGTGTATGAGATTCACTGAGTAATCGAAATCTCATTCCATAATAAGGCAAGTCTAACTTATTATTGTATCTCACAAACACCACAGGCGAAATTCCTTTTTGCCTACAGAACTCAGCGAGATTGGTTATTATTTGCAGTGATCCATCCTCGAAAATGATCTCATATTGTTTGCTATTCTTCTTAGCAGAATTCAGTTTAGCATTCTCATATGCAGGTTTTCCGTATAATGGATGATTCTTTCCTGCCAGTTTTCCTTTATTCGATCTTCCAATTTTCAACTTAGTCTCTTCTGTATGAGGAGTATTATGACCTCCCCCATTGATAATAGTTGGATTGTATATACCTGTTCCAAATCCATGACTACCATTGGTCCAATTCATACAACCTTCTTTGCCTATATTATTGTTTATATGAAATTCTTCAGCAACAAGAAGATCTTCATATGTATCAGTTACCTGAATAATAATTCGACTTAGGATAGATTTATTTTTGATTGATTTGACCCATTTACCTGAACCAAGATATCCATCATTGATATCAGTAGTGGAGTGTCGGCCTATGTAATATTTGCCAGAAGAAGCGTGGATGGTTTTGTAAATGAAGTGAATGTGTGAGGGATAAATATTGGTGGACATTTGACTAGCCTTTCTAGTTAAAGTGTTAGAGCCTAGAGAGTCTTGGAAACTCTCTAGGCTCATTGTTATTTAGTACGTGAAGTTTAGTACCTTACATTAGGTTTAAAACACGGATTTTTCTAAAATAACCATTACCATTGGCGGTAAGAGCACCAGGAGTGGTACCAAAGAAAGGATTACCAACAAGACCATAACGTGTCTTGAAGCCAATCTTGGGCTGGAAGGAGCTCGGATCGACTGCACGTACCTGCTGCAACGGTACATACGGACAGAAGAACATACCAGCATCATACGGAGACTTACCCTTGTAACCGACAACCATAAGATCATTGGTAGCAGAGTAGAAGTAGGGGTCAACGAATACCTTGTACTTGCCGTTTAGTGTACCAGCAAATGTGTCGGTGGATTCATCAACATTGAGATCTGTCTTGAGAGCAGGAGCATAATCAAGCTTACCTGACATAGCCAGAGCAGAAGCAACGTCTGAAGAAACAACAAGGAAGTTACCAGCACCACGACGAGTGTCCTTGGCAATGAAGTTAGCATCACGTTCGGCCTGGAACAGAAGACCCTTGAAACGTTCTACTGACCAACGGCCATCAGAATCGGTATCGAGATCGAATACACCAGGTGTGGTGGTATTCTTCTGGGCACCAATCTTCGCAACGTTATAGATGTTTCCCATAACTTCACGATTGATTTCGAACATGATTTCGTTGGAGAGGATGTTGGAGAGTTCAGACTCAGCATCGAGACCGTGAACTGCCTTCAAATCCTGCGCCATTTCGATTGTGTATTCTGACTTGAGCGCACGAGTCTGAGCTGTGACAGTTACCTTATCGAGTGTGAAACCCATTTCGTTCGGGGTCAGACCTTCACCGTTGAGTGTGGTCATACCATTACCGAATGCATAACCAGCGGCGAACGGATCTGTACCAGCAGCAGCAGGAGAGGTAGCACCAGAGAACGCAGAGTCTACAACGCCTGTGGGAGCAATGTACAGAGCTTCTGTATCATTAGTACCAACCTGGTTGTTAGTTGCACCAGCAGAGGTTGAGTAGCGTGACTTCATGGCGAAGATCAAACCAGTCGGCATCTGCATCGGCTGGACGCCACAAACGTCATACGCCATTAGCTGAGGCATTGCACGACGAACCAGGGCGATGAGGATAGGATCGAAACCACCACCAGTGGCAGCAGTACCCATCGCACCAGAGGCATCACCAGTAGGATAGGCTTCCTGGATGATCTGACCCTGCTTGATCGCTTCACGTTCCTGATTTTCGAGAAGGATCGCTGTTACCTGCTTGCGATACTTATCGGTGATGGGGGCAAGATCTGCATGATCCAGAACGCCTTTCCATTTATTTAGTAAATTTGTTGACATTTATTTCTCCTTGAAAGATGTTAGAACTATACTATTATTTATAAAAATTAAAACTTGAGGCTGCGAGAGATGGTATCTACATACTTACCCATGCGAGTATTTTCGTGGAGCAATTCCTCTTGAGGACCAGTTTCGGTCTCCAACTTGGTATCACTCTTTACCGCAGTCTTGGTGAATGCATTTTCCTTGATTACCGCAACTTTATTCTTGAAACTCTTCTCATCTTCAAAGGCTACATCTTCAGTTAGTTTCTTGAACTTTTCTACTTGTGTTGCTGTCAGTCCCTTGGATGATTCGAGGACTACCATTTCCTTGCGTTGTTTGTTGTACTTACTACGCAACTGAGCATTCTTTTCAATCTGTTCATTCAGCTTTTGTTCGGCTTCAGTTACTTTGGTTCCTAGTTCAACAACCATGTCACGAGTAGGAATATTTGTGAAATTGTACTGCTCATACATACCCTTCATATTGGATAGGAAGGCCTCCGCAATCTGTACCTTGATGCCATTTTCAAGAGCAATCTTATTGTTTTCTGCCCACTCTTCTGCAACATATGTCAGGTACTTATCAAGCTTGTTTGTGAAGGCTTCGGAGTATCCTTCTTCAGGAACAGCAGTCATCGGCTCTTCAGAAGAAGTACTTTTAACGAAAGACTTCAATCTGGCTACTGCTGTAGCATCTTTAGCCAAGAATTTTAGAATAGTTGTAAATGCATCCACAAATGGTTTCGCCATTTGATTATGATTGAGATCGTTGAAAGTGGCGACGAATGCAGGTTTCAACTTTGAGAAAGATGGTCCCATCAATGCACGGAATGCTTGCTTGAATTCATTATCCTTTGCAAGATCGGGGAAGTCAGCCAGAGCCATTACGGCAGGATCACTAGTGTCCTCGGCTTCCTCTTCATAAACTTCCTCGTCTTCTTCCTTAGGTTCATCGCCGTCTTTGTGTTCTTTCTTTTCCTGAGAAGGAGTTTCCTTGGCTTCGTGATCCTTCTCTTCGTCTTCTACTTCAGGATCTTTTTCATCATCGGCATCTTTATCTTCTGCTTCAGAATCCATTGCTTCGGCTTCCATCTTCTTCTCGCCGTCTTTCATCTCGTCTTCGTCGTCGTCGTCTTCTTTGTCTTCGTCGTCTTTTGCTTCCATACGAGTTGCAACAACATCTTCGAGCATCGCCGAGATCCGTTTCTTCGCATCTTCCTTGATGTCGTTACCTTCAAAGATAGCGTCGAAAGATAATTTATTTTTTGCCATGAGTTAATGTCTCCTGTTTTCTTGTATTATTATTTATATAAATTAAAGTTCTGACAGCCATTCTTGAAAGATGCGAATCTTCTCTTCCATCAAGTCGTTCTGTGAAACTTTATTGAGTCGTTTCTTTATTTGTGAAGCTTTCTTTTCTTGCAGTTTTCCATTGTTCCAGATCCATTCCTTCTCTTCCATAACAGCAGTTACGAATGCCTCAGGAGCCGAAGGATCAGCAACAATGTCAGCAGCAGTCATTAGTCTGAAGTCGGGTTGCACAATATTCTTGGCACCTTGCTGTTTCAGAGTTCCGACACCACGAGAAGAAACTCCCAGAGTCGCCCCAGCATCAATGAGTGCCTTGACGATATTACCATTGGGTGTTCCTAGAATTTCTGCTCTACCAATGAAGTTATTACCATCACGAGTCAGGGATCGAATCATATGAGACACTCGCTCCAACTGAATGGTAGGAGTTTCAGGATGACCCAGTTCACCATAGGCCCGATTGGTATCAATATGTTCTTTGCTATATCGATCTATTTCTTCGGAGAGAGTATCAATAGGATACTCTCTGCCATTACGATTCACCATATCACCCTGAATGAAGATACCTTCCAGAAAATACTTTCTGGCTCCATCTTTTCCTTCTGTGATTACCTTTACTGAATCGTGGACTTCTGTTAAGAGTTTCATTTAGACTTTGACAACTCCTTATAGATTTGAGTACTGTTGAGAGTATCCGGTTGCACCAGACAAAGCAGGACCAGTCGAACCAGTCATAGAATAGAAACCAGTCGCACCAGAGTTATAGGTGCCAGTCAGAGGCTGCTTCAATACAGTCATAAGCACTGTGTAATATCCAGTTGCCGCAGTAAGAGAAATCTGACCAGTCTTACCAGCAACGGCAACATTGTTCCAAGCATATGCAGAGTAGTCTCGTTTGATTCTCATCTGACCACTACCACTTAGATTACAGATATTGACAGGAGAGGTGCCTACCCAGGCAAGAGTGATTGGTACCGATGCTGACCAATTGATAGATTCGATTGCAAGTTCGGCTGCAATAAGTCCAGTGGACCCACCAATAATACCTGTGGCACCTGCTGGAGACCAAGATCCTGTTGCACCAATTTGATTACCCACCCAACCAGTTAGAAACGAAGGATCAACAATAACAGAAGCAGATTCAGCAACATTCGAACCTGTTACCAATATGGTTGCTCTGTGTTGATCCTGTCGTAGAATTTGCGCTGTTCCGTTTAATGCCATATGGTGTCCTTAGTATTTCCTGATGATTTCTTGTTTCATATTATTCAGAATCTCAGTCGCCTTAGCATAAAGAATCTTACTAACAGGGCTTTCCAGTTTTGATGGTTGGTTCTTCTGTGTTGCTGTTAAGATATCTTTAATGTATTTATTCTCAGTGGATTTGTCCATATATGCTCCAATAATATTTATTGTTCTTCTTCAGGGGTTTCTGGAGTTTCGACTGGAGTTTCTTCTTCTGGAGGTGTACCACCACCTTCAATACCAGTTTCTGTTTCTCGTTCCTTCTCAGGATTAACCAGACCATTATCAATATCAATCTGTTCCATATCCTGATCGGTCTGCTTCAGGAAGTTCTGGCGAATATACTTCTGGGAGTAATAACCTTTACCCATGTCAATTGCCTGTTTTGCAACTTCCATTCTCCGAGAAATAATTTCGGATTCATTATATTCCATGAAGTGAGATTCACCACGGAAGTCATAGAAGATAAGATGTTTAAGTTCAGTTTCCCATTCATCAGGAGTGATGATCTCTTTGAGAATTAATTGTTTCCTGAGTAGATCCGAGAATATGACAGAGAATCTGGTTCTAAGTCGTTGAACAAACTTGAAGAACTTAATTTCTTCTCTGTTAATTTCTGTTGACTTACCTGTGTTGAATGTTGCAGCATCATCCAGACGAGCTACAGGGACGTGCAAAGATCGATATAGTTTGCGCTGGAAGTACTGAACGTCGGTGAGTTCACCAAGATTCATACCACCAGGAAGAGTTCCGATTTCTGTTCCACGTCCACCTTCACGACGAGGAAGCCAGAAGTCTTCGGTCATTGTCTGAGTCTTCTTGTCGTCTCGGACTTCACCAGTCTCGGAATCATATACAATCTTATTACGATATTTGTTCATAATATCGTTTACATATTGTTCGGCCTTGACCTTGGGAAGATTACCAACGTCAATGTAGAAGATTCTGCGTTCTGGTGCTCGGGATAGACGATAGATAACAGTAGCATCTTCGAGCATTCTTAGCTGATTCAGTGGCTTGATTGCCTTGTGAAGATAAGAAAGTACCACAATATTATTCTTATCATCCACAAGACCTGATGTTACCGAAGCCACCGAGTCAACCGGGAGTCTTAGATTCTGGTGCTCATTGTATACATAGAACTCGGTGATATCAGAGATAACTTCCACACCACGAGGATTCTTTTCTCTGTTTACTTCCTTGATCCTTTTGACCCTACGAGGATCCATATAGGATAACTGTTGAATACCATCTTTGGGACTATTGGTATCAATGGCAATATAGTAGTAGATTCTACCATCGACATACCATCTCCTAAAAATTTCGTATGAGTTCTTATCGAAATTTAGCAGAGACAGGATGGTGGTGAATTCCTCTCTGATAGAATCTTTGATATCGTCCGAATACTTTACCTTCTGAAGATCAATTGAGACAGGGGCTTCCTGACCATCAGTAGAGATAGCTTCGTTTACGATTTCGTCTACAGCGGATTCGACCTCGGCCTGAAGAGCAACTTCTCGATACTTATTAATCAGTAGATTCTCATTTGTTGTAGAGAATTCTAAAGAATAAGAAGTACCAAAATATCCACCAGAAGATACTACTGAGCCTTCGGTGTCAAGCGGAGGAACGATTGAGTT
>Ga0209084_1001446_pt1 | contig 19867 bp, 17 predicted proteins | sample C_130820_MF_Meta_FD_187309 | JGI IMG/M metagenome (GOLD analysis project Ga0209084, IMG submission 187309) | Freshwater microbial communities from Lake Croche, Canada to study carbon cycling - C_130820_MF_MetaG (SPAdes) (version 2) | ecosystem: Environmental > Aquatic > Freshwater > Lake...
ACCAAATGCCTTTTTGATGAGGTCACGAACCTCTTCATTATGGTCCAGAAGTTTGCGATTTTCGAGATCAGCGTTGTAGATGTTCGATGGTAGGAGCTGAGCTAGTAATTTTAGGGCAAGGGATTTCCCGCTTCCGATACTACCCGTGATCGCTATCGATGGCATCTGATGTTTTCAGCAGATCAAGAGAACCTTCCTTCTCTTGATCCGCTCCGTGATTATTTTCCCCTGACAGCGGTCGATGTCATGGATGGTTGGGGCATGTCTTGAGGTAGCCCCAGCGGCGTCACGATCTCTGATTCCTCAGTGTCGCCGCGACGCGGTTGGCCTTCGGCATCAAGGATGCGGGGCGTCACAAAGATAACCAAATTCTTTTTGATTTTCTGGTCGGCATCGGAGCGGAAGAGTCGGCCAGCCATCGGGATGTCCCCCAAGAGTGGCACTTTGTCCTGAACCTTTTGTACATCTTCACGGATGAGTCCCCCGAGGGCTACGGTCTGACCATCCCAGACTGTTACGAAGGTATTGACTTCGCGCACGCTAAAGACCGGTTGCTTGATCGTGTTTGTTGTGAGTGTTTGGCTAACGGGTGTCCTTAAAATACCTGTTGGTACTATTGAGGATACTGTTCCAACTGCATTAATAGGTGAGCCATAATTAATAAACCCATCAAAGTCAGTGACTCTGGGGTTTAGCTCCAGATCGATCGTGTAACCATCGGGACCAATTGTGGGTTTTGCTTCTAGGACAACGCCAAGATCCTGTTTAGTGAAGTCTCTTGGAAAGGAGGGGGTAATTGTCGGAGGAGCTTGTTCTCGGTCTGGTGTGCCTATCGTTAGGGTAGTTGTCGTGCCACTTTGGCTTGTGCTTTGTGGAATCTGCGGTGGATCATATTGACGCGGATAGATGAACTCATTGACGATCTTGACTGTAGCCTTGACGCCGCTCTTGGTCGTGACCTTGGGGGCGGCCATCAAATCTACCCCCTTTTTCTGATTCAGGGCATGAATGACCATTTGGAATTGAGGATCCGTGAAGACCCCAGCCACGCTAAAGACTCCGGGGGCAGGAGATAAGGTGCCGCCTGCCTGACCAGCTAGAAGGGAGGCGATGGAATTCTGGCTGATGGCCCGATCACCACTCCGGAGACTGCCCACGCTATTCATTCCCGTTGTATTGAAAGGATAATTCGCACTATCCAGAGAGTTAGCCCCACCGCCTCCGCTTCCATAGACGCCGGAGCCGCCTATGCTGAAGGGCCCCAGCAACCAGTCGAATCCCAGTTCTTGAATGTTGTTCTGGTTGATCTCGACGAATTTGGTCTGAATATCGACTTGTGATGGGGCAACCCCCATTGCGGCATCCACAAGGGCATCGATCTGGTCGATATTATCCCTGGTATTTCGAATCACGAGCTTACTTCCAGAGGGGAGGTAGTTGGCACTGGCACCATCCGGGAAAACCACACCTTGAGAAATCAGATATTCCTTGGCCTCCTGACGCTGCGCAACGCGTGCCTTGTTCGGGTCACCCACTCCTGCAGACCCAGCCTGAGGGAGAGATGCCCCTCCATCCAGAGCCTTAGGTGGGATGAAGGTTGGAGGAACCTGATACTCCTTGGTGATTAGGATGTCCGTTGGTTCTGAGAGAGGAACGATCGAGACAGCATAGGGATCGATCTTGAGCTTCAGGTTGCAGAGTTTGCTGATGTAGTCGAGGGCCACATAGATAGGCACATGGGAGAGAGCCAGCGTGATATGAGGCTCTGTTGATCCTACAGTTGACTGGGCGGGTACACCGCTCGGGACATCATTGGTGGAGGTCACAGCCTGAGGCGGTAATGCGGCGGATTGGGATCCAAGTTTTAGGAAAATATTCACTCCTTTGTGGCTTGGATCTTGCTCGACGCTTTTCTGCTTGAGGTATTCTACTGCCTCACTGATCGGTGAGTCACTCAGGTCGATCTTAGGAATAATGATGGAATTAAGTTTAGCCGTAATCTGATCCGTTCCCCGGATGTCCTGCTGACGACCTACTGATTCAGTCGTACGCCCCTGCTTCGACTTACGGGGTGGACGCTCCCAAGCTTTATCAACCTGCCAGAGCATTCTGCTTCGCGTCTCATTATACGCCTCGTCAGCGTACTTGAGTGTGGAGTTGTGGATTTCTTCCATTCCTTTGCGTGCGGCCTTGTTATAGGGGTCGATTAGCAGGGCCGCTTCGTATTGTTTGAGTGCCAGTTCATTGCGACCTGTTTTTGCAAGGTCGGAAGCCTGCCTGAGAAGCTTGATTACCTCTTCGCGTTTAGCTGCAAAGGCTGGAGTGACTGTCTTGTTAAAGATGCCTGGCTGTTCCAGATCGGAGAGAAATTTTACAGCGGCTTTAGAGCCTGGATTCATGGAAGGAGCCAAGATGGATTTGGACACGCTTTCAGCCGAGAGAGGGAGGCCGTTGATGTCCGTGATGCCGGATTTTTTTGCGATGTTGTCGGTGAAATCTCCGTTCTCAGCCAACTCACGAGCAAATGCCAGTGCGATGGTAGTGTAGTCGGCAAGAAGAAGGCTTCTCGTAGAATTTGCGGAAACCCCAGAGGGGGCCAATGTCATGGCTTCCTTAGCTTGGGCATAGGCCTCCCTAAGGTCGTGTTGGGAATATTTTTGCATGGCAGTCTTCATCAGCGATTGTGCCTGAATCATGTCTTCCTGACTGCGGACGATGGCTCTTTCCGCATCTGCAGCGACGTCTGGGGTCTGCGCCGTTAGCTCCCAGGAACTGAGGTTGGCAGCGACGATGGTCGCCACAAACAAGGCGTAGCGGAAGTCAGAGAAAGGGAGGAAAAGGAGAGAAGGGCGAGGAGATTTGCAGCTGGGCATAACATTGGTAAGCAACCTGTTCATCGGCTGGATTTGGATGCTGTCGAGGGATCACCCGGGATTGCCTCAGAGGCAACGGCCTTAACGTCGGGAGTAGAGATTTCCGTTTCATTTTCAACTGTTTTGATCAGGGGTTGGCCTGCGGGATCCAGGAGACCGGCTGAGACGAAGATGAGAAGGTTTCTCTTGATTCGCTGATTATTCGAACTGCGGAAGAGGGATCCTACTAGGGGTAGGTCACCCACAATAGGTGTCTTATCTTGAACTTTCTGGACATCTTCCCGCATGAGTCCACCCAAGACAACGGTCTGGCCATCATAGACCGTTACCTGAGTGTCGACCTGACGCACGCTAAAGACGGGTTCATTGATGATATTTTCAGTCAGTACAACATTTCTGGTATCAATTTTAATTCCATTTAAAGTAACGTTCGCAACGGTGTTAATAGGTGATCCATAGTTAATAAACCCTTGAAACTCAGTGACCTGAGGGGAAAGGCTAAGCTCAATGGTGTAGCCATCAGGCCCAACCGTTGGTTCCACTTCAAGTTGCACACCGCAATTTCGAGTCTCGAAGGAGGTAGGGGTTGCTGGAGTGGCTGGATTTACTCCAGTGCCTTGGGTCTGTGGAACCTGCGGAGGTGAGTAGTCGCGTGGGTAGGGGAATTTCTGAGTGATATTGATTGTGGCCTTGCGCCCACTGGTGACGGTCACCTTGGGTGCGGAGACAAGATCAACTCCCTTCTGTTGATTAATGGCTCGTAATACGACCTGAAACTGAGGATTGGTGAAGATTCCCGCAAGGGCAAGGACGCCTGCCGCCGGTCCTGCGGGCGAAGCGAAGAGGAGGGCGTCCAATGCATTCGCGGTAACAGCGGCCGAACCCGTGCGGTTTCCGGCAGTGACATTGCCGGCAGTGACATTGCCGGCGGGATCCACATTCATGGCTCCGGCAGGAAGTCCATCAACAGGGTTGACAAAGGGGTAATTGCCTCTGTTGGCCTGTCCTTGTCGATTGCCAACCGTGCCGCCTCCGGTATTGACTCCGCTGCCACCCGGAAGCTGGTATGCCCCCATCAGCCAATCAAAGCCAAGTTCCTCAAGATTATTCTGTGAGACTTCGAGAAAGCGGGCCTCGATTTCCACCTGACTGGGGGGCGTGGCTAGAGAGACCTCAACCAGAGAGTCGATCAGGTCGAGGTTTGACTGGGTATTCTTAACAAGCAGCTTACTGCTTGAAGCGAGGTATGTTGCGCTGGCTCCCGCAGGGAAGGTGACGCCCTGGGATTCCAGAAACTCCTTCGCACCCGCTTTACCGACTGTGCCTGATGCCCCTGGAACTCCTGCCGTCGGAAGAGCACCGGTTGGTGTGGAACCGGTGGCGCTGGAGATGAACCCTGGAGGTACCTTGTATTCTTTCGAGATCAGGGTTTCCGTTGGTTCGGAGAGGGGAACGATTGCTACGGCATATGGTTCGATCTTGACCTTGAGATTTGCTGCAGAAGCGATGTATTTCAGTGCTTCTCCGAGGGGAAGGTCGTTCAGCGAAAGATTGAGCTTCGTGCCTCCATCAATGGCTTCCTTTGCCGGATCGAGTTTGAGAACGATATTCACTCCCTTCTTGGCTGGATCTGTTTCGGTTGTGTCCAAGACACGGGATTTTTTCTGAAGCTTTTCCACAGCATCACGCACGGTCTCGTCGGACAGTGAGAGCTGGGGAAGCCTGATCTCTTGAAGTTTCCGGCTGATGGCGCTGGTGCCCTGCATGTCGATAGGGCTCTGCTCGACGATCGTGGTTGCGCCCGTATTGATTTTTGGCACAGGGAGTTCCCATGCCCTTGCTACGTCGGTGATCATCTGACTCCTCCGCTCGGTGTAGGCTGTTTCTGCGTAATCGGACCGTTGTTTGTTGATTTTTTCCATCCCGAGACGGGCGGATTTATTTTCAGGATCCAGATTGAGAACCATCTGATATTTGTTGAACGCTGCATCGAATCGACCCGATGCGTAGAGCCCCTCGGCTTCGTTCATCAATTGCTCAACCTGAGTCACCTTGGAGACGAATCCAGGAGTGATGGTCCTGTTGAAATGGTTCGGATCACGAAGTGATTTCTGAAGATTTAGCAAGGGTGCATAGGACGATGCATAAGGCTTATCGGTGGCTGTTTTCACAACCAACTCAGCATCATCGTAGTAGCCCTCACTCACCCGCTGCGTGGCCAATGCATAAGCAGACTTGGAAAAGGTCTCAAGAGCCAGAGAGCGCAAACCTGCAGAAGACTCTCCACTGGAGGGTAATGCATCGACGGCACTCTTGGAAAAAGCAAATGCGGACTCGTAATCCTTGTCTGCCATGGCAGTGACGGCTTTTTGAGTCTGGGTTTGCGCCCAGTTACTTCTTTCCTGAAGAATCCGGATTTCACGCTCGGATTGGCCGATCACCCCGCTTTGCTGCGCGTAGGCAAATGAAGATGAGAGAGCCGCTCCGACGATGAACCTGATCGCCAATACGCAAAGAATGGGTGTTCGCGGACGTGTCTTCGAGATGTTCAGGGGTTGAGTCATTGTGAGGCGCAGGGGAATGAGAGAAGAAAAGTTGTTCAAAGAGAGGGACTCGGACTCGGTGAAGGAGAGGGAGAGGAGGCTGACTTCAAGGTGTAATTTTTTCCATCTTTGTTGAGCAGAATCCCCTCTTTTGAAAAATCAACGAGCTTATAAGTTTCCATATGTTTTTTGTCCAAGCTACCCAGATTGAAGGTCTTGCCCCGTTCCACTGTGACATCCTCAACAGGGGCACCAGAGAGTTGGTAATGGAAGGTGACGCTTTCAACAAGTTCAATGGGTGATTTTCTGTATTCTCTAGAAGAATTCTTCTTCATAAGAATGTGGTGCTCTCCGGTGAGGGTATTTTCTAGAACCAGTTCGCCGACATCATACTCGGTATCATTTATCGTTTTTTTCTTATCAATGTAGTCTACCATTTTCAGGAAAGGGGCTCCGGGTACGGTTTCCCCTTTAAGTGAGGCCCTTACGGATGTGTCGGGGCGGTTTCCTTTTGATGGATTGGGAAGAGGTTGAGATGGTCTCAACTGATACTCAACTGTCAGATGATTTGTGTCGGTGATTCCGTTGGAGTCAGTGACCGCGTTCGTTTCAATGCCCACAAATTCCAGAATATAGCTACTCTTGCGGATATCATTTTCACTATAATTGAGTTTCGTGTATAGTGGGGGAAACTGTTCCGCGTTGTTTGGATCGGTTCCTGCCAGAAATTCCTCACGCACTGTAAAACCCTTGTGCTTGGGATCACGGTCTAGGATGTTGACGTCCGTGTAGTCGAGTTGATGATCGATCAGCCACTGGTTAGGAACTGGTGGGTAGAGAGGCTCGTTACCCACCATCGGATCAATGAGTTTACCTTCCTTGAGGAGATAGGGACGCGAAACCAGTGGGGATGACCCATTATCACTCGATTTCCAAAGATCGGGCTTTTTCAAATGCTCAACAGCAACAACGGCATTGGAAGAGGCCAGTGGTGATGGGCTTTTTTCCTGTTTTGAGATGGAATCGGCTCCTTTGAGGGAGTCTTGAAATCCGAGCGACTTGGTGATCAGAAACACAGCGGTGAGAACAATAATCAGCGAAGCGATTCCCAAGAGAACTAAATGGTAGAGGCGAATGATCAGATTCTTCATAGGCCCTTTCTTTTGTCAGAGGGTTTGAGTTGCAAATCTTTTGTGGCAGAGGACTCCTGACTAGGGAACTCCAGTCCTCGAAGCTTCAGCGAGATGTCGAGAAGTTCCCTGCCTACAATAATCGGGAGTCTCTGAATCGGTGCGGCTCCGTCCAGAGCTGGAGCTTCAGTGGGTGGCGGTGTGTCGCGTCTGGGGGGCTCGCTTGAGGTATTATGAACAAGAAGCTGATCAATGATCAGGAAATAGGGGGCCGTTGAAACCGCATTTACGATTTCTCGGAACGAACTCTGGTTGCATCGAAAGCTCACTTTCATGCCGCAGGCGTTGACGTAGGGGGTGGAAACTTTCCCGGGAACTGCTGAGGGTGTTTTTTTCAGCGAATCCTTTTTTTGCGACGTTTCTGCAGTGGATCTTGAGAATTCGGAGAGAATCAGATCCTTTTGGGCGGCAAGTAATTCGCCTAGCCAGCTCAGGACGGTGAGTTGTTTCGAAAGAAGTTGGACATCATCTTGAGAGGGAAGTCTGTTTTCGTATTCATCAAGGCCGAGATAGAATCCTGGTGGTAGTGTGGCACTAGTGCTATTGGCAAGTGATTTGATCCTAGTAACCTCGTTACGCAGTGCATCCTGAAAGCGTTGAGGGCGATCCTGGGGTTTTGCTTTCTCGATATCGGCAAAGGTGGGCACTTGGTACTTCTGAAGATACTTGACCAGGGCATCCAGATTGGATTGCTCGGTGATTATGGTTGATTCAAGTCTGGAGAGGTTATCCTGACTGGGGAAAGGGAAGGGTTTTGGTGGTTGAGAGAGCTTCAGTAGTTGGGATGACTTGGCGGTATAATCAGCAGAAGCCGTTCCGTAATCATCCCATGCCTGATAGGCCAGAAATCCAAGGATGAGTGTTCCAAGGATCAAGGATGCCAAAAGGGAGGCTGCCAGTTTGTTATCCACAAACCATTTGGTGATCTTGTTCATCAGTTCAAGGAAGGGGAGTAATAGGATTGCGAAGCGGAATCTTGAGTGAAAAAGGATAGGCCCAGAATTCCCCATTGGGACTGCCTCGCTGAGTGATGATCTTGGATTTTTCCTTTTCCTCGACAGCAAAGACATCTGAGGACTGGAGAGAGGTAACAAAATCATCGATCACTGAAGCCTGCTTGGGATTGTCAAGGTAAAGCCCTTTGACTTGGAGGGTCTTGACGGATCCATCATTATTCTTGGTCGCAACGCCCCTCTGAGGAATATCCCCCGCAGGTTGGATTTCGGTGATCCAGAGATAGCGTTCCGGTACCTTCACACTCAGTTCGATAAGGATCCTCGGGTAGGCTTCTCGAAGGCTAACCGCAGAAAGAAGAGTGTCACTGGTCTGGTTAATGGAGAGTTCGTTGTCTACCTTAGCCTTAATCTGGTTTGATATACTGGTTTCTTTGGCTATCTGTGCATCGATCGTTGCCGTTGTGGCACGGGTCAAGGAGGTTGCTTGCAAAGCAAAGCCATACAAAGCACCGAGGCTTGCAAGGAAAAAGAGGACGGCAGCAGCCAGGTAAGGGAAGCGTTTGGCGAAAGCTCTTTTCTTGGATACAGATGGGGGAAGGAGGTTGATTTTGGTCCGAGGGGAGGAGGTCAACATCAGGGCTCCTCCCACCAGTTCCCCTAAATTGTTGTGATTCGACTCAAGGAAGGAGTGCGCGGATTCAGCGACTCCAATGTCTTCCATAGGATTGAAGAAAGAGGTCTTTTTCTGCAGTTTTTCGTTGAAAAATTCAGCCAGATAAGGGAGGGACGCCATTCCTCCTGTCAGCAAAATTAACGTGGGTTCGTTTCCTCCGAGGTTTGACCTGTAGTAACTTAGGGAGCGACTGATGTCGGACTGTGTCTTGAGTAAAGTCTGTCTTGCAATACGGGCGATGTTGGCCTCAATGGGTTCGCTTGCTTGTTCGAAGCCGGCACCAAGCGCAACGCTACCACGTGCAATCTTTAACTTTTCTGCCTCATCAAGCTCTGCATGGATATCCTTGGCAATCGCGGAAGTGACAGCCAATCCTCCGGAGGGGATGCTTCGGGAGAAGAAGGATCCTTCTGCAGAGATGATCATGTTGGAAGTCCGAGATCCGATATCCAGCAGGAGGGTCGTTTCCGAGGTAGATGCTGGTGAAGCATAGAGGAACGCATCATAGAGCGCGAGGGGAGCTACCAGCACGGCAGTGATGTTGAGTCCGGTTGAGGCTACCGAATCGCAAAGCGATTCCAATAAGTCTGTTTTGATGGCTACAAAAACAACATTTACGGCACCGGACGGGGTGCTTCCCATCACGACATAATCCCAGACGACTTCTTCCAGAGGGAAAGGTATATTCTGTTGTGCTTCAAAACCGACAACAGCAGCCACTTGGCCCGAAGAGCCTCCAGGGACTTCCAGTGGGACAACCCTTGTGAAGACCGTATGGGCAGGCAGCACGCAGATGACATCCGAACGGGTGATCTTCCAAGCTTTCAGAATATCCTTAAGGGCGAGGCGGATCTGATCCGGACGAGAGGTGTCGAGCGCCGGATCGATCATGAACTCCCTTCGTGCTCCGCGAAGAAGCTTCAGTCCACCGTTCTCGGTTAATGCGAACTCGGCAATCCTTAGGGACTGCATTCCGAGATCGAGGACCAAGGTTTTTTTTGGCGATGCCATGTGCAGGAAACTAGAGGGGCGTGGTTTTCCGGAAAATCCTTACTGCTTCTTCACCGCCTCATAATAGTCGGAGTTGAGGGATGCAAAGGGAGTCTCGTTTTTACTGAGCAGATAGCCGCTTGTCTTTTGATATTGTGGCCACCACACACCGGCTGACTTGAGACTTTTTTGAGCAACAACCTCTCCTTGGCGGGAGATGGTGACACCGATATCGACTATAGCGGAAGAGGCGCTGGAGGGGATCTTCCCGTCGAAGAGGCGTTCTAATGTTCTGGGGCTAACATACATGACTGACTTAAGGTCGTTTTGCATGGCCGGCACGGAGATGTGGGTGATTTGCCCCGTGAGGAGGGTTCCCTGCGGGGACGATGAGCTCTTGTTTGACAGTAGGACGTAGTAATCCAGAACGATATCGTCTGCATACTTGTCAGTGGGGTTCATTGGCCCCGTAGGCTGCCAGGAGAAAGTAACTTCAATTTCCATCCAGCTTTTCGGGCGGGAGGGCTTCTGGGTGGCTCCGGAATAGGAGATCACAGGAGTGGTGACGATGGCTGGTTCAATCTTTGAAATCACGAAGCCCTTGGCGTTTTGCGAGTGCAATGACAGGCTGCCAAAGAAGAGAAATGCGCAGGCAACAAAGAGTCTTTTCAATAACTGGGGAAGAGTGGGGGTGCGCATAAAAATGAATCGTTCATACCAGCGGATTCCCTCCTCAAAATCCAGAAAGAATGTTCGTGGTTTATCTTTTCGCTAGGGATGTGATCCTGCTCCGCTATCTGGCTCCTTTACGGAATAGCACGGCGGGAATGGTACGTAGGATGATCCAGAGATCCAGAAGCAGGGTTTCCCTGTCAATGTACTCGATGTCGAGCTGTACCCATTCGTCGAAGCTTTTAATCGAGTTTCTTCCTTGGATCTGCCAGAGGCAGGTAAGGCCAGGCTTCACGCTCAGGCGTCGACGGTGGGTGCTTTTTTCGATGAGTTCGGTTTCGTAGTCTGGGAGTGGTCTGGGGCCTACGATGCTCATTTCTCCACGCAGTACATTGAACAATTGGGGAATCTCATCAAGGCTGGTGCGTCGCAGAAATCCTCCGAAGCGTGTAACCCGTGGATCCTTATTGATTTTGAATACAGGGCCCTCCATCTCGTTGTGCTCCGAGAGTTTGGAATGTAGTTCCGGGGCGTTGGCGACCATGGAACGGAATTTGTAAATCGTGAAGCGCTTCCCTCTCTTGCCACTTCGCACCTGGGAAAAGATCACAGGACCAGGAGAGGTGGCCTTGATGAGGATAGCTATCAGGAGACATAGCGGTGCAAAAACGATCAACCCTAGGGTGGCACCGCAAATATCCAGAATGCGCTTGAGAAATCGCTGCCAGAAATCGCCCGGGGCTTTTCGGAAAACAAGCACACGGTTTTTTCCTGCTAGTTCGAAGGAAGGCATCGCGATAATCCCGTGGATGCTCTCCGATACGATCCAAATAATCAGACCCTCGCTCTCACAGATCATCGGAAGATCATGGTTTGTAGGAGATTGTGGCGAGACGAAGATGACCCTGCCTACGGCGTTCTGCCGTATGCTTTTTAGGATCGTTTTTGCATCGTTAGTGGTCGGATCCAGCCTTCCGATGACCTGAAGCTCCAGTCGTTCCGAAGCGGAGAGTCTAGAGAGAAAGGCATCTCCGTCCGCATCGCTTCCTACCAGGATGCTTCGCTCTCCGAAAATGCCCTGACTGTAATGATGGATCAGGTATTTTTTCATCATTCCCACCCTCAGGATTAGGAACACAGGAGCCAGAATAATGAAGAGAATCAGGACAGATCGGCTTGGGATTTCCAAACGTCCGAAAATCGACGCGGTGCCGATCAGCAGGATGAGCCAGAAACCGGCCTTGGCGATTTTTCCTGAAAGAATCTCGAGGCGCTGCGAAAGGGGATGATCGTAGTAACCCTGCAGATCCAGAATCAGCGGCGTGAGGGGGATGATCAGCGCGAGCATCCAATACGTATGGGAAAATGATGGTATATCACCCAACCGGTCGAGGCTGATGATCCCTGTCGATCTGAGTAAGTAACACACCCAGAGGCAGACGCCGACCATCAGTCCGTCGAGAATCATGGGTAGATCCTTGGAGATTTCCTGCTTGCGGTTCATAGTGGGTAAGGAAACAACAGATGACCTTACTAGAGTGAGTATCACAAGCCGTCAAATCCAGAGCCTTCAGCCTCTTCTTCGGGAGGGTGCTCCCCTCGTCGTGGGAACGCTTCACGACCAGGCCGGACTAAAGTTTTTAAAAAGGGCGGCAGCCCGGGAGTCCTTGCTACGAGGTATCGATCTGCTCGAGGTGAGGCTTGACGCACTTCCCTTGACCGGACTGCCTGTGCAATGGGCTCGTCCGGTGATCGCTACGGCTCGCCATCCCCGCGAGGGAGGGGCTGGGAATCTTTCTCAATCAAGTCGTCAGGCCTTGCTTGAGTCTGCGCTTTCATGGGCTTCAGCTCTGGATATCGAACTCCGATCAGCCAGTGCACTCGCTCCCGTGATAGCCCATACTCATCAGCAGGGAAGGACGCTTATCCTGTCCCATCATGATTTTAAGGCCACTCCGACGCTTTTCGTGTTAAAAAAGCTGGCTTCTCAAGCCGCTGCTCATGGAGCGGATCTCTTCAAGGTCGCAACACTGCTGAGGGACCGCCATGAATTGCAGCGTCTAATCGATCTTCAGTTGAGCAGGACCGAGATTCCGGTCATCGCGATGGGGATGGGGAATGCTGGACGTTTTTCCAGGATCGTACTTGCGGGATTCGGAACGCCGCTTTGTTATGGCTGGCTTGGAAGTCCGCAGGTTCCCGGCCAGTGGCCCGCTCAGAAGCTCCGCGGAATCCTGGGCGAGGTTCTGCCGGCGTGAGTCCCATCGCATTGGTGCTGCCTCTGGCGGCAGGCTTTGGCTACGCCTGCGGAGCAGTCGCGATTAAGCGCGCTCTTCGTGCCGGGGCATCGGGTGACTGGGTGAATCTTTTTTGCAACACATTCATGGCCGTTTTGTTCCAAGGACTCTGGTTATTGCCGGGTCATCCCCTGACACTCGGGATGATCCTGCCACCAGTCGTGTGCGGGGTTCTTTTTTTTCTGGGACAGATTTTTACTTTCAAGGCCATCGAGACAGGGGATGTCTCTGTAGCCACTCCGCTGTTGGGATCCAAAGTTCTGCTCGTCGCGCTCTTCTCCTTTTTCCTGATTGGAAAAAGTCTTCCCGATGCCATTTGGGTGGCCTCATTGATGGCTAGCTTTGGCATTGCCCTGATCTCCTACTCTCCTGCCGGAAATCACGCGAGGTTGCTTGAGGCCGTTGCTTGGTCCCTAGGTGCCGCCTCCGTTTTTGCCCTTACCGATGTCTTGGTACAACGCTGGGTTCCCTCGGTAGGATACAGCAGGTTTGCCCCGATCATGTTCGGCTCCGTCGGTCTGTTTTCCTTGGTGTATGTCCTCCGACTGATGAGTTCAAGGGACAGTTTTCGTGGAGGAGGCACCCTCAGTTTCCTTGGTGCGGGGAGCTCATTTTTTACCTCTCTCCCCTGGCTTCTTTGCGGGGCCTTGCTGCTGGCAATTCAGGCTCTCGCCATGTACTCGTCAATCGGCCTCTTCGGAAGCGCTACGATGACGAATATCTTGTATGGTTCGAGATGTCTTTGGAGTGTCCTGCTGGTATGGGTTCTGGGTTCGATGGCCGGTGATTCTTCCTCGGGTCAAAAGCGGGTAGGGGTGATGACTCGCCGTCTGATTGGAGCGGTGCTTCTCTTTGTTGCGATGGCGCTCGTGTTGGAATAGCCCTTTTGATACGAAGTACAAAGATGAGCAAACTCTTTCCCGATCCTTTGTCTAAGGCTCAGCTTTCCGATTCCGAAATTGCTTCTGCGCTTGTTCTCCTGATGAGTGAGGAAATAGGAGAAGAACAAAAGAGTGCCTTCTTGTCGGCGCTTCACCGCCGTGGGGAAACAGCTGCGGAGCTGGTGGGATTTGCCCGCGCTATTCTGGAACGCGCCACGAAAGTGGCCCTTGAGCGTGAACCCGGCTCTCCTTTGCTTGAACTCTGCGGCACGGGAGGTGACCGTGCGGGATTTCTCAATATTTCAACCGCTGCGATGTTTGTTGCTGCGGGAGCAGGCGCCCGGGTCGTGAAGCACGGGAACAGGGGGGTCAGTTCGCGCTGTGGGAGTGCCGATGTCTTGGAGGCTCTCGGAATAACGCTCCACATCAACCCATCTTCGGTTGCCTCAGTGCTCGAGAGTGCCGGATGCGTCTTTCTTCTGGCCTCTGATTTTCATCCCATGATCGGCACTTTGGCGACGCTTCGGAGATCTCTAGCAGCGAATGGGCAGATGACTATTTTTAATCTTTTAGGGCCACTTCTGAACCCTGCGCTTCCCGAGGCTCAACTTACGGGGATTTTTAACCCCAGCCAACTAGTTCTCTACGCCGAGGCTCTTGGCATGCTGGGGCGGCATTCCGCATGGGCCGTCCATGGGGAAGGTCTTCAGAGTGACGGCGGAGTCGATGAGCTCTCTATCACGGGCCCTTCCAGGGTTGTGGAGTCCCGCAAGCGAAATGATGAGGTGCAGACCCTTCGGGAATTCGTCATCAACCCAGAGGAGCTTGGATTTTCCAAGATTGAATCCCCGGAACTGCTGCTTGGCGGCGATGCCCGGTCGAATGCCCTTCGTATCCAGTCTATTCTATCCGGCCTGGAAATTGGTCCTGCCTGCGACATGATCGTGCTGAATGCAGCGGCATCACTTCATCTTGCTGGGATTGGGACATCGCTTCCAGAATCCCTAGCCCTCGCCGTTGAAAGTATTGAATCGGGAAAAGCCTCGCATTCGCTGGATCGCCTCAGGGAGTCTTCAAAATCCCATGCTGCCGGTTAAATCCGCTTAGACTCCCAGAAATCCAGGGAGTTCTTCGGGACCGAAATCCGAGAGGATTTTTCCCTCCTCGGTTACAAGAACAGGAGCTTTCGACTGCCCTGAAATCTTCCTCATCTCCGTAAAAGCATTTGCATCAACAAGAACATCCAACACCTCATAAGCAACCCCCTTTTGGCGAAGCCATGATTCAGCCATGACGCACCAGGGGCATCCTCTTTTGATATAGAGTTTCATGGAATTCATCATGATGGTTGATCTCTCTTCTTGCCAGCATCCAGATCATGGCTCAGAGTATTTTATTCTCACGGCGCGTTCGTCTAGTCGGTTAGGACACAGCCCTCTCAAGGCTGGCGCACGGGTTCGAATCCCGTACGCGCTACCACTTTACAGGCACAGCCTGCTGGACTGGTAGGTATACGTCATATAAAATTTATTTATGGACCCCCTCCCGGAATCGATCGAACTCTATTGCAGGGCAGCTCATGAGTATAAGGCATCCGATCTTATACTGCATGTAGGGGAGCCTCCGATTGTCAGGGTTTCTGGAAGCATCACTCCGATGGAGGCGCCGTGTCTGAGTCTGAATGACCTAATGGCCTTTCGCAATCATTGCGGCGTTCCTTCGGAGGCAACGGACTATGACGCTAGTTTTGTTTCGGGCGAGGGCATCCGTTTTCGGGTGAACTTTCACCGTCAACTTGGAGCAGAGGCTGCTGTGCTGAGAAGAATCAGCAACACCCCCCCAGATATCGATGGATTAGGCGTTCCCTCTGATATCCTTAAGTCAATGGTCGCACGGAAATCAGGACTATTGGTTGTTTCAGGCCCTACCGGTTCGGGAAAATCAACAACTCTCGCCGCCCTGATTCAATGGGTGAATATGAATTTGGAGCGACATATTGTGACTATCGAGGATCCCGTCGAGTATGTGTTCGAGCGCGACCGCTCGCTCTTTACCCAGCGTGCGGTGGGTCTGGATACTCCTAGCTTTGCCCAGGGGCTCCGTCGCTCCCTGAGACAAGCCCCAGATATCATCCTGCTCGGCGAGATCCGTGATGCCGACACCGCAATGGTGGCCCTGCAGGCTGCTGAAACAGGGCATCTTGTTCTCACAACGCTCCACGCCTCGGACGTGGGTGAGGTGGTGGAGAGGCTCATGGCTTTCTTCCCAGATGGAGAGAGAAAGGGTCATCTGCAGGTCCTCGCCGGACAGTTACTTGGCATTCTCTGCCAGAAATTGCTGCCTAGCACATCTGGTGGAATGGTTCTGGCCACTGAATTTCTGACGAATCTCGGACTCTCACGCCAATGTATTCGGGATGCTGATCTTTCCGCCTTAAGGGATGTCATCATCCAAGCAGATTCTTCGGAATCATACGATTTCCTGAGCTCTTTTCTGGATCTGGTGACGTCCCAGAGGATTACCGAGGAAACAGCCCTTCTTGCGGTGCCGAATCCTGCTGAACTGAAGAGACGGATGCGTGGAATCACCAGCAGCACCTCTTAGCTTTTCTTTGCCATGAATGAACTTCCCGACATCGTCGATATTCTCAGGGAGGCCGTCCGGAACGGTGCATCCGATATTCATCTCTGTGCGGGATTGGCACCCTCGATGAGGTTGCGTGGTGATATACGACCTTGCCTCGGCCGTGTGATCTCGAATCACGAGTGCCGTGAGATTATCTTAGGAATCCTCACCGAGTCACAAAGGACGAGGCTGGAACGCGACTTGGAACTCGATTTTGGCTTGCAAGTGGAGGGAACGGGACGCTTCCGAGGGAATGCACATTTCAGTAGGGGAGCCCTGGAGGCGGTATTCAGGTATATTCCTGCAGAGATTCCGTCTGTCATGGAGCTGGGCCACCGTCCCTCGATTATGCAACTCTGCAATCGTACCGCCGGTCTGATCCTGGTCACCGGCATGACCGGTTCTGGAAAAACCACCACGCTTGCCTCCATGATCCGCTGGATCAGTGAGAACCGTGATGCGGTTATTGTGACAATCGAGGACCCGATTGAGTTTTATTTCACAAGCAACCGGTCCATTATCAAGCAGCGTGAACTGGGTGCCGACACGAGATCCTTTGAGGAGGCACTGCGCCACGTGCTACGCCAGGATCCTGATGTCGTTATGGTTGGTGAGATGCGGGACCCCGAGACCGTCCGTGCCGCTCTGACTGCTGCCGAAACGGGCCATCTCGTACTGGCGACACTACATACTAATGATGCACCTCAGGCACTGGACCGGATTGTCGATTATTTCCCCGGTGACGAGCAGGCACAAGTACTCGGTCAGTTGGCGAATTCCCTAGCCGGGGTTCTGGCTCAACGTCTGATTCCTTCCGAGGATGGTCAGCGGCGCATCATGGTCAGTGAGCTATTGATGAATAATAGCGCCGTGAGTGCCTGCATCCGCGAACACCGTTTCGAACAGATCGTCGGATTAATGGAAATAGGGCGTAAGGATGGCATGCATACCTTTGACGACATGATGGAAGAGCTCTACCTCTCGGGTTACATCAGCAAGGAGGAGATTGTGTCTGGATCCAGGGACCCAGCCCGCATGGAAGAGTTGAGGCGTAAACCTGCTCAAAAATCATGATCGCGCAGGCGGTAGGTTGACGGGTTATTTTTCTTCTCTGTTCCTGATCCTATCCTTTTTTGTTTCGCGCTTTTCTTCTAACGAAGCAATCTCGCCGGCGAGCTGCTTTCGAAGTTCGGTGACCCTTGCTTCATCAGCAAAGGCCTTGGCAATCTCTCCATCAATGAAGATGCGCTGCTCGGCGATACGGGCCTCAACCTCTGAATCGATTTCCGCCAGCATCCTTTTCTGATCGGTAGTGAGCTCGATGGATGGAGCGGTCTTTTCCAGGCGACTCATGGCCAGTTCGTAAGCTGATTTCATCTGTCAATCCTATCATTGCTGTTTCGGAAGAAGAACGTAATTTGTGGATTGCACACCGGGAGCGTCACGGGAAGAGTTTTCAGATGATCCGTTTACTGAGCACTGACTTTGATGGCACCCTTGCCGATACCCTTTACCCCGAACACTGCAGCGCCTCGCTAGAGCGTGAGCTTTCCGCAGCAGTGAGTGGAGGTGCTCTCTGGGCTGTGAACACAGGGCGTTCGCTGGAGAGTGCGCTAGACGGACTGAGGGGTCTTGGTGCATCCGTTGTGCCGGATTACATACTCTCAAATGAACGTCACATCCATAGGCCTGACGGTAAGGGGGGCTGGCTCGACTATGGGGATTGGAATGAAATCTGTAGAGAGCACCACGACCTGCTTTTCAAAGAGAGTGGAATATTCTTTGAGCATATCTCGAAGCTGGTGGATTCTTATGAAGGCGTTAGTTTCCAACAACATTACAAGGGGATTCCCGAGGGGCTCGTTGCTGCCAGTGAAGAACAGCTCGATCAGATCATCAGTGAGTTGTGGGCATTGCCGGGAAGGCCGGAGGATTTTCACTACCAACGAAGTAATATTTACCTACGGTTCTGCCACCGCAGGTATGATAAGGGTAGCGCGCTTGCCGAGCTAAGTCGACTGATCGAGATGCCCTCATCGGAAATCTTGGCAGTCGGGGACCATCAGAACGATTTGTCGATGCTCTTTGGTGATGTCGCGGCGATGGTCGCTTGCCCCTCCAACTCTCATACGAGCGTCAAAGATGCGGTTTCCAAAGCGGGAGGCCATGTTTCCGAACTCCCCGCAGGTGAGGGAACAGCAGAGGCCATTCATCTTTACCGAACGGGGAAAAAGTCCCCCTCGGAAAAAAGAAATCGGGAAGCGGTCTTATAAGACACACTTCCCGATTAAGATACTAAGCTTAGGGAAAAATCAGGCTTTCTTCTCCTGAATCCTGTAGTGAGCTTTACCTACTTTCTTGATCTCGGGAAGTTTCGATCCGGTACTGCTGAACCAGACATGCACGTTGGCATTCTTAACGCCGATCTTCTTGGAAAGATCAGTGACTTTCATGCCCGCGTCTCCGGCTGCCTTGAGCGCGGCCAGAATCTTCTTTTTGATGGCTCCGCGAGGTGCCCGCTTGGCTGTTCCCGCGATTTTCTTCCCTGCGGACTTGGGAGCTTTCTTGGCGGGGCGTCCACGGCGTTTGGATGTGGTGCGAACCGGCTTTCCCGAAATCAGCGAGGCAAGTTGTCCCTCGATAGTTTCGATTTGCTTGACGAGCGATTCCTTACGCTCCGTGAGTTTTATAAGGTTGCGCAAGGCAACTGAACTAATGTTTGTAATGTTCATAACAAAACCTTTTATTTGTTAAGTCTTTGATGATGGCAAGTATTAAAACGCCAAATATTCCGGAGTTTATAATGAATACTCCGTTTCCAGGATTGCTCCCTAAGGGGAAAGAGGTGAGCCTTTTTATCGCACATCTTGATGTCTTTGCGGAAATCCCCGTTAGTGAAGAGGAACGAAAACGCGCAGAATCGATGTCATCAACTGCAGCACGGCAAGCGTTTCTTGCCGGACGACGTCTTGTCCGAAACGTTCTCTCCCGTTGGCTTTGTGTGGATCCTTTAAAACTGCCAATCCATCTTTCGTCCGAGGGAAGACCTTCTCTGTTTGGGGATTCTCCCCCTTTCTTTAGTATCACTCACAGTGGCGACTTAGTGATGGTTGCATTCTCCGGAGAGGAAATTGGAGCTGATCTGGAGATCGAGAGACAGCTTGATAGTGTTGCCCTCGCTAACCGATTTTTTTCAGAACAGGAAGCTCTCCTGGTAAGTAGTGAAAAGAATGAGGAGACCTTTTTCAGGCTCTGGACATGCCGTGAAGCTGCAATCAAGGCTGATGGACGTGGTATTGGAAAGCTTCTTACTCTGACAAAGACTAAGGCGGCTTCTAAGGACGAGAAAGAGAACTGTCTGAATGTTGAGATCGGCAGCGATAGTTGGTCAGTTGCCCATTGGATGATAGGGATATTGGAGCAGAGGTACCATGTAGCGTTGGCCACCAAGATCAGGCCTTATCTTATTCGCTGGTGTGATCTCTGCTAACTGCTACTTTAACTTGCTTCATGTCATTTCAGGATCTTGGACTCTTAGAAGCCGTCGTCCACGGCGCTCAGCGGATGGGGTATGTGGAACCTTCACCGATTCAGGAACAAGCGATTCCCATCGCGATGAGCGGGGGCGATCTTATTGCTTCTGCGCAGACCGGTACTGGAAAAACGGCGGCTTTCGGGTTGCCTATTCTGAGCAAGCTCAAGAAGTCGAATGGCAAGACACGTTGCCTGATTCTGGAGCCAACACGTGAACTTGCCCTTCAGGTAGAGGAAGCGTTCAAGGAATTCTCTGCATTCACCGATCTGGAGACGGTTGTAATCTTCGGAGGGGTTGGCTACGGAGCGCAGCGCGAGGCACTGGCCCGCGGGGTAGACGTCATTGTTGCAACTCCTGGGCGCCTGCTGGACTTCATGCAGCAGGGGGAGATCAATTTCGCCGACCTTGAAATTCTTGTTCTCGACGAGGTCGACCGGATGCTCGATATGGGGTTCCTGCCTGACGTTCGCAGGATTGTTGAGAAGTGCCCCAAGGAGCGCCAAACACTCTTTTTTTCTGCTACGATCCCTGAGGAAATCGAGCGCCTCTCCTCTTGGTGCCTCCGCAATCCCGAAAAAATTTCCATCGGTGCCCGTCGCTCGGCTGCCGAAACCGTGAAGCATGCCTTCTAT
>Ga0209084_1001447_pt1 | contig 19860 bp, 44 predicted proteins | sample C_130820_MF_Meta_FD_187309 | JGI IMG/M metagenome (GOLD analysis project Ga0209084, IMG submission 187309) | Freshwater microbial communities from Lake Croche, Canada to study carbon cycling - C_130820_MF_MetaG (SPAdes) (version 2) | ecosystem: Environmental > Aquatic > Freshwater > Lake...
AATGGCCGCAAACGATGTAGGCGGTTTTGCAACATATAGTAATAAAGAAAACGCATTTGCAAGTATTTCAACGGGTTTATCGCCTACACAAAATGCTAACTTTTACACCGCAGTACAAACTTTCAACCAAACCTTATCTCGCCAAGTAGGTGCACAAATCGTAAGCGATGCAGATGCACAGGCATACATTGATAGAGTTTATACAGCAGGTGGAACTTTGACCAATACAGAAGCCAATGCAGTCAATCAATTAACGATTGACATGAAAGCGGCAGGTATATGGACAGCGATGAAAGCAGTTTATCCTATGGTCGGTAGTTCGGCTGCTGCTTGTGCTCAGAACTTAAAATCATCAAGTTTTACGGGTACATTTAGTAGTGGGTGGACTTTTGCTAGTACGGGGGTTACGCCGAATGGAACGAGTGCTTATATGGACACTACTTTTGTGCCTAATACTTTTAGCACAAACAATGCACATTTGTCATTTTATTCTCGTACTAATTTAGCAACAGGTACAAGATGGGATATTGGTAGTTTGTCAAGTGACTCAACAAATAATCCAGAATTTTCATTAACATTTGCAAATTCTTTTGAATCAAATAAGATGTGGGGGTCACTTGGGAATTATAATCAACCAGCATCTTTATTTGTGGGAATATATAATGGATTTGGAAATATTAATAGAACTTCATCAAGTGTACAAACTTTATTTCGTAACGGAAGTTTATTAAATACAAATACAACCACTAATGTTTTAACTAATGATACAAATCCTCTTTATATTGGTGCATCAAATTTGGGTGGAACTGCACAAAGATTCTCAAATCGTGAATGTGCATTTTCATCAATCGGTGACGGATTAGACAACACCCAAGCATCCAACTTTTACACATGCGTACAAACATTTAATACAACCCTTTCTCGCCAAGTAGTTTAACAAATATGTCTACACTGTTGTATATTTGTGATATGGGAAGACAATGGTCAACAATGAAACCATTAGATGCTAACTACATTGTTAGCAACTATGGTAAGAAAACCGTACAGCAAATTGCAACTGATTTAAACGCAACCACAGACAGAGTTCGCAGGGTGTTAAAAATGCAAGGCGTACCAATGATGGGCAAATCTGAAATGTATGCCAACATCAAGCAATTAAAGTTTGATTACGAGGATGCTTTGTGCGAGGATTATAAAAATGGTCTTTCACAAAATGGTTTAGTAAAAAAATACAAGATTGGTGCAGACAAAGTAAAGTTTTTGTTGGATAGAAATGGCGTTGATAGGTTAAAAGGCAAAGGTGCTTTTATGACAAAAGTTTGGGCAAATGGAAAACGCCAACCAAGAAATTGCAATAAGGGTGGAACTCAAGACATTCACAACGCCTTGTTTGGTAGATGGAAATCAAATGCTAAATCAAGAAATTACCCATTCACTGTGAGTATCGAATACTTGCAAAGCGTTTTGGAATCTCAAAATTATAAATGTACATTAACTGGCAGCAATTTGTTATGCCCGAAAACATACAATGAAAAGCGTCAAATGACATCTAACCCTTATTTAGTATCTTTGGACAGAATACAGAATGACTTGGGTTATGAAGAAGGCAACGTTCAATTTGTTTGTGTATGGGCAAACAAAGCGAGAGGCAGTTATGACAGCAATACATTCAAAGAAATAATCAATAATCTTAAATTATGTCAATAGGCTATAAATTATCAGAATCAGAATACAACCAAGTACAGGGGCAGTATTACACCGAATACCAATTTTTTAATTGCGTAGTAGATGCAGAAGGTATTTACTTCTTATTTCTCTCTACTGAGGACAAGATCGCCCTTGTGAACACGCAGTGGGCTTGGATCCTTTCTCTTCCAGAGGCAGAGTACGTACCACCAACACCACCACCATTTCCCCCTACTGAATAATGACTGCTCCTAAAAAAATATCGACCAATCCTTTGCCGATTTCGTTTTCGGATTTCAAAAAGAACCCGATTGCTGCTGTAGCATTTTGTATGTTAGTTGCTGTTTCGTATTTGTACTACGATGTAAAAACCAGTTATTCAGCACAGATTGATAATGCGAATGCAAAGATCACAGCATTGGAAATAAAGGTAGACAGGATGAGTTCAGCATTAAAGAAATCTGACTCCGCCCTCGCTGCCGCCATTACTGAATTGAGAATCATTAATACAGTCAAAAAATTATGAAACACGTACTAATTATATTCTGCGCCTTATTTTTGCTAGGAGAATTAATTTTCCCGGTAAAGGCTTTAAACTCTCCCAATGTCGATGAGATTGAGGAGATGTTGAAAAATGTCGAGAGCAACATGAAAATGGCCTCTGAAGTTACATCTGTCGCTAAGAAGCAAGGGGAGAAATTGGTAGAAACAAAAGTTGTAGAAAAGGCAGAGTTAAAAGAAGCGGTAGTAAACGCTGAGGCTAAAGTAGAAGTCATGGAAAAAAAGAACGAAGTTTTCGTACAGCGCATGGTGGAAATTGGCTTAGATACAACTACTGCCCCTTCAGAAGAGGCCAAGTTAGCGGGACCGATCTATGATGAGTGGTTAGCGTACAGAAAAAATGGTGGAAAATCAGATTTTGAGTACTACCGTTTGTACAAAAAATAATTTGTAAATTGAATTCAAAGTTATATTTTTGATATATGAAAAAATTAATTGGATTTATTAGCGGAATGTTTACTGACGAAAAGGGTAAACCATCGTCTAAAAGATTCGTAGGAATCGTTGCTGGTTTGATGTTGTGCATCACCATGTATGAAAACTCATTTACTGAGGCTCACTTTGCTCCTGCTGAATCATTGGTGAACGCTGTTGCTGCTTTAGCATTCGGCTGTTTGGGTTTGGCTAGTGCTGACAAATTCTTCGGAAAGAAGTCTGATGGCGAAGGATAATCCCATACCGAAGACTACAAAAGGCAAAAGTGCCAACTACCTACCTACTAAAAAGGGGGCGGGTATGACGGCAAAGGGCGTAGCAGCCTATAAAAAAGCAAATCCTGGCTCTAAATTAAAAACCGCAGTGACTGGCGAGGTAAAGGCAGGGAGTAAAGATGCAAAAAGACGCAAGTCTTATTGTGCTCGTAGTGCAGGGCAGATGAAAGATTTTCCCAAGGCGGCCTCAGATCCTAATTCAAGACTGAGACAGGCCCGTAAAAGATGGAAGTGCTAATGTTTAACTGTAATTTTGTTCAGCAAAAGTTAATGGAGATGAATGCCAAGACTCCCAAACAAGGTGGCAAAGTAAAAGTTAAGAAAAACAAACCAAAGAAATGAAAAAACCAATAAAGAAAGCCGCTGCTAAGAAGATTTCTGAGTACGGAGGAATGGAAAAATATGCTTCTAAAGCCGCTATGAAAAAGCACGAGAAAGTGGAAGGCAAAAAGGTTGAGAAGAAAGAAAAAATGATGTTTACTAAAAAGAAAAAATAATGGCTATCGAGAAACCAATTATCGGAGCAAAGAAAAAAGCCGCTAAGGCTAGAATGGCCGATGTAAAAAAAATCCCATCTAGGGGTTTAGCACCTACTGACAAATCAGTAGCGAAAAAAAATGCCGCTAGTGAAACAAGTAAAATAAAACCAAAAGGTATATCTGCAAAACCAATGACTGAATTTCCAGATAGTCACTTTGGTGCAGTTCCAACAAGTATGTCTGGCGAAGGAATGGATGTTTATGCTGCCCATATGGGGGATCATGCCAAGGCAGTTAAGAAAGGCGTTAATAAAATTAACATGAAAAAAAGAATGTCTCCTATCGAAAGAGATATTAAAAAGCAAGCCATAATGAAAGCATATCAGTCTGGTTCTGCTAAATCAACCAAGGCTGCTCCAAAAAAGCCAATGGCTAAAACAAAAAGCAAAAGCATGCCCGTTAAGAAATCAACGGCTAAATCAACAAAGTAATGGCTATCAAGAAAGCACAACCAAAGCCAGTGAAGAATACGGGATCAAGTATGTTCGACTATCAAAATATTTATAGCGGAGATCCTAAGAAACACCCAGGGATTGCAAAAGCAAAGGCGGATAAAGTAAAAGCAGCCGCTGCAATTGCGGTTTACAAAAAGAAATCCGATGCGGCAAAAGTGAAAGCGATTACCGTAGCAAAAGTTAAAAAGAAAAAGTAATGCCACTCGGGAAAAATGTTTCACAAAACGTCAGAGAACTGATGAAAAAGAACAAGGCTTATGCAAAACCTGGAGGGAAAAATCCACGGAGCAAAAAACAAATAATTGCTATAGCAATAAGTGCTTCTAAAAGACCAAAGAAAAAGTAATGGCAGGCAAGGCAAAACCCTCAAAAGAGTTAGCGAAGTGGAAACCAAAAGCCAAGCGTAGTCGCCCGGGTGTGGTTTCTAAAAAGAAAAACAGCAAACTCAAGTCAAGTAAAAACTATCGTAAGGCGTACAAAGGTCAAGGATGAAAAAGGGTTTGTACGCCAACATAAACGCTAAGAAAAAGCGTATTGCAGCCGGGAGTGGCGAGAAGATGAGAAAACCGGGGACAAAAGGTGCTCCGACAAACAAAGCATTCATCCAGTCTGCAAAAACAGCAAAGAAAAAATGACGCAAGGGTTTTTATTTGGAGTAATTTTCTGTATAGTTCTATGGCTATTGGGCTATGCCGTTGCCAGTTATAAGCACAAATCATGAAGTTTCTTACACCAATTTTACTGGCGATCTTAATCGGTTTGCTGGGTTATCAGATGTTCTTTCAGAAGGAGCCAGATACTAAAAGTGAAATCCTACATTATTTGGATTCAATTGAAAAGCACAACGAAGTCGTATTCAGCAAAATAGATTCACTAGACCGGCTGAAGCACGAGGAATACAAAGTCTACGAACAACTCAATTTAAAATATGACACAATTCAAATTGCTATTGACACTATGCCTGACATTGATGGCACAAAATATCTACTCACAATCAGTAGACAGCTTACCCTTAAAGGAGTTGAATAATGAATTTCTCAAAGGAATAAAGGCTCGAGAGAGAGTGGTAAGTCTGAAGACCATCATTCTATTAGACAGTCAGCAATTGAGTTTGTACAAGGACACAATCGTTCCAAATTACAAAAAGGCACTGGACACCTGCAAGTACGAGATCGTTCGTTTAAACGGGGTCATTGATCGCAAGGACCAGGCAATGAAGTTTTACAAGTACGGGTTTATTGGAACCACCGTACTTTTTATTTTAAAGTTAATTATTTGACATGAGTTTTGAAGAAAAGGTAAATCCCGCTTATTACAAGAACGGGAAGGTAGAGTGCATTGATGCGATCGAGGCGGCTACAATTAACAAAACAGGCTTAGAAGCCTATTGCACAGGCAATATTATTAAGTATCTTTGGAGATGCGAGGAAAAGAATGGTTTAGAAGACATTGCTAAAGCCAAGTGGTATTTGGATAAACTATACGATCAGATGAATAAAAATGAATAACTTAGAATCACTATTTAAAAAACTAGAGGAATTGGTAGCGTGGCATGATTACTATAACCAACAGCAAAATCCTATCGAAGCAAACAAAGTTCAAAAACAAATTGAACAGTTAAAGAAAACAATTACTGAAATAAAAAATGGACAAACTAAAAGCGTTTCTCAAAAAGGTCAACATAACTGAGGACGAAGCGATTGAACGCATTCAAGTTCAGATGTTTGACCCAGCCAAAGATTTCTATGGAACTTTGGTATCCGCATCCCGTCAGTTGATGGATGCAGTAAAAAGCAAAGAGATTGATTTAGATGACCCTTACTACAAGGCTTTATTCCAGTTGCTACAGGCAGGGGATAAAATCAATAAGAGTCTGAAACTCGCCCAACTAGAGGCATATCCTTCCGAGGAAGTAGTCGATAGCGAAGTATCGTTTATCGATCGCATGGCAGGTAAGAAAAAATAATGGAAATCCTAACTAAACAGAAGAGTTCAAAGTTCGTCTACGAGGATTGGGCGGCTAAATACCTCATTAACCCCAACGCCACTCGCAAAGAAAAGGATATCTGGTGGAACACCGAGATGGAATTCTGGCGCACCGGCCGATTTGGATTGACGGGGGCTCAGTATTTCTTTCTGAGTCAGGCTACAATCAAGGAAGCCACGGGTCTCAGAATCAAACCTATTTGGCGTGACTTGGACGATTTGATCTACCAATCTTACGACGAAGCCCGAAATACATATTGGGATTTGATGGTTACCAAACGACGTGAGGCAGGTTTGTCTCTGACCTTTGGGGGAGTGATTCCTGTATGGATATCATTGACCAATCCCGGATCTACTTCTCTGCTCACCTCCGCGGATAAAACGCGACTCGAGGAAATGTTCAAGGACAAGACTCGTGTAATCTATGATGGCTTGGACGATTACATCCGACCTTCGGTTATTAGTACACGTCAGAGCGGTTACCTGCATATGGGTCAGTTGGATCAAAAGACAGGAGCAATCTCTGGACTTGACTCAAAGATTATTACCCGTGACACGGTGGATAGCCCTCAGTCATTGGAAGCGTTTCGTGCGATGCATATCTTTTTGGATGAGTTCTTTCTTCATCCTAAGGCAGATGTAGTGTATCGTTCGGCACAGGCGTCAACAAAGAAAGGTTTCATGAAGGTGGCTCCTATTGTTATGGGAGGAAGTGCCGGGGAATCTTCGGTGATAGGTCAGAAGAAAGGAGCAGAACTTTGGCGGAATGCGGAAACGATCAAGATGCTTACAGTTTTCTTGCCGGGATGGATGGGTATTACGGCGGCGCCAGAACTTGATGCAAGAGGTAAGGAAACAGGAAAGATAATTAACTTCTGTCCTAATGGATGGAGTGATGAAAAGATTGCTACTGAGTGGATTCTGAGAACCCGCGACAACTTAAATAAACTTGAGGATAAGAGTTTCTTGGATTCTTTCATCAAACAGTATCCATTGGATATCCAGGAAGTATTTAGTGCCAATGCAAAGGGTGCTTTACCTGCGGATGTGATGGCTAAATTAAACGAGCAAGAAAGGATTATTCTCGGAAGCCCCCCGCCAATAGAAAAGTGTAACCTGTCGCGCGATGTAAACGAAAAGTTGCAGGTGAGTCCAGTACAAAACGGCAAGATTCTGATTTTGGAACGCTTCAACCCGCTTCACAAATACATCTGTGGCATGGACCCGATTCCATTCGTCTCGTCGAAGTTGAATGATGGCTCTGACAATTGTATTGTGGTGAAGAATTTAGACACCAACCGCTACGTTGCTATTTACAAAGAGCGCGCGCTGGACCCAGATATCATCATGCACAACAACATCCTGCTTCAAGATTATTATGGCAAGGCAAAGGTGATGATTGAAGTAAACCGAGGAGGTGTAATCCTCGATCACTATAAACAGCGTAACAGACTCGATCTCTTGGCACAGCGACCATCGCTACTGGGAAAGGTTTTCGTTAGCGGAGAACGCTCCTTTGGATGGTATAAGAACGATCATACAGGAGAGAGAGCCAACTCATACATCATCGATTACTTAAGAAAGTACTGGGACTCAGTTTATTTTATGGAAATCATTGAAGAGGCCAAACTTTACCTAGTAGACAACACGGATATCGTGGATGCTATGGTCTCAGCAGAAATTTACCACCGACAGATCATCGAAAAAGGTAAACGGGATACTGGACCCGAGTTAGAGGTCAAGAAAATCCCGTTCATTGAGATGGTAGACGGCCGAGCCGTTAGGGTGTGGAAAGAGATTCGTGTGGAACGACGGTAACAAGGATGTCTTCTTTTACCTTCTCGTAGACTTTGGCATAGTGCTTCGAAGACTGCATGAAATTTTCATGTTGCTTTACCGAATGAATCACTGTGCTGTGGTCTTTGCGGAAGATCGTGCCAATCTTTTCGTAGGTGTAGTGTAGTTCGTTCCTCATATAATACATGACCTGCCTTCGACAATCTACAAACTCTTCCTTTCTTCTGTTGCCACAGAAATCCAATATGGAAATCGTGTGTACTATGCACGCACAATCAATGACCTGCCTATCGATCGTCTTCAGCACGTTGTAGACGATGATCATGCTCGGTCGTTGGGGTTTGGTAGTGATAGGATTCAGCGTACGATTTTTATACTTTAGGTAAAAGGCATTTCTATTGATCGCGCGAATGATGCGATTCGTTTCTAAGGAGTCGAGTTCCAGTTGGTGAACTACTAACTCCAATATCTCAGCGGTAAATTCTGCTACGGTAGGCATTTAAAATAAGGTTAATTGTTTGGGTTCGATTTCATCAATGATTTTGTAGCATTCCCGAAAGTAAAATTCGTAATGCAGATTGTAATCTTCGAACTTGGGTACGCTAAAGTACCGGTTGAACAAGACAGTTTTTTGGTTGGCTAGAAGGTGGTGTACTCGTCCGTCTTCGCATACTTTGAACGAAGTGCCCCCGTCTTTCGTTGTCGAGTAAAACCGAAGAACTTTGCCGTGATTCTCCGTAATAACTGTGTTTTCCTTCGAGTAGTTGTACTCGGCATGCCAGCCTTTAGTCGCTTTATATCTTCCACAAAAATCATATATGTTGGTGTTTTGTTTTACAGTTGTTTCTATTGGTATGTTGTTTAAAAAGTATTGTTCTAATGCTTTGGCTACTACTAAAAATGAATTGTCTTTGTGAAAGTCTTTTACCGTTTCAAAGATACCCTTTCGTTTAATTTTTCCACTCATCGAAACGGCTAAATAATTATTTACGTTAAAAATAACCATCTTTTTGTAGTCGCTGCTCTCAAGGATTAAGCCAGTGAGTTTCATGAATCTGTTATTGATGGCTTCCAGAGTCTTTACGCTTGATCGATTGCATCGTATGGTGATACCATCGGTGTTGATTTGTAGGATTTCAATGTCTGGCACCCCATCCGCATACCACTCAGCAAGCATCGCCAGAGTCAACTGACCATTTAAGGTGATGCTGTAGAAATAATACCGGTCAAAGAAGGCACTGGTTGATTCTCCTGTCTTTCCAAACACCCCGTTCAAACTGAGTTTCAAGCCGTCATCCTTTACTGTGTCCTTCTTTCTTTGAGCCTCGACCCTTTCCTCGAATAACTTGCGATACACATTGATGAATACATCTTTGGGGATGTGCTTTGGGTGTAAGCCGTTTTGAATGGCAAGGTTAGGATAATAGGATTTTACATCATAGTCGATGATGATTTTCTCATCGTCAGAGTCATAGACCCCGGGCGTAATGCATCCGTGAATTCCACCTACGCCAAAGTCGTAGCGAAAGCCCCGGTAGGTGACGTTGTATTTCAGTTTGTTGTTATCGTTGACCACCGTCCACCGCACCTTCTTCAGCAGGTCGTTCAACTCATCGCTGTTGAATTTAACATAGGGCAGAATACATTTGTTCAAATCGACTTCCTTGTCAAACTTGATTTTAGCCTTCAGATCATTGCGACTCACTCCGCTTTCCTTCTTGATGTACTGAAGAAATATCTCCTCCCCAATGGTGATGTCTGGGAAGTTGATCATGTTCTTTTTATACACCCGGCTTAACTCTTTGCGGAATTCTATCTTGTCAAGGTTCAGTTCATAGAATGCCTTGGTAGAGAGAACGTCGTTGCGGTTGTACTTAATCACCTCGTCAATCAAAGAATCGGGTACAGGCTCATTAAACTTCAAAGGCATGTCTTGTACATTCTCCCAATAAATACTGCACTGGAGGGCTTTTAATGACGTGCTACGAGCCTTGTTATTGTAGTGATTGATCAGAAATAGGTCAATCTCATACTTTCCCTGGAACTTTTCCTTCTTTTCGTTTTGAATGTAGACTTGAACTTGATGGTAAAGAGAATTCAGTAACTGCTCGGGGCTCAGTTTTTGAAATAACGAGTAATTATTCATTACCATTTCAAGCACCGGGGCATCAAAGTATAAGTTATTGAATCCAATTCGTAGTTTAGGCAGACAGTTGTAGTGAATCATTGCTTCCAAATCGTTGCGCGACTCGTGAATCACGAACAGTTTTTCTTCTCCTGTCTCGATGTCAATATCCATGTAACAGAAGAAGTTCGGAAATATCTCAATGTCATAGACTACTGTCTTCATCTTTCAGTTTGATTAGATAGTCAAAGAAGTACATGCCATTTTCAATCAAGTAGTAACTGTGAATGTTGTGAGAACGTCGCCAGTTACGACTGTAGATTAGAAATTTACAATCATTCATTGTCAGAATGAAGTGGTTGGGGTGCAGAGAACATTCCAAATTCTTAAGGGCTTTTGCTGCACTTTGCATTCGGATGTAGGTATTGGGGTTGACATTGATATATTCAACGTCTATTTTCCTTCTAGAAATGTATCTGAGAGAACTGATCAAAGAGGTTGTTGGTGTCATTGTAGTCGATTTCGTTTGTCCATATTTCAGTTTGTTCCTTGTATCTACCGCTGGGCAGATCAAAGTCCATTGTTACGTTACCTACTTTGCCCATGAAGTAGTGTTTGATTTTCTGTACGTGTATTTCTACAAGGCCAGTTTGGTATTGCCGGTGCACCACAAATCCGTTGTCACAGACGTTAAAGAAGTGGTGGGAGCCAGAAATATCATAGAGACGAGGCACATCGTACTCGTTTGTCTGCGCATTCTTACCCATCTTGCGCGGGTGGGCTATCAAAACGATTAACACATCGTTGGTCAGAGCGAACTTTTTCATTTTGACGAGCATCTTACCGATCTTTTCGTTCATGATTTCTTCCTTAGAATCACTTTCGATGTAGTTGAATGGGTCAAAGACTATGCAGTCCACTCCGCGCTGGCGTATCAGATTCTTAGCGATACGTAGAAGGTTGTCAATTTTGTAATCATCAAGGTTGTTGGTGTCATAGAAATAAAACTTACTGTTAATTATTTCCAAGGCTCTTTCAAATAACTCTTTGGTCATTCGGTTATTGCCATGCACGGGTTTACCTGCGATCTGTTCTGCCATACGAATCGATTTTAGTTTGTTATCGTTTTCTGGACTAAACATTCCGAACTTCCAGTTCTTACGACAGGCCAATCGAATACAAACTTGGTCTACAAACGTACTCTTACCGCTACCAGGGATGCCCGAGGCCACTACGAACTGTCCGCGCTTCCAAGAAATCAGTTGGTCAAGTTCCAGATAATCCAAATTGTCTCCTTTGGGATAGCCATTCTCGTAGATGAAGTTTAATTCTTTGTAGTAATCCTCGACACTACTGATCTCGGGGATAGGTAATGGCTTTGCTTTGTCTTTGATATCGATCAAGGCTTGCTTGCCTTCGGCTATCAGCGTATCGTTGGCGTCCTTGTGCTTACCAAAGTCAATAATGAATACGTTGCTAGGCTCAAACCTTCGAGATAAATCGTCAGATAACTTTTTGCCAGGAGCATCGTTGTCGGTTGCAATGTAAATCAGTTTGTCTTGGAAGTATGAATAGGTGTTATCGAGCCACTCAAGATTATTATTGCCTGCGTTGGCACCTGCTGGGCAACTGATGGCGTAAGGAAAGCCACACTCAAACCATACCATTGCTTCTTCTTCGCCTTCGCAGATGATGACGGTGTCAGAATCTTTGATGCCGTTTAAGTTGTAAGGGATCTTTTTGGCGCCAGATACCATCTTGAACATCTTTTCTCTAGTCTTAAACTTGATGTTTACAAGTTCATAGCCTTCGAAGTAGTTAAAACAAATGGTCTTGTGGGGCTTTCCATCCTGTGGCATTGTTTCAATGCTCTGAGTGACCTTAAAATGCTTCACTGTTTCGGCACTGAGGCCCCGCTTTTGAAAATGCTGAAGCAACAAATCGTCGGGAGCAGTTTCTTTAGCCTCGGGTCGGTTGTACTTCTGAATAACCACCGTTCCTTTCCACTGACAATGGTGGCATTTGTACAACCCTTCGTCGATATTAACCGAAAGAGAGGGATCAGATGTCTTTTTGCGAGTGGCAGAGCACCGGGGACATACAGTTTTGATTACTCCGCTGAACTTACCTTTGGTATCAATACCAAGTTTCATTAAATCGCTCTGATAACTCATACGATTAGTGGCTTCTGTTGTCCTTTGGGTAAGTTAATAGCCCACCGACCGGCAGCGGACTTCCAGATTTTCATTTTATTCTTGCCGATCATCCAACCTTTACTGTCGTAGAAGTAAACGAACTCCTGGGCATGCTTCATTGACTCAGTAACATTCAATTCGGTGAAGTGAGCGAATACATCTTGGATTGTAGGAGGGATAAATTTCTTGGAGGTGGGGGTGTCAGATTTCATAGCATCTCTAATGAGTTGCTTCTTTTCTTCTGGTATATTAACCTCAAGTAGGATGTTTGCAATGATGTGAAGTAAGTTGTCTGAGTTGCTCATTTTATGATATTTAGTTTTAACTTTTGTTTTAAAAGGGGTTTGTAATTCAATGGACTTTCCACAATGTCAATTTCTGAAGAAGTCAGCAAATCTAAGTGCGGAGATTCAATTATGCCAACAAATTCTAAATTATCCACAATGTCAGACCAATTTAATTTCTTGATATAATCGATAAGTGAGATCAAGTCAACGCGATAAATTTTACTTGGGTATGGCTTCTCTGTGTTGAATAAGAATCTGTTACGATGTTCGTACACATGTTTCACCGATATGTCAAAGACAAACCCGTTCTGTGTATAAATTCTAAAATTCTTTGGAGCTTCATATGAATTGCTCATAGATGTTATTGTTTACAATTTTGATGATAGTGGAGTGGTGAAACTGCTTGCCGTTCTTTGTGGCAAAGCCATCTTTATTTAAGAGCCTGGCAATCTCGCTGTAATTAATGTGCTTTTCCCAAGTGAATATCTGCCGAACCACTTTCATTTCAGTTTCGTTCACTACTAGGTTGCCGTCATTCTTATCGAAGCCAAGCGGTGTCGGACCACAATACACTTTGTTTTCCTTCTTCAAATACTTCATCACCGAGGAGATCAGTTCCCCTCTTTGATTTGATTCAAACTCAGCAAACGCTGCGATCATCTGTAGCATCAACTTGCCATGGCTCGTAGAAGTGTCGAACTGAAAGTCCAGCGTGTAAAACGATACACCAAAGTTTTCTAAGAATGCCACCCATTTCAGAGTGTCCTTGGTGTTTCTACCGAAACGAGACAGGCTGTAAACAACAACGACGTCGACTTCCTTGCGTTTAACCATCTCGATCATTTTCATGAAGTCTGGTCGGTTTTCGAACTTTCGGCCGGAGACCCCAGGATCTGAAAATGTGGCTACGATTTCGTAGTTGTTTAGTTTGCAGAACGCTTCGATGCGGTCTTCTTGGTTGTCCAGAGATGATCCATCTTCTACTTGATTTTCATGAGAGACTCTCGTATAATAAACGGCTCTCTTCTTCTGTAAATGGTCCTTCGGGTGTAGTCTTTCGCTCGGGTATTGTTTCGATTTCATTTTTCTTGACGTTTGATAAAATTTCCTTCATGATGAGTTGTAAATACAATTTCTTGCCAATCTCGTTGGCTTTGCAAAAAGTGTCTATGGCTTTGTAGTTCTTCGTTGATAGTTGTACGTAGGCATAACTTGTCTTTTGATACTCTACCGCGCTACGAAGAAGCGAACTCCTGTTCTTGCTGATGTAAGCATGCAAGAGGTCATCAGCCAAAGAGTAAAAATTGGTGTAGCCATTGGCATCAGCGATTTCTTTTAGTTTTTCCAATTGTTTTTGGTTCAATGTCATTTTCAAACTATGCTCATTGATTTTATATTTCCTGTCCATATCTTATTGTGTAGTGTATTAAGTAAACGAGAATGACTAATGCGACATTAAACCAAAAACATTTTTTGGCTCCCTGCAATGCCTTGTCTCTTTTAGTCCCAATCGTATATCCCCTGTGATGTAACATAGATAAGTCTAAAATTAATTCTGAGAGTGGTGTTACCGTAGTAAACGACGCCACCTTGATAAATCCTAAAACTGGCACCCATTAGACAAGGGTTAGTTTGTACAGGGTTTTGTTGATTAGACCCAGCATTTCATCCATGATGTTCTGTAGATCCGAAGAGTACTTGCTTCGCTCCTGGGTGATGATTTTTTTCAGTTTAGTCAAGTGTTCAAGCGGGTTTTCGGGCTTCAGAGGATCGATAGCCATGACTTCGATAGGTATTCTTCTGCTTTGGCCAAAGTAATTCTCGGTGAATTCGTCTGTTAGACCAAGGATACCATCGTAGTATTCGCCTAAAGTTTGGTGCTGAGAATACGAGGTGGTACTCCAGTGAGCCAGATGCATAGCATCTCTAGATTGTAGTAGTGTCGATATAAATTTTTGAGTAATCATATACAAATTTATTGTTTTAAAAGGGTATCAATAAGTTTTGCCAAACATATTTTGGCTTCGGTCTCAGATACAAATCGTCGAATGATGACTCCTTCGAAGTAGATGCGATATTCTGGCACCGAATTGACAAGCGCAGTGGTCATGAGAGGCAGTTGATGATTCATTTGATCTTGCTTAAAGGAAAAAGAGCCAACCCCAAGACAAATAGAAAGGACAAACCCATTCCTCCCGCGATGATCTGCGCTACGATAGGGTATTTTACAATCAACCAACCATACGTCAATCCCAATAGAACGATGATTCCAATGTAGGTAAAAATTATTTTTTTCATTTCAGTTTAGAATTTATTGATGTAACCTTGTTTTTTCATTTGGTACAGATGGTAAGATACGATTCTATTCCATTTTTTCCAACGAGAGATAAGACTTTTCATTCTGCATCGAGATAAAGTGATTTGGCCTTGGCAAAGCCTTGGTTATACGCTTCTTGCTTTGCGATGTTCTCCCTGTCTTTGGCTAAATCGAGTAGTGAGTCAATTACATATCCATCACCTTTGATTTCTAAAGTTTCATATAGTTTTTGTGCAAACCACTCTACTGCTGTCTGTTGTTTATTGTTGCTCATTTGTTACCTCCTCCGTAGGTTTGTTCGTAGTATTGTTCTGCTTCATCATCACCAATAGGATACGTATCCGCTTTGTAGGCATCTTGAATTTGTTCCTTCTCCATTTCTTTGGCTTGTTCAAATAATAGTTGGTACAATTTACCATCTCCTTTCATTGTAAACCTATCATATAGTTGTTGAGCAAACCACTCAACTGCCGTCTGTTGTTTATTGTTTGTCATTGCTCACCTCCTCCGTAGGTTTCGTTGTAGTATTGTTCACCCATCCAACTCACAAAACCATCTTCGTTGTATTTCCAACCTTTATTAATGGCTTCAATAATTGCTTTAGCAAACATTTTTTTGGCCTGTTTAATTACAATTTCATCTTTTTTTAAATAAAATCCATGTCCACTTAAATTTTGTATAAGCCAATCTATTGGGTCTTGTTGTTTATTCTTGCTCATAATTTTTCAATAATTAAACCCCATATAATTAAATAAATTACAAATTCAATTACTAATTCAATCGTCCATAATAACTTTGCTTTGATTCTTTGTTGTTTATTGTTTGTCATTGCTCACCTCCTCCGTATGTTAATGGAACTTCGATTACTTGCACTCCGCAATGGTCTGCGTTATCCCAGAAAGTTGAATCATCACAATTTAGAATCTCTAATAGATGATTTGCTTCTTCTTCCGTTGTTTCTTTAGTATTGTAGATGATGAGAGTTCTTTTTGTGGTGATTGGTGCTAAATTCATAAGATGTTTTTTTACCATTTCTTGTGCAGTATCTGGATTATTCTCGTAGTAATTTTTGATTGCCTCAGCAGTGTTTAGCAATTGATGTTGTGTGTATAGTTTCATTGATCACCTCCTCCGTAGGTTTGTTCGTAGATAATTTCAACGTCTTTATCTTCGATATTTACAACATCGATAAATTGCTTTGCAAATTCAATCATTCTTTGCTTTTCCATTTCTTTGGCTTGTTCAATTACTGCTAATTTTTGTTCACGGGTATAGTTTACCCAATCTGTTGTCCATATATGGCTTAACAAATAATTTACTGCCGTTTGTTTATTATTTTCCATAGTTTTCAATTTCTTGTTTTACTTCTTCCCAATAGTTTGATAAATACTCATCCTTGTCAACGGAGTTGATACTTAATATCTCATCAACCGCAATTAAGGCGTATTGCTTAGTCATTTTTTTAATTAGTTCTTTGGCTTTGTCCACTGCCGTTTGTTGTTTATTGTTTTTCATAAGTTTTCTATTTCTTGTTTTACTTCTTGAAAATAATCTCTTGCGCTTAAATATCGAATACCATAAGACATCAATTTAATTACATCAAGTATTTCATCAACACAACTATTTGCGTGTTCTTTACCCCAACCTCCAAGAGCAAATTTGTCAAATAGTTCTTGGGCTTTTTCTTTTGGTGACATTGTTTGTTGTTTATTGTTTGTCATTGCTTTGGTTTTATCGGGGTTTGAAAAACTAATTCATTTGTACTTTGTTTGCTATGGCGGTAAACACAAATCTGATTGTAATTTTCGCAGTAGTGTACGTCAAAGTAAATCTGATTGCCGTTGCCGTCAGTTACATTTAATGTTGTCCACCAATCTGACTCCCCAGGAGTAATTTTTAGAATAACAAGATTGCCGGCATAGGGAAACACAAGTTCATAGTCTTGAAAATACTTTTTCTTCGGTAGGGCCTCAGTGTATTGACTAAACTTTGATCTACGCATTCTGAAGAAGCCTTTGTGTTCTGGAAACTCATTGTCAAACAACCTAGCAAACAAGGGAGCAAAGTTGTTATTGATTTTGAATTCACCATCGCCTTTTTCAGCGGTCTTCCATCGAATGATTTCAAATATGCCGTTGGCACCATAGTGAGCAAATCCCATTGCTTTAGACTTTAAAGCAATTTCTTTGAATGCCTCATACAAATGAGGATTGGTTTTGTGGTACTCGATAAACTCCTTGTTATCGATTCCTTCGAATAAATTTAGTTGTGACATAGGTTGTGTGCTTTGTATAGGTTTCGTTTGTTATATTTTATGATTCTGTTAGATGTGGTGTCGTAGTGGTATCGAGTTTTACTGAGCATGTTTTCATCAAAGATAGTTTCGCGGATGGTTTCTGCCAAAAGTTGGTTTGATTCATCAATCTCTGATTGGGTGTATGGTACTCCGTAGAATTCCGCTTCGGCAGGTTCGCTGATAATCATCCCAGTATAAAATCCAGGAAGGGCGTGCTGATCAAAGAACGCATTGGCATGGCACCATACAGCGACCAATTCTTTGGAGGCTATCTTTGATACGTGAGATGCATTAATCATAATTCTGTGGTGACCATAAAGCCCCCCTTGATAACCATGTCCTAGCATGATGATACGATCGTGTTCGTCGATTAAATCTATGAGGTCATCGTTGCTTACATAGTCAGTAACGACGTTCCAATTTTTACCTTGGTAGATACGACTTAAAAAGTCAGTTGAGGCATCCTTAGGATGGATTACAAGTGTTTTCATTTTAGTGTGTAGTTGTTAGGATGGTGGTGAGTTCGTATTCAAGACTTGAGACAGGTTGGTCTAGTTGCCATTGGCTTAAGAGTTCGACGAGTTGTTGGAATTTGTTCTTGTCATACAAGATGTGTTCTGAAACATAGGCAAGGAATATCCGACGTTCATGTTCTCTCAAGTCACGGAATGAAACATCATCCACAGGCATTTCAATTTTAATTTTTTTGATTTTAGGTGTCATAGTTTTAAAATAAACCCCCTCCGAAGAGGGGGTGAGGTGAATTAAGCAAGGGTGTAAACCTTCTGAGCGGTGTTGTTTTCAATCCAAGCCATGATGGTTTCGTAGGCAACATTGTTGATGTTGTACCCAGTACCTGTCATTAGATAATCTAACTTGCGGTCTTTGTCAACAGGTGCCGACATGTGGTTGGTGTAACGAGTTACGGCATTGAACAATCCCCACAAATTATCACCTTCCAAGTCACGTTCGATGTTGTAGGCTTGAGCAAAGTCATGCATCTGATTGACCTTACGGGTGCTGATTTCTTCACGATTGGTCTTCTTGACATCGATCTTGAACATGTTATTGAGGACGGCTTGAACAATGTTCTCAGATGGCGGTAATTCAGCCATACGTTTGAAGTTGTCAAACAACTGCTTGTCTGCATTGATTGTCTCTTGAAACTGCTTGATAGCATTTTCGATACGACCTTTGGCTGACTCGGTGTGTCTGAACTTGTCGGTTTCTCTTAACGCTCTGTGGAACGTATTGGCACAAACTACAACTGTGTTGGTAGAACCAAATCCGATTGAACTGCTACCATCGTGAGAGTTCATACAAGTCACCCATCTCTTGATGTTTGATTTGCCTACATATTCATCGGGAAGAGAGGCTTGTAAGAATACCTTACGACCTTGGTCTAGCATACCACCCTTGGTAGTTTCGATGCCAATACCTTCTGTTGCTCTGACAATTGTGTCGGCAAGTTCCCAGTTTTGGAATGTACGATAGCGGTCTTTGACTGAACCTAAACATGATACGGGGGTCTCTTCTCCGGGATTGTATCTGAAGATACCGAAGTGACCTGTAGGAAGGTTCGATGGGTGTACAAATTGTTCCTTGCGGACTTCCCAATTGAGGTTTGTTTTCTCGAGTAAGTTCATTGTCTTCTCGAAGTTTTCGATGGTTAGGTTTGGAGTGCTCATGTTTGTTGATTCGTTGTTGATAAAGTTGTTAGGTGTCATAGTTTTTAGGTTTAGAGTGTGTGTTTTGTGTTGGTTAGAATGCAAATAAAATACTTCTTTTCGAAAATTACAAATAAAGTTTAATTATTTTTGAGAATGTAGGCTTTTTGTCTGCTGAGGCCGATGTAGTTTTCCCTCACGATTGTTTCGTCAGTCTCTTTATTTATAAAGGACGTTGTGGTGTAGGGGTTGTAGTACATTTCGGGGTTCTCAGATGCCCAATCGTTGTGGTCTTTGTCGATCTTGATATAAGAGTCAACCAATAGGAAGGCATGTACATTTTTTTGCTGGGCTTTCAGCACTCTTTGTCTTCCTGGTTCTGAAACCCAAGGTCGTACATTCATCAAAAGGGCACAATGAATGTGTTCTAGGAGACGATAGCCTTGCTTTTTGAAGTCATAGGCCAGTACGCTGAAGCAGTTTCGGTGCAGATTGCGGTAGATTTTGTAGGGTTTCATAACTCGATGAAGTAGGGTTGAGGTACATATTGAATGGTATAACCACGTAGAGCCTTTTTGAGAGCATTGACATAGTCATCGTGGTCATAGAATACATCGGTATCGTTGCGTTCTTCGTCAACCATTGGTTGCAATACGGCTTCGATTTGTTCGGCTGAGGCATCAGAAAGAATGGTCAAGTCTTCTTCTTCCCAAGAATTAACTCGGATTTGGAATAGTTCTATTAGGTTCATGGCTTTGGGATAATTTTATAGTTCAGATAATCAATCATACAATCGTAGGCACTTCTCCACTCGAGGTTGAATTTGCTGTCTTCGAATTCTTTGTACAACTCGGGTAGTAAATCGTACTGCCAATCATAGGGTTGGTCAGCAAAATGCTTATCGAAATCTTTCAATAAGCAAGAAAATAAATACATGTCGTAGTCCATAGGTTATTTTTCTTGAGTTTTAAATTTGTTTATTGCGTCAATTATTTCTTGTTTTTGGGTCTCAGATAATAAGGAAAGGAAGTACTCATCCATATCATCAATAGATTCAAAAGAAGAGCCGTCTTCAATATCTTCTATAAGACTATAGAAGAACTCAGTATCTTCCTCTATGAAACGGAATGCGTGGTATGAAGTGGTCTTATCCTTAGTTACCTCACCATTCTTACAATCGTACCACCCACCAAAATCACTACCGCACTCTTCGTACTCTGATTGGATTTCTAATTGATA
>Ga0209084_1001448_pt1 | contig 19857 bp, 19 predicted proteins | sample C_130820_MF_Meta_FD_187309 | JGI IMG/M metagenome (GOLD analysis project Ga0209084, IMG submission 187309) | Freshwater microbial communities from Lake Croche, Canada to study carbon cycling - C_130820_MF_MetaG (SPAdes) (version 2) | ecosystem: Environmental > Aquatic > Freshwater > Lake...
TAAATCATTCACCTGGAGCTCTACTTTGTAAATGGTTGCACGTAAGGCCATTTACAAACCACCTTGAAAGTGACGTGTAGGGATACAAGAACCATCGTCAAAATACAGATCACGCTCTGGCCATCGTAAAGCGCTCAAGCGTCCTATAAATCCACTGCTGACCGCATTTTTTCGTTCCACAAAACGTCCACCCACTGAGAAGTCCGTGCAAAACACCTGTTGTCTTGAACCAAACCAAGCATCGGGGTCGATACCATAGAACAGATTGGGGCCAAACGCGGTTCTGGGTTTGACAGCTTGCACACCCCAGCGCCTCCAATAATGGCCAAAAATCACAGGGGTAGATTCATCATAGTGATCCCACCAAGCTGCTCGCTCCACAAAACGCCATGCACCTCCTGCGAAAAAAGGAGGCTGGGTCTCCTTCTCAATTCCAGAAGTCAACACTCGTATTGGATTACCCATTTGTAGCTTGGCATTCCATTTTCCGGTGAGGCGTAACATCGGAGGCGCCGAATGCTCATTATGAAGGTGCTCTTGCCAAGGGCGTTTTTCATCAGCAGCCATGCTGGCTAAAGTACGATTTTCAATATCCGCTTTAAAGGCTTGATCTATTTCTTCAAAGGCTATCATCGACTTGGCAGTCATCGGTCTTAAGCGATCAACAGAAGGGGAATGCCACGCAGCATGGACCACTCTGAGATCTTTGCCCTCTAGCGCTAAAGGCAAACTATCAAAAAATGCTTGAACAGCGTGTTGCTCACCTTTCGCCAGCATCGCAAAAGGCAAGTATCGCTCGCCCTCCTCCGACACATCCCCATAGAACCAATCATTCCCATCTTTACGCTGCCTACGCATCAAGTTGAGTTCATGATTACCCAATACGCACTGCACCCTGCCATCATCACGGCGACGTCGAACCCAGTCGACTACCGCCGGACTATCTGGCCCGCGGTCACATAAATCACCCACAAAAACTAAGGTTCTGCCCTCAGGATGACGGGCTTCACGGTCATATCCCAACACACGCACTAAATCGTGGAGTGCATCGATCTCGCCGTGCACATCACCAACCACATCAACGCCCTCTGAATGTAAGGGCTGAATTAAGGAAAAGGTCATTGGAGTGGAAAGTCGTACAATCTGGGTAAATTCGATGATGGATGGATGGATGTGAAAAAGATTTCTAAGCAGGCATGGCTGGGATTAGCTGTCACTGTTGTCGCTGATTCTTTTGGTCAAATTTTTTGGAAATCGCTTGCAAGCCAACTTCCAGATACAGATCATATCCCGACACTGATCCTGGCTGCAGCTGAAATGCCTATTTTTTGGATTTTAGCTGGATTACTTTTGGCCCAGTTGTTTCTATGGCTGGCGGTACTCAAACAAGCTGACTTGAGTTTTGCGCAACCCATTACTTCTCTGAGTTATGTGGGCGTAGGAATACTGTCGTATCTATGGTTGGGGGAGATCTGGCATATACGTACCATCTTGAGCGTGCTATTCATTTTGATTGGTGTGAGCTTGGTTTCCTCTTCCTCTTCCTCTTCAAAGGCCTCTTTTCCTCAAGAGCGTGAAGCACCATGAACTTAGCGACTGCGATTTCACTGGTACTAGCAGGATCTGCCCTCGAAGGTTTTGCCCAAGTGTGCTTGAAACTCGCCTCATCGCGACAATCTGGGGCCTATGTATTCTGGACTGGTTTCGGGTCGATACTGTTTGTACTTGAAATTGGGCTGTATACCCGCGCGCTTAAATCTCTAGATATCGCGGTGGCTTATCCTCTGAGTGCTTTGAGCTATGCCGCGGTAGTGATTGCTGCGCGCATGTTGCTGGGAGAAAAAGTGGCCCTGCGCCGTTGGCTGGGTGTGGCATTTATTGTAGCGGGGGCAGCCCTCGCCATCCCAGAGTGATGCTCACCGCGCATTGGTTTGACCGAGCGATTGAGTGCGACAGCACCTTATGGAAGGAAGGTTTTCCGCCCTCAATAGAAGGAAAGTGGTGGTATGAAGCGCTGGAATATGCCCGGCTTGAGGATCAGTTTTCTTTTTTGTACTTAGAACTTCGCAACACACAGAATGAAGCCATCGCCCTAGCTCCTTGCTTTGTAATGGATATGCCGCTCGAGATGGTGGCCCCGGAACCCTTAGTCCCATTACTCAAAGTCATTGCCAAACTGTACCCTCCTCTTCTTCATCAACGAACCTTTTTTGTGGGTTCACCCTGCAGCGATAAAGGGTGGATTGGCCTTAGCCCAAAGATTGAACCTCCAGAAATTGAGCAGATCTTCCGCTCCCTTCATCAAGCCATGCTGGAAAAAGCGCATGCACTCCAAGCCCCGATGCGGGTATGGAAAGATATGCCAGAACAATTCGACAAGGTACTCAAAGCGATCAGCGCTGAATATCAATTATTCCCCGTAGTCAGCTTTCCGGGGACTGAAGTCACTTTGCCAGATACTGTGATCAGCCCAATTAACAAAGGCAAAAAAAACAAATCAAATCCTGAAATTCAACATCTAGAACGGCACGATTCCTTGCTCAAAGAGGCCTATTTCGCGGGAATCAAACCCAGTCGTCGACAAAAATTACGCCGCACGCTCCGTCGAGCAGAAACTGCTAACCCATTGAGGATAGACGTCGTTCAATTCCCTTCTACAGAACTCCTTGATCAGCTCTTTGACTTATTCTGGCAAACCTATGAAAACGCCACGACGCGTTTTGAAAAACTCAACCGATCATTCTTTGAATCCATTGCTCAGTGTGAGTCCTGCCGCTTCATCGTTCTCTACCCTGCAGCCAATTCTGAATCCCATTTGGTCCTTGCTACAGCTCCGCATGCCAGCCCCCGCCTCCTATTCGACAGTACTGTGCCTGTCGCCTTCATGCTGGTGTATGTCGACGGCTCAATCCTGATCAACAAATTTATTGGAATCAATTATTCAGCTCCGAAAGAGTGGTTTTTGTACTTTCGTTTATGGGATGCCTGCGTTGACCTTGCTATTCAAGGTGGTCATCGAGCGATTGAAAGCGGGCAAACAGGCTATGACGCCAAGATTTCTGTAGGCCACCACATGATCCCATTGACTCATTATTGCCATCATTCCAATCCCGTTTTACGCTTGATTTATGCTCTGGTTGGCAAACAAGTCACCTGGGAGTCCTTAGACCCAGAATTAGCCCGATTGGGAAAGGATAGAGCGGACTAAACATCATCATTGCCGCAATTTGATATCCTAGTGAGATTATTGATGCGGTATCTAAGGAAGAACACCATGCCATTACGTCCTAGCCAAGCGCGCAGCCCTCTCATTGTGGTGGCGATCCTTTCCACCCTTTTGATCAGCTGCCCAGTTGTTGCCCATGAACATCCCGAAGAGTGGGCTATGCACGGTCATGGATACGGCAACCAACGCTTTTCACCTCTGAGCGAAATCAACGCACACAACGTGGATCAACTGATCCCTGCGTGGACTTATCATAGCGGAGTCAACGCAACCTTCCAGACCACGCCCATCGTGACCCATGGCGTGATGTATGTATCACTGCCGTTCAGCGGTGTAGCTGCGGTAGATGCAAAAACGGGAGAAGAAAAATGGAAGTATAAGCACGTATCAAGATGGAAATCGATTTGTTGCGGCCCTGCAAATCGAGGGGTGGCCGTTGATCATGGCAAGGTATTCATTGGTACAGTAGATGGGCGCCTTGTGGCTTTAGACGCTCAATCTGGGAGCCCCATTTGGGATGTATCGGTGGCCGAACAAACCGGATCTACTGAGAGCTCGAGCAACCTCAGCGCAGACGATCCGTTAAGCAAAGCAGAGGCGACGGGATCTACTGGTATCGGCATTTCAATGGCACCGATTGTGTATCACAACAAGGTGTTTGTTGCCGTGAATGGGGTAGGCTATGGATTGCACCCTGACAAAGGCTTGGCCGTGGTAGGGATGACGGCAACCCGGAGCCAGTCTGGATTTATGGCGGCCTATGATGCCAAATCCGGTAAGCGATTGTGGAAGTGGGAAGTCACCGGCCCTGGATGGGAGGGCGACTTCAAAAATAGCACTGGCGATGGTGTCCCCATGAACCGGGATATTGAAGGCGAGAAAAAAGCGCTCTCTGAGTATAGCGATGCATGGCGCTATGGTGGTGGTTCCATCTACGCGAGCCCGGCCCTTGATCGCGAGCGGGGATTACTTATATTTGGTACCGGCAATCCCTCCCCCCAAATGGCCGATGACAGCCGACCAGGTGACAATCTTCATACGTCCTCTTTGGTTGCCCTGAACATTAAAACGGGCAAGCTAGTCTGGGCCTATCAACAAATCCCCCATGATCGCTGGGGTTATGACGTGGCGACACCTCCGGTGTTGATGTCGCTCAAAATCAAAGGCCAAAAAATTCCTGCTGTGGCCTCACCCAGTAAATTAGGTTGGGTGTATGTGCATGATCGACGTAACGGTAAATTCTTATTCAAATCCGAAGCGTTTGTACCGCAAAGCAATATGCTGGCTGAACCCACTAGCGGTGAAGGCGTATTGATTGCCCCTGGTATTGCAGGAGGTTCGAATTGGTCACCCGCTGCATTTGATCGAAAAAATGGCTTGCTGTTTGTGCCCGCCCTCAACCTACCTACTCGCTACATTTCACATAAAGAAGTCAAAGATGGCAAAGCGTTGAGCTATGTTTCTACGCAAGATGGTGACGAGAAAAGTGGCACTTTAACTGCAATTGACTTGCGTCACCAAGGTGCGATTCGATGGCAAGAGAAAACAGCTGAACCCATGATTGGGGGTGTTCTCTCCACAGCGGGAGGGGTGATATTTACTGGCAGCGGACAACACCATTTCTCAGCCTATGATTCCCTGAATGGGGCAAAGCTTTGGGATGTAGAACTGGAAGCGGGGGTGAACGCCCCTCCAGTATCGTGGAAGCAGGGACATCAACAAATGGTGGCAGTGGCAGTCGGCGGGAATTCTTTATTTGGCTTCAAGACGGGTGATGCTGTAGCTGCATTTGCATTGCCAGAGTCCTCATCATCTCAAGTACATAAGCATAAAAAACACCCTCATTGAATTCAACAGCGCAATTCTCTAGGGGAATTTACGAATAAAGCCATTGCGATTAGGCATCACGATGGCTGCAAGTTCCTGCGCCCCCATGGGCTGATCGATCGCCCATAAGCCATTTTCTGATAAGAGATAGGCACACAGAGAATACACTTCATCATGCGATAGATGCCCAGGAGTTGCAGGGGGCATGCTACGCAAGATGGTGTCGAATAAAGTGGTGGCATAGGGCCAGTAGGTCCGAAGGGTTTTATCGGCATCAGGCGCGTTCAGTGGACCCTCACCACCTATCAATTCCTGCGCTGTCCCCCCCTCTCCTTTTCTTCCATGGCAGCTTGCGCATTGTGCTTGATATAAAACTGCTCCGTTTTTAGCCAAACCCATTCCACTGGGTAAACCTTGCCCAGTGGGGAAAATATTCGGGACAAACTGAACCATACTCCCTGCGTCCACAGGTTTGCCCATAGGGGTTGGCCGACTTGCAGCGCTATCAGCTTGCGCGGGAATCGCGGTCAAGCTTGCGGCGGAGAAGAGCAAGCTAGCAAAAAATGCCTGCGTAAAGAGAACTGACTGCGCGCGCTTAAGCATAAACATGACGTACCGTTCCATCGGAATCCACGGCCCAACTCACAATCGCGTTGTAATGAAAGTAGCCATTGCGCCCGCGTTGAGCGACAAGATGGGCGCGCGTAGGTTGAATATTGCCTTGATCATCTTTTACCCTACTTTGCAGCACAGCAGGTTTGCCATCCCATTTCCAAGCTGCGCGGAAACGCGCAAAACATTTGGACATCACAGGGCCATCGATGTGCGCTGTGCTCCAAGACTTCCCGCCATCGGCTGATACTTCTACCTTTGCTACTGCGCCGTGACCACTCCAAGCCAAACCACGCACTTCAAAAACTCCGCGGGTGCCCAAGGTTTGACCATATGAAGGAGAGGTGATCAGTGATTTGGGGCCCATCACAAAATCAAACTGCTCGGCTTTTCCTGAGGGGAGTAACTGGGTATATTCCCCTGTTTCATTTCGCGACATCACAGGCTGATCGGTAAACTCCAGCCGATGCAGCCATTTAATTTGTCTAACCCCTTCCCAGCCGGGAAGCACTAAACGCAAGGGATAGCCGTTTTCAGCCCGCAATCGTTCCCCGTTTTGAAATAACGCAAGTAGGGCGTCTTCACGTAATTTGGATATAGGAATGCTCACCTCGGTGGCAGCAGCGTCCAGGCCTTCTGCAATCGCCCAAGTCGCCTTGCTATTCACACCGGCCTCATCCAACAAGTAGCTGAGCGGTACGCCAGTCCATTCTGAACACGACACTAAACCATGAAAGGAGCCGACAGGTTTTTGCATGGGTTCTTCATGCCATCCCGCGTTACTATTGCCACCGCATTCTAGAAACAACATGCGTGATTGCAAGGGATAGCGCAGCAGCCCAGCTAAATCAAAGCACAAGGGCTTCGCCACCATGCCATGCAGGGTAAATGTAAAGCGCGCCGGTTCGACCTCTGGTACGCCATTGTGATGGCGCTCAAAATGCAATCCTGTTGGGGTGACCATCCCTTCCAGAGACTCTAGAGGTGTCCAAGAAACACCATTTCCCAACACCATTCGATTGGAGCCAATCAACCGTATGACTCTTTTCTCATGCACGGAGGGCATGCCGTAATTACTAAAGGCTTGCCCCGCCCTATGTTGGCTGGCCAGATCGGTTTTGGCTTGGGGCTCAGTTGGGATACCTTCAACCCCTTTTGAAACTAAAGGAGGCGCATCTTGAGACTGTGCCTGCGATACAGGCAAGGCTCCCGCAGCCGCTGTCGCCAGCGACAAGCGCAATCCTTGTTCTAAAAAAACGCGGCGATCTAGAAATGTGCTCACACAGGGCTCGGAACAATACTCGGTCAAGCTATAATAACGGGTTATATCAGACGATGCGCTTCAAACGCCAAGCAACCCACTCTCATGAATGACGCCGTACAGCAGATTACCCGTGAAGTTCAGCGCCGCCGAACCTTTGCGATCATCTCTCACCCTGACGCAGGTAAAACCACGCTGACCGAAAAGCTCTTGCTGTTTTCAGGGGCAATCCAGCTTGCAGGAACCGTCAAGGCGCGAAAAAGCGCACGGCACGCCACTTCAGATTGGATGGATATTGAAAAACAGCGCGGAATTTCGGTCGCCAGCTCGGTGATGCAGGTGGATTATCGCGACCATGTCATCAACTTACTGGATACGCCCGGTCACCAAGACTTTTCGGAAGACACCTATCGTGTGCTGACAGCGGTAGACTCTGCATTGATGGTGATCGACGCAGCCAAAGGGGTAGAGGCGCAAACCATTAAGCTGCTCAATGTGTGCCGCATGCGCGATACCCCCATCATTACCTTCATGAATAAGCTAGACCGTGAAATTCGCGACAGTCTGGAGTTACTGGATGAAGTGGAATCTGTTCTTGGCATTGAGTGCGCTCCTGTCACCTGGCCCATCGGTTTCGGAAAACGATTCCGCGGGGTTTATCATTTACTGCGCAATGAAGTACTGCTGTTTGCTCCCGGTGAAGAGCGCGCCGACCAAGAGTTTGAAGTGATTTCTGGGATTGATCATCCCCGTCTGGATGAACTCTTTCCCATGGAAATCGAACAACTGCGTGGGGAAGTAGAGTTACTTGCAGGGGCCTCTCATGCCTTCGATCAAGAGCGATTTTTAGCAGGTAAACAAACCCCCGTCTTCTTTGGCTCTGCCATTAATAACTTTGGAGTTCGTGAAATCCTGAATGCACTGATTGACTGGGCCCCTCCCCCGCGCAGCCGCAATGCTACCGTACGCGAAGTGGAGCCAGTTGAAGAACCCTTCTCTGGCTTTGTATTCAAGATTCAAGCCAATATGGATCCTGCTCACCGCGACCGTATTGCCTTCCTGCGGGTGTGTTCCGGCCGATTTGAACGCGGCATGAAGCTCAAGCATTTGCGCATTGGCAAAGATATTCGTGCCAGCAGTGTGGTGACTTTCATGGCTTCTAATCGAGAACAGGTAGAAGAAGCTTATGCAGGCGATATCATTGGCTTGCCCAATCACGGCGCCATGCAAATTGGCGATAGCTTCTCAGAAGGAGAAGTGTTGCAATTCACCGGTATTCCCTACTTTGCTCCCGATTATTTCCGCGCGGTGCGAATTCGTAATCCACTTAAGATGAAACAATTACAAAAAGGTTTACAGCAATTAGGCGAGGAAGGGGCGGTACAAGTATTTAGGCCTGTGACTGGAGCGGATATCATCTTAGGGGCTGTAGGAGAACTCCAGTTTGATGTGGTCGCCAGCCGCCTTGCGGCCGAATATGGGGTGGATGCGGTATTTGAAGGCGCAACGGTTGCCAGCGCGCGCTGGGTAAGCAGCACAGATCCCAAGCGACTTTCTGAATTTGAGAACGCAGTAGGCCAGAATGTAGCGTATGACGCTGCGGGCAATATGGCCTACTTGGCGCCTAATCGCGTCAATCTTCAATTGGTACAGGAGCGTTGGCCCGATTTGACCTTCCACACCACCCGCGAGCATGCGGTTAAGCTGTAATGCTTTATAATGTAGGGCTAAATTTACATTTCATACGCCCATGTCAGCTTACGGAACAGAAAAAGTATTAAGCGTTCACCACTGGAACGACACCCTATTTAGCTTCACCACCACGCGTGACCCTGGACTCAAATTTGAGAATGGTCACTTTGTGATGATTGGTTTGCATGTAGAGGGTAAGCCGCTTGTGCGTGCTTACAGCATCGCCAGCCCCAACTACCAAGAGACCTTAGAGTTCTTAAGTATTAAGGTGCAGAACGGCCCCCTCACTTCACGGCTGCAACATCTCAAGCCCGGTGACGATCTTTTGGTCAGCCGCAAACCTGTTGGAACCTTAATCATTCATGACCTCTTACCTGCCAAGAATCTCTTTCTATTTGGCAGCGGTACCGGTCTTGCTCCCTTCATGAGCATCATTCAAGATCCTGAAACCTACGAGCGTTTTGAAAAGGTTGTGTTAGTGCATGGCGTACGATGGGTCAGTGAATTGGCGTATGCCGATTTCATCAGCAATACGCTTCCCAATCATGAATTCTTGGGTGAAGAAATTGCGGCCAAGCTCATCTACTACCCCACCGTCACACGCGAACCTTTCCGCAACCAAGGTCGCATCACCGACCTCTTAAGCTCGGGCAAACTCTGTGCGGATATCGGCTTACCTCAAATGAATCCGGAAACAGATCGTGGGATGATTTGTGGCAGCCCTGCTATGCTCAAAGACACCAGTGATATTCTTGATGGCTTAGGATTTAAGATTTCTCCTAATATCGGCGCACCCGGCGACTACGTGATCGAGCGCGCCTTTGTGGAGAAGTAGGAACCCTAGTCCTGCAGATACAGGGCGGGTTCCTGCATGGCAGCAACCTGCTCGCGTAATTCAAGTATGCGATCTTGCCAGTAGCGAGTGGTACCAAACCAAGGGAAGTTCATAGGGAATGCGGGGTCATCCCAACGTCTCGCAATCCAAGCACTGTAGTGCAATAAGCGTAGCGTGCGCAGGGCTTCAACTAAACCCAGTTCGCGGGTGTCAAAACGACGGAAAGCCCGGTATCCGCGCATGATCTCTTCCAACTGAATCTGCTGTTCTTCGCGCGAACCTGAAAGCAGCATCCAGATATCCTGAATAGCAGGACCATTGCGCGCATCATCCAGATCTACAAAGTGGGGTCCGGCCTCAGTCCAGAGCACATTGCCTGGATGGCAGTCGCCATGAATACGCAGCTGCACGACTTCACCTACGCGCGTAAAGCTCTCTTCTACGGCCTGTAAAGCTTGCTCGGCAATGGCTTGCCAAGAGGGCTTTAACTCAACAGGAATGAATTCCCCTTCGAGAAGAAAGCGCAGGGGCTCTTTGCCAAATTCTTCTATCGATAAAGTAGGACGATGCGTAAAGCGATGCTGGGCTCCCGAGGTATGCAAGCGCCCCAAGAAATAACCCATGCGTTCGAGTACTCCAGTGCGATCAAGCTCGGGCGCCCTCCCCCCTCTGCGCGGAAAAACAGCGAAATAAAAGTCTTGATAGTGGTGCAGGGTAAAAACTGACTTTGCGTTTTCATCCACCCCGGAAGTAGGCAAAGCAAGCGGCGCTACCACAGGCACATCGTCTTCCACCAAAGCCTGTGCAAAAGCATGCTCCTCTAGGAGTTGTCCTTCCGTCCAGCGTGCTGGACGATAGAACTTTGCGATGCATGCATCACCGTCTTCAACGCCGACTTGCCATACCCGATTCTCATAGGAGTTTAGCGCCAACAGGCGTCCATCCCCCCTCACCCCCACGCTCTGCAGTGCATCCAGCAGAAAATCCGGGGTGAGTCGATCAAACGGGTGATGCGAGGCGGGGCTGGGATCTGCGTCAGAATCAGACACTGCCTGATCCCATTGAATCAGTGGGCACAGGATCGAGATCATGCTGATGGGCCGCAGCCAACATCATATACACCGCAGGGACCACAAACAGAGTGAACAGCGTACCGATAGACAAGCCTGTAAAGATGACCAAGCCCATCGCACGACGCCCCGCTGCACCTGCTCCAGAAGCAATCACCAAAGGCAAGACGCCTAACACCATTGCCGCAGTAGTCATTAAAATTGGCCGCAAACGCACGCCCGCTGCTTCTACAATCGCATCAAATTTATTGTGGCCCTGGGCTTGGAGTTTATTGGCGAATTCCACCATTAAGATCCCGTGCTTACTAATGAGCCCCATCAAGGTAACCAAACCCACTTGAGTATAAATATTCAAGGTGCTCAAGCCCAGATTGATAAAGATCAACGAGCCAAACAAAGCCATTGGAACCGACACCAAGATCACCACGGGATCACGGAAACTTTCAAACTGCGCTGCTAAGGCTAAGAACACAATCACGATGGCGAAGAACAAGGTGGTGACGAAGCCTCCTGATTCCTGCACAAATTGACGTGTACCGCCCGAGTAGTCCGAGTTGAAGCCCGAAGGGGCAACTTCTTTTAGGGTTTTGTTTAAGAATCCCACCACCTCAGCTTGCGTCGTAAACGGTGTATAAACGCCAGCTAAAGTGGCCGCATTGAATTGCTGAAAATGGCTGATCGTTTCCGGTACAACTTGTTTTTCTAGACTCACAATTGTGCGTGCGGGGAACATACTTCCATCCGGTGCTTTCAATTGATAATCTAAAATTTGCTCAGGATTGAGACGAGTAGATTGTTGCGTTTGAGGAATCACTTTGTATGAACGACCATCTACCGCAAAGTAATTCACATAATTGCCGCCTAAAGCGGCCCCTAAGGCGTTCCCAACGTCTGTCGCATTGAGTCCTAGGTTCGCCGCCATCTCACGATTCACCTTGACCACCGTCTGAGGTGCATCTATTTTCAAATCAGAATCAATAAAGAAAAACATACCGCTGCGTTGAGCGCGCGCCAATACTTGATCCGCCACTTCTTTTAAGCGAGGAAATGACTCGGTGGTGGTGATCACAAATTGCATCGGCAAGCCCTTTGCCCCTGGTAAAGGCGGGAACTGAAATGCTGCTATGCGTGCACCTGCAATCTCACCCCAACGCTTCTGTAATTCTTGCTGAATCTGGTTTGCATTGCGTGAACGCTGATCATAAGGCTTCAAAATAATTCCGCCAATACCTTGGTTGACGCTGGGAACCCCGGTGAGCTGAAAACTATAGTCAAACTCAGGTAAGGTGCGCCCTGCTTCAAACATCTGCTTGGCATACAGTTGCATTTGATCGGCAGTGGCATTGGCAGGTCCAGATAGAAAACCCACTACAAACCCCTGATCTTCTTGAGGAGCCAATTCAGATGCTGAAGTACTGTAGAGATAGGCTGTACCGCCCAGCAACATCGCACCCATGATCGCCATGACTGACCAGGTCTTGAGGGTGCTCGCAAGTGAACGTTGATAGCGGGCGCGCAAAGCATGAAAACGGCGCTCTAGCCATGCTACAAAGCCCGAGGGCTTCACATCAGCCTTAAACAGACGTGAACACATCATGGGGGACAAGGTGAGCGCAATGATTCCAGAAACTGCCACACTGCCCGCCAAGGTAAACGCAAACTCCGTGAACAAGGCACCCGTTAACCCACCCTGAAAGCCAATCGGTACATAGACCGCAATCAGCACTACGGTCATCGCAATAATTGGATTACCCAACTCGCGTGCCGCAATCAACGCTGCCTCATAAGGAGATTTACCTTCCTCCTGCATGTGGCGATCTACGTTTTCCACCACAATGATGGCATCGTCCACCACCAAACCAATCGCCAGAACCAAGGCCAACAAAGTCAGTAAATTGATCGAATACCCCAGCACCAACATCACGAAAAAAGTACCGATCAATGACAACGGCATGGCCAGCACAGGGATCACGACAGCCCGCACACTTCCCAAAAATAAGAAAATCACGATCGTGACAATCGCCAGTGTTTCAAGAAGTGTTTTTTCTACCTCAGTGATAGAGGTATTGATGTATTCCGTGGCATCGTAGGCAATTCCACCCGTTAAGCCGGCAGGGAACTGCGCTTCGATCGATGGAAAGACTTCACGCACTTTTTTGACCACATCAATCGAGTTGGCTGTTGGGGATGTTTTAATCCCTACAAATACCGCTCGCTGACCGGCAAAAGCCACATTCAGATCGTAGTTTTCAGCGCCGAGCATCACGTTGGCAATATCTCGCAAATGCACTACACCCGTGCCATTGCGTTTGATGATCAGATCTTTAAACTCCTCAACAGAGTGCATGTCGGTTCCACCTGTGAGCGGAATACTGACCATCTGACCTTTCGAAGTACCCAGTGTGGCCAGATAATTATTAGCGCCCAAGGCACCATACACCTCTGCGGCGGTCACGCTGTGACCTGCCATCCGAGCGGGGTCTAACCAAGCACGCAACGCAAATTGACGTCCACCAATAATCTCAGCAGTTTGCACACCCTCCAAACCATCGAGTTTTGGCTTCACCACTCGCTGAACATAATCAGTCACTGAGTTGGCTTCCATGCTGGAACTCTGAAAACGCAAATACATGGCGTCGACAGTCTGACCGCCCGCCACTACGGTAATCACCGGAGTTTGTGCCTGAGGTGGGAGTTGATTTTTGACCGCATTTACTTGCGTAGTGATCTCTGTCAATGCAGCGTTTGCTGAATGATTGAGTTTGAGTGTCACCGTGATCGTGGAGATACCAGGAATACTGGTTGACGACATATACTCGATCCCCTGCGCTTGCGCGATCGAGGATTCGAGAGGCTGGGTGATAAATCCAGCAATCGTGTTCGCGTCTGCACCAAAATAAGTGGTAGAGACCGTGACCTCTGCAGTTTCAATTTTGGGAAACTGGTTCACCGGTAAAGAAGTCAGTGAACGTAAACCCAGGACCATAATCAGCAGACTAACCACACACGCCAGCACCGGGCGCCGAATAAAAATATCAGTAAATCGCATAGTCACAACCTCAATGATCTGCCGGGTGGGGATCCGCATCTGAGGTCGGATTGACCTGATTATTGATGATCAGTGGTGTGCCGTTTTTTACTTTTAACTGCCCACTCGACACGACCTCTGCACCCTCACTAACCCCAGACAAGATGGCTACTTGGTCACCCCGGGTGGGACCGGTTTTCACGATGACCTGCTGCGCTACTTTGCGCGGCTTTCCATCGGGGCCTTTCTCATCTTTGACCACGAAAATAATCGAACCATAGGGGTTATAGGCCACTGCAGTTTGGGGCAAAGTAATATAGCGATGCTGGTTTCCAGAAATCACACTCACCTGCGCGAACATCCCGGGGAGCAATCGATGACGTTGATTTTTGATGGTCGCTTCAACTTGAAGATTACGTGTTGAAGCATCGACGCTAGGGTTGCGCGCCGAAATCATCCCATGAAAAACTTGGTCTGGAAAAGAATCAATCTTCAATTCCACTTTAGACCCCATATCAACCAGGTTAGATTCGCCTTGAGGCACACTGAAATCAATCACCAAACGCGACAAATCCTGCAAATTCGCTAGCTTGTCCCCTGGGTTCACATATTGGCCAGGAGCCACCGCGGTAATACCGATATCACCTGTAAACGGAGCAAGGATGCGTTTCTTAGTGAGTAATGCATTTTGTGCCTCAACTTGTGCTTCTTTAGATTTGAGGTCGGCTTCATCCGCATCGACTTGTGCAACAGGAACGGTTTGAATAACAAGTTGCTTGCGATCGCGATCTAGAGTGAGCTTGGCAAGATCGCGCGCTGCCATGAGAGTGCGAAGCTGGGCGCGCTCCACATCGTCATTCATCTCAATCAATACCTGACCTAATTTGACATGATCTCCAGATTGAATATGCAATGAACGAATAGAACCTGCAATTTCAGGAGAGAGGTCTACTGCGCGGTGCGCGCGCAAAGAACCAATCGCATTCAGGCTGCTCGTCCACTCTTGCAGCTGCGCATTCACAGTTGAAACGGTAGCTGGCGGCTCAGACATACCCGCCATGAATTGTTTAATCATCTTGGTTTTAAAGCCGTTAAACCAGACCAAACCTCCAATCAAACCGCCCACTAAGATGAGCATGATCACCAAACGCTTGGTGAAAGAAGGTTGTTTACGAATGGCGTCCATCATGGTTTAGCCTCAACGCGAGTAGTTTGATTAGAAGAATGCGATTCAGTATTTTGAGGAGCGGCGCTAGCGGAAACCCTCACGTCAGCGCTTTGTGCTGACCAGCCGCCCCCTAAAGCCTCATATAAGGCGACGGTATTGATCAAACGATTAGCTTGTTGTTGCCCCAGATTCAATTCAGCTTGCAGCACTGCAACACGCGCACTCAGCACTTGTTGCTGCGTGCCACTTCCAATTTTTAATTGCGCTTGCGCCAAATCACTGCTTGCTTGGGCATTGGCAATCAAGGCAAGTTGTGTGTCTAAGGTTTTACTGTCTTCTTCTATCGCAGCCAAGGCATCACTCACGCCTTGTAGCGCCTGCAATAGGGTATCGCGGTATTGGGCAAGCACTTGATCATAAGCTGCCTGAGCTGAGCGTTTTTTGGCGCGTAAAGTACCGCCGTCGATCAATGGTGCGACGAGGTTGCCTCCCAAAGACCAAAGGCTGGATTGGCTTTTAAATAAATCTGATAATGTATTGGTGCTTCGGCCATAGCTTCCTGTCAGGCTGAGGCTCGGATAAAGATTCCCATCGGCAACGCCTACCGCAGAGTTTGCAGCGCGAAGAGACGCCTCAGCCGCCAGGATATCGGGGCGTTGACGCGCTAATTCACTAGGCAAACTAACAGGTAAAGTCTCGGGTAATTTAAATCCAGATAATTCAAATATCGGTAACGACTCGGCTTGCGAACCTCGCCCTACTAGACGCGCAAGTAAATGTTGATTTTGAGTGAGCGCTTTATCTACTGGCGGCAAGGTCGCACGCGTGACCTCAAACGCGCCCTCGGCAGCCAGTAAATCGTTACGTGATGCCCCACCCAATTTAATTCGCGCTTTGACGAGATCAATCTGTGTTTGCTGGGTCTCAAGCAGTTTCAAGATGATTGCGCGTTGATAGCGCAGCCCAGCTTCTCTTGCCGCAGTGTTCACTACATTCCCAGCTAAGTTAAGACGTGCACTTTCAAGGGCAAATTTTTCCAAATCTACCTTAGCACCCAAGCCATCGAGCGCTTCGTGAATTGAACCAAACAAATCGGGACTGTAAGAAACATTTAAAGCAGCGTTATATAAATTAAAACTTCCTCCGAATGGAAATACACCCCCTGTATTCGAGCTATTGATGTGCTCTCGCATCACTGAGGTGCTTAAACCGACTTGAGGTGTCAACAGTTGACCACGACTGGCCTCAAGATCAGCTTGCGCTTCTTGAATGGCCGCTTGGGCTGCAGCAATCGTGGGCTGGTGGGTTAGGGCTTCATCAATCAGCGCATTTAAAGCCGCATTGTTAAATCCCTTCCACCAATCCGCTTCGAGGTGCTGACCCACAGCAAAATGTTGATCTCGTAGAGAAGACGAAGTTTTAAAACCAGTAGGAACTTCAGATTTAGGTGGAGTATAGATCCATGGAGAATAACTACAGCCACTCAGAGCAAACACGGCACAGAGTAACCTCAAAGTAAAGGGTCTACGCACGGTGCAGCACCCCATCCAAGGCCTCGACCAGATCGTGACATAGCCCCGCCAGGTCACCCGACGACAATATAAAATCCATATCAAAACGATCCTCTTCAGAAACCTCGGTTCCGTTGTCATCGGATTCTGTGGCGACCCATTGAAGGCGTTTCAAGCTCAGATCTTCCCCTAAAACAAAAGATAAACGATCGCGCCAGGTCAGTGCCAAGCGGGTGCATTGTTTGCCATTACTCACATGACGTCGAATTTCAGATTCGTCCAGGACATGACGAAGATAGCGAACCGTTGCCTGTCCTACAGCAGCAGAACGCAACTCGGCTTCTTGATCAATACTAAAGCCTGCAGGAGCATCACCAGTTGCAATCCAATGCGTCATCGCAGAGAGGGGAGCGCGCTCAACTTCTAAACGCTGACATTCCACTCCAGAAATAGTTTGATGCCAGATCTCAAAGAACGTTTCTTCTAGTTTAGGACTCGCGTGATCAATCAAAATAAAACCCGTCTGAAGATCAAACCAAATTCGGGTACTTTGCCGAACGGTGAAGGCACGCGACAGCAGCTCGGTTTCAACTTGATCACGCAAGTCACGCATTTGTTTTTTGCCAGGTGCACGGCCTTGCTGCTGCTCCAATTTTTGAGCGCGTTGATCGGCAGTCTGGCGCACCACAGTACTAGGAAGCAGTTTTTTTTCACTTCCCAGGGCAATTAAGCGATAGGACTCACGCGCATGAACGAGCGTTCCATCTGGGCTCGGAGGTACAAAGCCATAACGCTCACGCTCCAAGGCGGTAAGCGGTTCCAGGCCACGTTTAGCCAACTGATCCTCTAAGACTTCAACAGAAGGAAACGTTGCAGGATCAAAACGTAAAATACGCACATTCTTTAACTGCATGAATTATTTCACCTCAAAAGCAATAATCTGAGACTGTCCTTGAAACTCTGCCAACAATGCTTGCCAAGCCAAGGAAGCACAGGTTCGACGTGAAGGCATGTCTTGCGCGATTTCTAATAGTAGCTGCCAGCCACCCTTTGCATCCTCACGTAAGTTCTCTGGTAAATACTGCATCGCCATGATTTCTTGTGAAGCCGGCTCACCGCGCAAAGCAGCAAGGGCTGCATGCGCGATGTCTTCGGCATGATTAACCGGAGCCCCTTCCATCATCAACGTCATGAGTGAAGCGCTACCCATCGCGATTCCACAGCATTCACATTCAAAGCTGAGATGCATACCTTGATCACATTCATTCGACCGCCAACGTTTTAAGGTGAGCGTATCACCACATAGGGGATTCGAAATTTCTATCGCGCTCGCGTCTTGCTCCTCACCAAAACCATTGAGACCATAACGATGCGCTTCACGAATATGCCGCATCAACAATGCATCATAGATCGTATTTAACGCATTGCTCATGGCTGTTTTTCCCATCGCGCTGCTGCCTTAGCATCCGTCTCTCTTGCTTCAACCCAACGTGGACCTGAATGGGTTTGCTCACGCTTCCAGAATGGGGCTTGGGTTTTCAGATAATCCATCACGAACTCACATGCAGCGAAGGCATCGCCTCGGTGAGCGCTGCTCGCCATCACCATTACAATCGGCTCAGTGGGCAAGAGATCGCCAAAACGATGAATCACAGAGAGAGAGGAAACGAGCCACCGAGAGCAGGCCTGTTCGCAAATGCTATGCAGTGCTTTCTCAGTCATCCCCGGATAATGTTCTAAATGTAGAGAAGAAACCGGATCCCCAAGATTAAGATCTCGCACTAAGCCCACAAAACTAGCGACTGCTCCTGCCCCCGCAGACAAGGCACACCAGCGATCCAGTTCATCACCCGGTTTAAAAGCTTCTGCTTGAACATGAATTTCAATGTGCGCGGAGGAGGGGAAATCTTGCAAGGGCATCATGCAGTTTAACCTCCTGTTACTGGGGGGAAAAAAGCAATCTCATCCCCGTCAGTCACTCTGGCCTCTAAGGCAGCGAGTGTCTGATTCAATGCGGCTCGCATGGGTTTTGTGCTGGCCAACGTTTCAGCATGAAGCGAACTTTGCGCGCGGCAATATTCTAAAACAGCGCCCACTGTTTGCAAGGTATCGTCATAGCTGAATTGATCGGTATCCTTGCCGAGAGCCTCCCGCAATGAAGCAAAATATCGGACTGTGATCATTGTGGCATTCCCAAGGAATGGATTTTCACAAGTGACTCCGGCGTCTCTAACCATTTCAACAAGAACTGTGCGATCTCAGCATAATCATTCAAATTGAGTAAAGGCAGCGCTCCCGAATCAATAGGCATGTCAGAGGCAATGGCAATGATCCAAGGGTCATGCGGTGCTAAAGCGGGAGCGTCATGATCTTTGCGGCGAACTTCAATCTTTGCAAAAGACTCTTTTTTAAAGCCTTCAACAATCACTAAATCACAGGGCGACAAACGAGAAAGATGCTCTTGAAATGAGGGCTCAGCATCCCCTCGCAATTCATGCATTAAGGCCCAGCGACGATCTGAAGTCACCAACACCTCCTGCGCACCCGCCTCTCTGTGACGATACGAATCCTTGCCGGGGACGTCTACATCAAAACCATGATGTGCGTGTTTAATTAATGATACCGAGAGCCCCTTAGACCGCAAAACCGGAATGAGTGCCTCAATGAGCGTAGTTTTGCCGCTTCCTGAAAACCCTGCAAAGCCAATTGCTCTCAAATCCTTAGACTCCATTCACTCAATGCTATTTTCGCTCAATACCATAAACCGCTTAATGCAAAAGACGGGGACGCGAACGTAATTCCACCAGAGCCTGATGTACTTGTTCAAGCTCATGCACTTCAAGCCCACCAGATGCAAGCGCTGCCTCAAGATCCGATACTGCAGCCCCCCAGCATTCCAAGCGACGATATAAATTTCCGCGCTCTTGTAAATCACGACCTACCCCTAGATCTACAATCAGTAAAAAATCCAAGACACGAATCGCTTCGGCGAGTTGCCCACTATCAGAATAGATTTTTTTAAGATTTCGCAGTAAGCGACTTATAATGGCGCGCTTTGGAGCGGCCTGAAGCCAATCTTTAATATCTTGGTCAGCACGAACAGTAACGCCCTGCTGCATCAAACGCTCTCGCAATACTTCCTCTGAAAGACTTAAACCCGCATTAAAGGGATCCAGAACCACCACGCCTCTCTCCATCGAACATTTCACTAAAAAATGTCCCGGAAAAGCCACGCCATCTAAAGGCAAACCGAGTCTCCAGCCCAACTCTAGGTAAACGATAGAAAGGGTGATGGGAATTCCCAGTCGACGATCGATCACATCGCTTAACAAACTATTACGCGGGTCATAGTAATCTTCCTGATTACCCCGAAAACCCCGTTCCTCAAACATAAAATGATTAAGTTGAGAAATCACCCAACTACGCGGTGCATCTTCTGGTTTTCTTGCCAATATTGCAGCTGCATCGGCATCTAACTGCTGAAGATAATGCTGAATATTTGTCTGTGTATCAGCTTGCCTCGCAATGATGAGCGCTGCTCGAGCCAATCCCCCAAGAGAATCGAGATCTCCCAGGCTTTCCTCAAATAGCCGCTCATCATCGGATGTCAAAGGCATAATCCCTTAA
>Ga0209084_1001449_pt1 | contig 19850 bp, 19 predicted proteins | sample C_130820_MF_Meta_FD_187309 | JGI IMG/M metagenome (GOLD analysis project Ga0209084, IMG submission 187309) | Freshwater microbial communities from Lake Croche, Canada to study carbon cycling - C_130820_MF_MetaG (SPAdes) (version 2) | ecosystem: Environmental > Aquatic > Freshwater > Lake...
AACTCTAGGGCCTTTCTATCGGCGGATTGCCCAATTAGAACGGCATGATCGAGAACGTCAGAAATTGTTACACCAAGCTAGTTTGGCCGAATACGATGATTAATCATATGAGGGTAAATTCCCCGCCCCTTGGGGCGACCCAAGAAAAAAAGAAACTAAATACCCCGCTGCTTGCGGCGGGGTTCTTTATTTGGAGTAAACGAGCTTACTTATATTTACGATAAAGGCCCATTCACGGTGTTGTGAACGCAGCCTCTTCCGTAGGTAATCTCCTGTTTTACGGCGCTGCACCGAAAACGACAACTTATAGGATTCTTCCCGTCCAAACCGCGACTCCAAGATTTTTTCTTAGGACGGGCCATATGCCGTGAAATTTTATTCACGATTTTGGACACCCGTTATTCGCGATTTGAAAATTTAACGCTTAAAGGATGGATTTTTTACCCTCCCCGTCCTGTGAGCCGATAAGCTGTGGAGCTAGTTTTTATGGGCTTCAACGGCTAAAAAGTGCCGGAAAAAAATGGTGGCGGGGGTAGGATTTGAACCTACGACCTTCAGGTTATGAGCCTGACGAGCTACCGGGCTGCTCCACCCCGCGTCCAGAACTGTAAACTATCATTCTCTGAATCCCAGTCAAGGGGCTTTACCTTGCAATAACTTCTTGAGAGTAATTTTACCGGAGGCCAACTGCTTTTCTAAGGCGCTCCATAACGGGTGCCGCGATTTCAGAAGCCCGTTCTCCTCCTTGCTTCAGGATGCGGTCGACTTCCGCCGAGTCGGAGGAGAACTGGTCGCGACGTTCCCGCATGGGTGCGAAGTAATCGCGGACTGCCGAGAGAAGAGATTTTTTGAAGTCTCCATAACCTTTTCCTCCAGCAAGGAAGTCCCCCTCCATCGTGGCATAATCAGCGGGGGAGGCGACATGCTTGTAGATGCCCAGGATGGCCGATCCCTCGATCGGTTTCGGGGATTCGACAGGTGTCGAGTCGGTTTGAATCCCCATAATTTTTTTCTTAAGAGCTCTTTCTTCAAGAAAGAGCTCCACCGTATTGCCGTAGCTCTTGCTCATCTTTGCCCCATCAGTGCCGGGAATGGCAGCCGATTCATCACGAATCATCGCTTCGGGAAGCTTAAAGATCTCGCCGTAGAGTTCATTGATCTTCACCGCGATGTCGCGGGTGACTTCGAGGTGCTGTTTCTGGTCCTTGCCAACCGGAACCACATCGCTGTCGTATGCTAGAATGTCAGCAGCCATGAGGACCGGATAAGAGAAGAGTCCGAGTGAGGCATGAAGGCCTTTGGCGAGCTTGTCCTTGTACGAGTGGCAACGCTCAAGAAGCCCCATCGGGGTGACTGTGGAGAGAATCCAGGCAAGTTCCGGAATGCAGGTGATATCGCTCTGGCGAAAAAGGCATGCCTTCGCAGGATCAAGACCGCAGGCGAGGAAGTCGATCGCCACTTCTCGGGAGTTTCGGCGTAATGCCTCGGGATCCCTGACCGTGGTGAGTGCATGAAGATCCGCAATGAAATAAAAGGCCTCTCCCTTCTCCTGGAGTTCGATAGCTGCCCTCATCATGCCGAAGTAATTGCCAAGATGAGGAAGCCCGGTGGGCTGTATTCCAGAAAGAATGCGCATAAAATAAAAAAGGGTCTTAAGGAGCTGAGAAAGAGAGTCGACGAAAATGGTTGGTTAGAATGGTGTAGATTTTATGATTTCTGTTGTCGCAACGCTACTCACAATCTTGATGAAAAACCCCTCTGATCAAAAAATCTCTAACCAAAGGGCTAAGAAAACTCCGGGGAGGAGCGTCTAGGGAAGCGCTGAATAAATCCCATGATGGCTTCTGAAGTGCATTTAATTGTTATTCAAGGGCGTGTAGCTCAGAGTCCATCCCTCCTCGTTCACCGCTTTGGCAAGTCTCTCTCGACCCTGAAGGGTCAACCGTGCGTTACTATGATAGTTCATGCGTTGGATGTGGTTGGTTTTTTTGGATCTTTATCAACCCAAGTATCCCAACTCTCCTTCGCATGAACAACTTCCTGAAACTTCACACCTAGGTACTGTCACGGGAGATCCGCAATTTCCCGAAGTGGATCGCGAGATCTTTTATGATCCGAAGCGCGTGGCTATTCAGTCGTTGCCTCATCCCGGGCCTAACAACATTATTGGCCTGAAGAGGAATCCTTGGTTTGAGAGCGGCGTGCTTTCGAAATTGCGTGGTAAGGTTAACAAACTGCTATAGAAATACGCTTTTCTGAATTTCTAAGTTCCTCAAATGCTCCTCAACCCAATCACGCTCGGCTGGTTAAGCATCGCACTCGTGATCATTGGGATCGTCCCGTATTTCTACCTGATTTTCCGGGGAAAGGTGAAACCTCATGCCTTCTCATGGCTTGTATGGACAACGGTCTGTGCCATCAGTTTTTCGGCGGAATACATCGACAAAGCTGGCCCAGGTGCTTGGTCTACGGGAGTTGCCTGTTTCAACTGCTTTGCAGTCACGGTGATCGCTTTTTTTAAGAGCGAGCACAGCATTTCCCGAGGTGATGTCATCAGTCTGATTTGTGCCCTGCTCGCGGTGCCTGTCTGGTATTTTACCCATGATCCGCTCGCCTCAGTCATCATCGTCACAGCGATTGATACGGTTGGGTTTTATCCCACAATCCGCAAATGCTACAACAAGCCGTATGAGGAGGGGATGTTCATGTACTTTGCGTTTGGGCTTAACTATCTGATTGCTTTATTTGCCATCCAACATTGGACGATGATCACATGGCTATTTCCTGCCTGCACGGCATTTACCTGTTTCTTGATGGTGATTCTGCTCGTAGTAAGGCGTCAAATGGTTGGACCGGAATTGAGTGGTCTTCTGCACGTAGTTGACTGACGACTTACCGACACCCATTTTTATCATACCGATCCAGGCTATTTTTTCTCTGCCCATGATTTTGGCTTGATTCATGAGTTCCATCCTCTCGCCATCGCAATGGTGTTTTCCCGATGATGATGTATTTCTTCGCTGATCGGATCTTCCCCGAGAAAAAACTACTATCCGCCTGAGCGCTATCGCCTCATATCTTGTTCATGCGCTTCTTGCTACTCAACCTCATAGGATTGTTGCTCACGGGTCTTGGATCGCATGCTCTTGCCGAGCCATTGAATGAGATTCCTTTCAGCACCATGGATGGTAAGACAGCTTCACTTAAGGATTATGCAGGGAAGGTGGTGCTGGTAGTGAATGTCGCCTCGCAATGCGGAAACACTCCCCAGTATTCAGCTCTTGAGAAGCTCTATCGTGATCTCGCACCACGCGGATTTGTGATCCTTGGATTTCCCTGCAATGACTTCGGGGGACAGGAACCCGGAAGCAACGCCCAGATCATCAACTTCTGCACATCCAAATACGATGTGACTTTCCCTCTCATGGACAAGCTTCATGTCAAGGGTGCCGAACAGGCACCACTCTATGCTGCATTAACAGGACCTTCATCCAAATTTCCCGGAGATGTGAAGTGGAATTTTGGAAAGTTCCTGATCGGTCGCAATGGCCAGGTCTTGGTGCGTTTTGAACCGAGTGAGAAACCCGACGCGCCTCACATGCTTTCCGAGATCGATGCTGCCCTAAAGATGTCACAGTAGTTGATTAACCGAATGATCAATCCTTCCTTCGCATCACTTCCCCTTGAAGACTCAGCCACTGATATCATCGGCAAAGCCCAACGGGGACTCTCGCTTTCCAATGAGGCGCTTGCCCTGCGTGCAGGGATCTCGGTGGAAGATCTTCTCAATTTCAAGAGTGGCGGAAAGGATGCTGAACTGCTTCAGAGGGTGTCCAGAGTCCTCAGTCTGGGTGCGAGTTCACTGAACGATCTGGCAAAAGGCCTTTATGTCCCTGCAGTAGTAGATCCTCCCGAGGGACTCTTCTGCACGAGCACTCCCTTCCATGACATGATGGTGAATTCCTACGTTGTCTGGGATCCCGACACTCTCGATGCCGCATTCTTCGATACCGGGAGTGATGCCGAAGCGATGTTTGATTTTGCTTCAGCGTACGATCTGCAGGTCAGACAGATCTTTATCACCCACATCCACAGCGATCACATTCTGGATCTCGACCGGATGATCATCAAGACAGGTGCCCAGGCGCTGGTCTCTGCGCTGGAACCTCTCGAGGGGGCAGAGCCCTTCCAACCGGGTTCTGTTTTTTCTATCGGCCGCCTTAGGGTCTCAACCCGCAGGACCAGCGGCCATGCCACTGGGGGGATTACCTACGTGGTGGAGGGGCTCTCGAAGAGCCTTGCGATTGTTGGAGACGCTATGTTTGCAGGCTCCATGGGGGGGGGCATGGTAAGCTATGACGAGGCACTCCGGACCAACCGTCAGGAGATCCTCACACTGCCTGATGAGACGATTATCTGCCCAGGACATGGTCCCCTGACGACCGTCGGGGAACAAAAGAGGGCTAATCCTTTCTTTGCTGATTAGTCACAAATCAGCATTCCCAGGGCTGCGGCTCCCATGATGCCCGTGGCGATCCATCCGAGAATGATGATAGGACGGCTGGCCGTGTAGTCACCCATCACGGACTTCTTGGATGCCAGGATGATGATCACGGCCATCAGCGGGATGGCCGCCACACCATTGATCACAGCACTCCAGACAAGGGCCTCCATGGGACTGATTGGCGAATATTGGATGCCGAGAGCGCAGAGGACGCTGAGGATGATCACAGCGTAGAAGCCCCGCGCATCGCGCACCTTTCTTTCCAGCCCCCATTTCCATCCCATGGCCTCGGAGAGGGCGTATCCTGCCGATCCTGCAAGAACAGGAACTCCGATCAGGCCCACACCGAGGATGCCGATCGTAAAGAGGAGGAAAGCCGAATCCCCAGCAAGAGGGCGAAGGGCGGTGGCCGACTGAGCGGCGGTCTGGATGTCGTTGATGCCGGCGACATGGAGTGTCACCGCAGTTGCCAGGATGATGAAGTAGGCAGTTATATTCGAGTAGAACATCCCGCTCCAGGTATCCCATCGAATCCGACGCAGTTCCGAAGCTGCCGATGTGGGGTCGATAAGGAGGGGGCCGTTTGAGTGATTACGACTCATCTCCTCGACCTCCTCCGAGGCTTGCCAGAAGAACAGGTAGGGGCTGATCGTTGTTCCGAAGACAGCCACCACCATCGTGGCGGCTTGTGCGTTCGGGGTGAACGTTGGCCAGAGAGTGCGGAGTGCCACTTCATGCCATGGGACATGGACAGTGAAGAGCACCGCCGCATAGGCCAGCAGTGAGAGGGTAAGCCACTTCAGGTAAAAGACATAGCGATGGTAAGGTACGAACACCTGAAGCAGGAGCGTCACCACGACAAAGAACAGGGTCATCAGATGGGCGTTTATCCCAGTGACCAACTCTCCCACTTCGCCCATGGCAGCCACATCGGCGGCGATATTAAGAGTGTTTGCCACCAAGAGAAGAATGACCACTCCTTTGAGAATAATGGGAGGGAAAGCATCCTTGATGTTGGCTGCAAGGCCCCGTCCGGTGACCCTGCCAATAAGTCCACAGATGAACTGGATGGCAGCCATCAGCGGAAAAGCAAGAGGCATGGTCCAGAGCATATTCAGGCCGAACTCTGCCCCTGCCTGCGAATAGGTCACAACGCCGCTCGGATCGTCATCAGCCACGCCTGTGATCAGACCCGGGCCGAACTTTGAGACGGGGTGATCCTTGAGTTGTTTCCACACCTTCTGCCATCCATTCCTGCGCAGGGATTCACTCATGGTGGAAGGGCTTCTCGGCTTCCAACGCCCCAATAACTGAGTTGGCGTCGGTTCTTGCTCGTCATGGAGTCACCATAAACTCAAGGCATCTGCTGGAGGACCTTCAACAAACAAGCAAAGCGCTTATTTCTCATTTGAACTCAAAGGCTTCTTTTCAGACATCCAACATAAAGAATCTCTGAAAAGTGGAAGGTGACCCCCCCAAAAAAATCCCTAAGTATAGAGTAGCAAGGGCCTAAAAAAACCTCCCTAGGATAACGCAGCCTCGAGAATACCCCCCGATACCTCGCGGCTGCGTTATTTCTCCTAGGAGATTCATTTACCTTACGCCGATCTTATCGTGATGCACGGCATTCTTTGTTACGATTTTGACAGATTCCAGAGGCACGAGAAAACGGAACTTATGAATTCACTTAAAAAATCCACGGGTAATGCTTTTAAGGACTGCTAGGCTAGCGCGATGAGCCTCCAGAGTAGCGATGCAGCCTTCGAACTTGTCACTCTCAGGGGTGGTGGTCGCAGTATCCGCTCAAAGGCCCATGGGGAGACGATGCACATCGGTACTGACCCGCGCACAGAAGCTCATGAGCTTCATGTCGCCCAGCAGCGTCTGGCTGAGAGATTAAGGGATTGGCACCAAGCGGAACCTTTTGTTATCTGGGATGTAGGTCTCGGTCCTGCGGGAAATGCCATTACCGCAATCGAGGTCATCTGCGAGATGATCCATAACAAAACTCGTGAGAGTTTCACGTCCGTTGAGCTCCACAGTTACGAGATCTCGACCGAGGTCTTGGAGTTTGCCCTCAGACACGCTGGGGAGCTGGAATACTTGAACGGTTGGGAGGCCATTCTCCGTGAGTTGCTGGAAACAGGGAAAGCATCACCTGCTCCATCAATTGAGTGGCGACTCCATCGGGGAGATTTCTCCAGGCAGCCTCATGGTGCGCCAGCCCCTTCAGTCATTTTCTTCGATCCCTACTCACCGGCCCAGAACTCTGAGATGTGGAATCTCGAGACGTTCCGATCGATGTGGAAGGTCGTGAATACTCCAGGGGCTCCCGATTGCACGATGACAAACTATACCCGATCGACTTCCGTCCGCGTGACGATGCTGCTGGCAGGATGGTTTGTCGGCACAGGAGTCGCTACAGGTGAGAAGGAAGTCACGACCATCGCCGCTAACCGGTTGGATCTGCTCAAGGAGCCGCTCGACGACACCTGGCTGGCCCGTGTCCGTTCTTCCACGAACGCCGAGCCGATGCGTGGCCGTAATAATGAGCGGGGACCCATTTCACCTGAGGATTATGCCCGACTCATCGCTCATCCGCAGTTTCAATGATTCCCATAAGAATCACTGCCAGACATTGCGATCAAGATTCCTGTAACTGAGGGCTTCCCAAAGGTGATCTGGCGCAATGGAGTCGCTTCCCTCCAGGTCAGCGATGGTGCGGGCTACTTTCAGGTTACATCGGCATTCACTTTTGGGATCGCCGTAGAATCCACAGGGGCATGGGTTCATCGCTGTGACTAGCATGAAAGAACAAGGGAAGGTCATCGTTCCTGAAGCACGGGATATCGTTCCTTTGCCATCTTGAAGTGGTTTTTCTTATCAGCATCTTGATCTATGGAAATATTCTCTTCCTCAGTACTTCTGAGAATCAGTCACTTAAGTGGTGGGTAGGGTATATCCCTTCAGAAGTTCTTAGCAGGCAGGATGAAATCCCTAAGCCATTTGATTAGTCATTTCTAAGTGTTTCACCATCTAGCGAGAGACCATATCGAGCGTTAGAGTGGTTCTATGAAAACAACCTCCATGATCGGAATCACTAGTCTGGCTCTTACTCTTCTGCTTACTTCGTGTTTTTCATTGAGTACGACAAGGACGAGCACACCCGAGAGGACGACCACCATCACTCAGCAGACTCGGAGTTCAACTCAGTCTCCGACAACGACAACCACAACGCGGTCCACCACTTATTGAGTTCCTGATCCCTTAACAAGCCAACCCTAGAACCACTAAACATATGCTCTACACAATCGCCATAGTACTCCTTGTCCTCTGGGCACTCGGACTCGTCAGCGCCTACACACTGGGAGGTTTTATCCATATCCTGCTTGTTTTCGCCCTCGTGGTGCTCCTGATCCAGATCATCCAAGGACGTAAGATCCTCTAAGAGGGTATCATAAAAGTAACACTACAACTGAAACCCCCATCATTAAAAGGCTATGACTACAAAGAAGCATCATCCGGCATCGAAGAAAAGTGCCTCAAAGAAAGTGGTGCACAAGAAACGGGCGCTCCCAGCTAAGGTCAGCACCAAAGTTTCAACGAAATCGGCCATTCGTCATAATAAGATTGCCAAACAAGACCTTGTTTTTCTTGACGAGGCCGCTGCCCTGCTACAAGCAGGCATCAGAGAGAGTGCAAAAACGACGGCAAACTCCCGTATTGTTGTCAAAAAGAAGGCTCATCATCTGCTCGGCAAGGCCTCCAAAGAACTCTCGAAAGCGATTGAAGAGGGTGCCAAGTCCCTTCAGCAAATCGTCGCAAAAATCTAAGTACGGGGTGACGGGACTCTTGACTTGCCTACTGTGGAAAAAAATCCAATTGTTGATTGCGTCCATGAGAAAAGTCTCACTTAAAGCAATCTGGATATTTCTGATTTTGGTGGCTGGGGCATGCCGGATTGCGGGCAGCCAATATGAGCTTTGTCAGGACAATCCCGTTTGTGTTCAGGATCACGGAAAGCCAACACAATCCCATGGGGAACATGACTGCCCGAACGGCCATGTTTGTGGCTGCGGTCATTCCTTTGTGATTGAGGCCCCCTCAATTGATGGGGGGCTCGGCATTTTGCAGAAATCAACTGTCGTGTATTGGGATTTGGCAGCTTCCTGTTACGAAGAGCCATACAGGAAAATCGATTATCCTCCGCAGCTAGCGTGAGGAATCGGGGGCGTCGTGTGCCCTCATTCAAAAAGATAGCCCCTTAACGGGGCTTGCCGCATTCCAAAATGTAGGAATGCGGGTTTCACGTCCTCTTGGGACGCCTTGGTCATTCAATCAAATCCATCCTTATGCTCTTCCATCAAAAATTCATTCTTACCCTTCGTTTGGTCCTACTATCCGGCCTGCTTTCTTCAGCTTGCCTGCTGATGTCCTGTGCCTCGGTCAATGCATTGCTTGTTCATAAACCCTCGCCTCTGCCTTTACGACTGATTGATACACCGGATTCCCGCTTCGTCTCGGTGCATGCCTACGAGGCATCTGGAAAATTAAGGGTCAGTGGAGCGGTTTATGGTTCCAAGACAAAACTAGGACACATCGATTTTGAATTGCTCGATCGGAATGGAGGGATCGTGAGTAGTTCAAAAATCTACATCTATCCCTCCTATCGACTGATCGCAGGCCCGGATAATTCCTACTTTGCAAGCAGCTTTTCGTTGGATGTAGCCGCAAAAGCAACAGAGATCCGTATTGTGTTTCACCGCATATCCCACAGTTCCAAAACGCAATAGTTATGATGAACATCAGGATCAGATCGAGGGGGCACCTAGGTCGTCTGGCGATTGCCTTCATTCTTCTTGGGGATATCTCCACCGCAAAGACTCTCGACACCTCCAGCATCGATGAGTTGGTGGCTATGGGGTTGGCCCAGAATGCGGAGTTGCAATCTTATGAAGCAGCTGTTGCGGAAGTGAAGGGGCGGCGAAAGCAGGCCAACTACTTCCAGAATCCCAATCTGGCTTTCGGTATCGGTGGAAGGGAGGTCAGGGATAACCAGAATGTCATCCAGGGAAGTGGTGTGACACTCAATGCCGCACTCCTCCAACCCTTCCAATTCCCGGGTAAGGGAACGCTCAAGAAGGCAATCGCCAACAAGAACATCGAAATAGCCGAACTGGGTCTTGCCCAGTTTCGCCTCGCTCTTGCATCCCAGATCAAGGCCCTAGGATACGAGTATCTTGCGGCAAGCACTGAAGCGGATGCAGCGGAGTCCGTATTCAAGCAGACAAATGAGATGCTCACGCAGATCGGGGCCCAGAGTAGCTTCGGAGGAAAGAAGCAAATCGAGAATCGGTTGATTCAGGCCAGTCTGGTCGAACTGGGTTCACAGATACGACAAGCCTCCCAGAAAAAGGAAGAGATCCGAACTCGTCTCAACGCGTTGCTGGGTCGTCCGCAGGCGCTTCCTCTCAAAATCTCCACGCCGCTTCTTCCGCCGAAGGCTGCCTTGAATGATTCCAAGCTGATTATCGATGCGCAAAATGACAATCCACTGCTCCGGATTCGGAAGAGTGAACTAGAAAGATCAGTCAAGGAGCTCTCGGCAACCAGATTGGACATAGCCCCCGATTTTGCGATCGGGCCTTACCTCTCGGTCGATAATGCCGGAAGCCTGGAGAGAAATCTGGGTGGAGCCATTACGGCAAACATTCCCGTCTGGGACTGGAACCTTGGAAACATCGAGAGCGCAAAGGCACGCAAGAGTCAGGCCGAGGCTCTCAGGGAAAAGGGGGAACGTGATGTGGAGGCCCAGATGCTGGCACTCATCAGGACTTACTCACTGATTCAAAGGCAGATCTCCCAGATCTCACCCGACGCCTTGCCGAACATCCAGAGCACTTCGATACAGGCCAAAGTCGAGTATCTGAATGCAACCATAGGCGCGCAGCTCTACCTCGATGCCCAGTCCTTGTTTCTAAACACTCTTCAAAAATCGAATCAGGCGACAGTCGATGCATGGAGGACACTCCTAGATCTGAACATTCTCACCGGAGGGCACCTGGAGAAGAGTCCCGCCAAAAAGTCATGAGCAGGAACCCATCTCTGCTTCTTTGTCTTGGTCTCTCTGTGTGGCTGATGGGCTGCACGGTCGAAAAGCCATCCACCAAAAAGGAAGGATCACCCGAGGCTTCTGAAACGGATCCGAAGGAACAAAGCGTGTCCTATGAGGAGGAAAAGGGACTCCTTCTTAAACCCAAGACAGCAGAAGCGATCGGTCTCCAGTTTGCCAGTGTAAGCGAACAGCCTCTCTCGAGCAGCGTTGAGCTAGAGGCTCAGGTATATCTGGCCGCAGGGGATGCAATGCCTGCGCACAACCTGAATCAGCGGAGTGCCTATGCCTCTGCTGTGATCGATGCGAATCAGGCAAAACAGTTGAATGTCGGTGACCGTGTCACCCTGACGAAGGGGAAGGATGAACTCTCTGGAAGGCTAACCAAAATCTCCTCGTATCCTAGTGGGGGCGGGCATCAGACAAGTCTCACTCTTGAGATTGCTGATCCCAAGAGTCTCCTTCATGTGGGGGAGTTTATCCATGTTGCGGTGATCGGTCCTCTCGCTAAAAAGCCGACGTTGAGTATCCCCAAGGTGGCGCTTCTCGAAACCATTACGGGCAATTTCGTTTTTGTGGAGAGGGAAGGGCACCTTTTGAAAATCCCCGTCGTAGCGGGAACCGTTGCCGGCGACTCGGTGGAAATCACCGAAGGGCTCACCGTTGGTGACAAGGTGGTCTTGGCACCAGTGGAACTCATTTACCTCACGGAACTCAGACTGACAAAAGGAGGCGGCCACGCCGATTGATCCATGATCAAAAAACTCATTACAGCCTCCTTGCGACAAAGGGGCATTGTTATCATGGGCGGCATCGCCCTGCTGTGTGCCGGCCTTTGGTCCGCTACACGCCTGCCGATTGATGCCGTTCCTGACATCACCAATACCCAGGTGCAGATCAATTCAGAGGTCAAAGGGTTGGCACCCGAAGAGATCGAAAAGCTCGTCAGTTATCCCCTAGAGATGGTCATGTTTGGGATACCCCGTCTGACGGAACTGCGTTCGCTTTCAAAGACTGGCCTCTCCCAACTCACTCTCGTCTTCGAGGATGGTACTGATATCTACAGGGCTCGTCAGTTGATCAGCGAGCGATTGCAGAATGCAAACGAGAGCCTTCCTCCGGGCATTACCCCCAAGATTGCGCCCATCACCACCGGTCTGGGAGAGATCTATTATTACGGTGTCGACTACGCCGAGGGATACAAGGGAGCGGACAAGCAGGTATCCCGAACCGAGCAGTTGATGGAGCTCAAGCTTGTTCACGATTTTATTGTGAAACCTGAACTGCGGAGTGTTCCCGGGATAGCCGAGGTCAATGCTTCCGGTGGCTATGAGAAGCAAATCGTCGTGCTTCCAAGCCCCCAGAGGCTTGCGGTACTTGGAATAACTTTCAATGAACTGGCCCATGTCATCGGTGAGAATGTTGAGAATGCAGGGGGTGGAAGCATCCAAGTCGGAGGAGAGCAGATTGCCGTCCGGAGTAACGGCAGGGTCCGTTCTGTCGAGGAGATAGGAGAGTTACCTGTTCGCTTTCGTCCGGGAATAGAGCCTCTGCGTGTGAAGGACATTGCTGAAGTTGCCGTTGGCACGAATATCCGAACTGGGTCAGCCACCCACAATGGCAAGGAATCCGTCCTCGGGTCAGCCCTCATGATGGCCGGAGAGAACAGCAGGGTTGTGGCTGATCGTGTTTCTGAACGCCTTGAGCAAATACGTAAAAAGCTTCCTCCAGGGATAGAAATCACAACGGTCTACGATAGGAAGGATCTCGTGAAGACGACGATTGCTACCGTGGAGAAAAACCTCTTTGAGGGGGCGATTCTCGTCATGGTGGTACTTCTCCTACTCCTCGGTAATTGGCGTGCCGCCCTGATTGTTTCACTGGCCATTCCCCTCTCGTTTCTGTTCGCCACGATGGGGATGTTGGCAACCGGTGTCTCCGGCAACCTGATGAGTCTCGGGGCGGTCGATTTTGGGCTCATCATTGATGGTGCTGTGGTCATGGTTGAGAACATCGTCCGGAGAATCGGGGTCAGGCAGCATGCGCTGGGACGGACCCTCACCATGGTGGAGCAAGTCCGCACGGTGCGTTCTGCCGCGAACGATGTGAGCAAGCCCACCTTCTTTGGCGTACTGATCATCACTATTGTTTACATCCCGCTCCTTTCCCTCACGGGTGTGGAAGGGAAAATGTTCAAGCCGATGGCTTTCACGGTGATCTATGCCTTGGTTGGTTCCTTGCTTCTTTCCCTCACTCTCATGCCTGTTCTTTGCACCTTCCTGCTCAGGGGCAAGGTGAGCGAGGAGGATAATGTTCTGATTAAACGACTTAAGGGGTTCTACCAAGCCTCCCTCCTTGAGGCCATTAACCACCGATGGAAGGTGATCGCGAGTGTGGTTCTGCTGTTTGCCCTCTCTGCATGGGTCTTTAGCCGGATGGGAGCCGAGTTCATCCCCCAACTGGATGAAGGATCCCTTTCTTCCCAGATGATTCGGGCTAACAGCATCTCCCTTGATGCCTCCGTTGAGATGCAGGAACGAGCAGAGAAACTCCTGCTTCAGAAATTCCCTGGGATCACCGGAACCTTCTCGCGGATCGGCACCTCGGAGGTCGCAACGGACCCCATGGGGGTAAATGCTTCGGACACGTACATCTTCTACAAGCCTTTTGATCAGTGGCCCAAGGTGGATGGGAAAGTCATGACGAAAGACCAGCTCTCCAACCTTATCAGCGAGGAGTTGGAACGCTCCTCTCCCGGGCAGGCTGCCCTTTTCTCCCAACCTATCGAGATGCGATTCAATGAAATCCTCGAAGGGGTCCGGGCTGATGTGGCTGTGAAAGTCTTTGGGGATGATCTTGAGGAACTCGAACGACTGGCGACTGAAGTCCGCGAGATTCTGGAGAAGGTTCCCGGAGCAGCGGAGGTTGAAGTCGATGCCATGGGTAAGGCGCCTCTTCTGGAAATCTCGCCCAATAGAAAGGCCATGGGACGCTTTGGTGTTCAGTCTGACGAGATCAATGCTGCCGTGAGGGGGGCTCTTGCCGGGGGTAATCCCGGGGTCATGATCGACGGGAACAGACGCTATCCGATCATGGTGCGGATGCCAGAGAACCTGCGCTCCAAAATCCAAGAAATCCGCAGGATCCCGTTGCGAACTGCCGACGGAGGGCTTGTCACGCTTGCCGATGTTGCGGACATCAACACCCTTGAAAAGGTAAACAGTATCTCCCGTGAAATGGGGCAGCGGCGTCTCGCCATCATGATCAATCTTCGTGGGCGGGATGTGGAGAGCTTTGTCCATCAGGCTCAACAAAAAATCCACGAACAGGTGAGCATACCCTCCGGCTACAGCATCGAGTTCGGAGGGCAGTTCAAGAATCTGCAGCAGGCTAGGCTGCGCTTGATGCTGATCGTCCCTGCGGCACTACTGATAGTTTTCCTCCTGATCTTCACCGCCTTTGGAAGCCTTCGGCAGGCGTTCATGATCTACTCGGGCATTCCTTTGGCGATCACTGGTGGGGTTTTCGCTATCTGGCTCCGAGGTATGCCATTCAGCATTAGTGCGGCTGTCGGGTTTATTGCCCTCTCCGGGGTCGCCGTCCTCAACGGCCTCATGCTGATCTCCTACTACAATCAGTTGAGGGATCAGGGTAAATCCCTGATGGATGCCGTGATCGAAGGATCACTGACACGTCTGCGCCCAGTCATGATGACCGCCATGGTTGCCAGTCTTGGATTTGTGCCCATGGCTCTCGGCAGTGGAGCTGGAGCAGAGGTCCAAAGGCCTCTGGCTACCGTTGTGATCGGGGGAATCATCACCTCCACCCTCCTGACATTGATCGTCTTGCCGCTCATTTACCTGATGGTGGAGCGTCGCTTTGGACAGCGAAGCTGATCGTCCTATCCCATTCAGATTATTTCTTAGCCTAAGATCTTCCGGTCGAGATTTCGGTAGCTGAGGGCTTCCAGAAGGTGATCGGGGTAGATTGAGTCACTTCCAGCTAGGTCGGCGATGGTACGTGCTACTTTCAGGATCCGGTCGTAGGCCCGGGCGCTGAAATTGAGATCAGCCATGGCATTTTTGAGGAGTTCATTGCCTCTATCATCAAGACGGCAATGTTCTTTAATCTGCCCATGACTCATCCGAGCGTTGCAGGTGACTTTCTTTACTCTTCGTGACTTGGTGAGGCGTTTTTGTTGGATTTCACGTGCTATGACAACCCTATCCCTGATTGTCGAAGAATATTCAGCAGGAGTAGTGTCCGAGAGATCTTTGTACTCAACTGCCGGTGCTTCCACGTGGAGATCAATACGATCGAGGAGGGGGCCGGAGATCTTCTGACGGTAGCGTTCAACCAGTCCTGGAGAGCATCTGCAGTCCCTTTTCGGATCGCCGTAATAGCCGCAGGGGCAGGGGTTCATGGCCGCTACGAGCATGAATTCACATGGAAAACTCATTGTTCCACGGGCTCGTGTTATAACTACAGACCCTGATTCTAGCGGCTGCCGAAGCACTTCTAATGTGGAGCGATGAAACTCCGGAAGCTCATCAAGGAAAAGCACGCCGTGATGGGCCAGACTGACTTCCCCTGGGGTTATGTTGCTTGTACCCCCGAGCAGGCCGATATCCGATATTGTGTGATGGGGATCGCGGAAGGGACGGTTATGGATAATAGCCTCGCCCTGTGCGAGAAGCCCGCAGACGGAGTGAATCTTGGTTGTGTCGATGGACTCCTCGATTGACATTGGCGGCATGACAGTGGGTATGCGCTTTGCGAGCATCGACTTGCCAGATCCGGGTGGACCGAGAAGCAGCAGATTGTGGCCTCCTGCCACGGCAACCTCGATCGCACGCTTCACTTGGTGCTGTCCCTTGACCTCAGAGAAATCGACCTCAAAGGACTGATCCTGTGGACTCTGCTCCATGACATCGTTGACGAACGGTTTGAGTTCCGAAGCTTTGCTCAAAAACTCGTAAGCCTCACGGAGGTTTTTCACTCCATAAACTTCGATTCCCTGAACAACGGAAGCCTCCCTCACATTTGCAAGAGGAAGAATGACCGCTTTGCGCCCGCGTGCCCGGGCTTCCAGCGTGAGCGGCAGGGCTCCCTTGATAGGGCGCACTTCACCGGTCAGTGCGAGTTCTCCGGCGACGGAGCAGCGGGAGAGTCTAACCAGATCCTCCTCTCGATCCGTGGCTATCATGCCGATGGCGATCGGGAGGTCGAAGCTCGGTCCCTGCTTCCTGATGTCAGCCGGGGCGAGATTCACCGTCGTGCGTTTACGGGGCCACCGATAACCACTGTTCGTCAGTGCTGCGATCACTCGGTCCTTGCTTTCCTTAACCGCCGCGTCTGGGAGGCCTACCACAATGATCGATGGCTCGCCTGGCCCCGTGTTGACTTCGATTTCGATTTCAGTCGCATCGATGCCGACCACTGCTGCGGAAAAAACACGGGTTATCATGATGGACTTAAAGAAAACAAATCACACATGACTTGCACCTTGTAAACAAGGGGATGCGAATTATGAAAAGATTTCGAACGCACATGCTGAAGGGTTTGTCAAACAAACAGAAGAAAACACCCCTAAAATATATCATGAACTACGAAGACTCAGATTCCGGATTCCAACTCTACCTGCGCCAGATTGCCCAGTACCCCTTGCTAACGTCTGCTCAGGAAATCACCCTTGCTGCAAAGATCAAGAAAGGAGACAAGGCTGCCGCTGAAGAAATGATCCGAGGCAATCTTCGTCTCGTGGTGAAGATCGCTCGAGACTACTCAAATCTTGGCCTGCCTCTTCTCGATCTGATCTCCGAGGGGAATATCGGCTTGATGAAAGCTGTCGAGCGCTTCGATCCCGCAAAGGGAGGCAAGCTCTCCACCTATGGATCCTGGTGGATCAAGCAGTCGATCAAGCGGGCCCTTGCGAATCAGGGCAAGACAATCCGTCTTCCCGTCCATCTGGTCGACAAGATCGCTAAGATCCGCCGCGTTGGTGCCGGACTCAGCGATGAGCTGGGACGTGAAGCCACGGACGAGGAGATCGCTGAGGAGGTAGGCATGGATGCCGGCAAAGTCACCCTGCTGAAGCAGGCGGCAATCCGTCCAGCGTCGCTCGATGCACCGCTCGGTGATGAAGACTCCACGGAGTTTGGTGAGATGGTCGGCGATGTTGCTGCGATCGATCCCTTTGAGAACCTGAGCGATAAGAATATGCAGATGGAGGTCGGGGATCTGATCACTCAGTTGGATGAACGCGAGCGCAAGATCATCAACGCCCGATTTGGCCTGGACGGAACCGATCCGATCACACTGGAGGAAGTCGGTGTGAAATTCGGGGTTACTCGTGAACGGATCCGCCAGCTCCAAAATATCGCTCTGAGCAAAATGCGTAAGGCCTTGGCAAAACGTGAACGGGTGACTCCTGAGCATTATCTGGCCCAAGCTGCCTAGCCCTAAGCATTCCAAGGATCCGTCAATTTCCCTCCCCCAAACGATGGAGCAACCCGCCATGACGATGGCGGGTTGACTCGTTTCGGACAGCCATGCCGAGTGCTTTCTTCTGACCCACCAAGACGACCATCCTTTTTCCTCGGGTTACGCCTGTGTAGAGCAGGTTTCTCTGGAGCAGGAGGTACTGCTGCATCGCTAGGGGAATAACTACTACCGGAAATTCCGAACCCTGGCTTTTGTGGATGGTGATGGCATAAGCCAGCTCCAGTTCGTCGAGCTCATTGAACTCATAGGACATCTCCCGTTTGCCAAAACGAACGAGCACCTGCTTCTCTTCTTTGTCCATGGAGAGGATGCGGCCGATGTCGCCGTTGAAGACTTCCTTATCGTAGTTGTTGGAGGTCTGAATGACCTTGTCGCCCACCCGGAAGAGATTGCCGTAAGCTTGGCATTCATCCCGATAGTCGCTTTTAGGATTCAGGGCGGACTGGAGGCGCAGGTTGAGCTCCCTGATCCCCAGGCTGCCGCGATGCATCGGACTCAGGATCTGAATCCCCTCGATCGGATCGACTCCGAGATGCTTCGGCAGGCGGTCGCGAACCATCGAGACCAGAGTCGTGGCGCATTCCTCCGGATCTTCCCGGTCGATGAAGACAAAGTCAGAATCCTTCGGTGCCTCGATGATGTCGGGGATCTCACCGCGATTAATTGCATGGGCGCCGCTGATGATGCGGCTGTCGCCGGCCTGACGGAAAATCTCCTTCAGATGGACGACCGGGATCATGCCGCTCCGGATGATGTCCCCTAGGACAAGTCCGGGACCGACACTCGGCAGTTGGTCGGCATCGCCGACGAGAATCAGGCGAGCTTTTCGTGGAAGAGCGTCCAAGAGTCGGCTCATCAGGGGGACATCAACCATGGAAACCTCATCGATGACGACAACATCGCCTTCCAAGGGGTTCGCTGCATTCCTCTGAAAGCCGCCTCGTGCCGGCTGAAATTCCAGCAATCGATGGAGCGTTGATGCCTCCAGTCCTGTGGCTTCCGCCATCCGCTGAGCGGCCCGACCTGTGGGAGCGGCAAGGATGCACTTGAGTTTCTTAGCGGTTAGAATCTTCAGGAGTGACTGCACCAGGGTGGTCTTGCCAACGCCCGGTCCCCCCGTGATGACCACGGCACGGCTTCGCAGGGCGATCTTGAGTGCCTCGTGCTGGCTGGGGGAGAGCTTGCGCCCGGTCTTTTCCTCCACCCATGGGATCGCTTTCTCCACATCGATCAATGGCTCCGGCTCTTTGGCTCCCGCGAGACGCTTGAGTTGCCGGGAAATCCGTTCCTCAGCATCGCGAAGTAAGGGTAGGAAAATCATCTCTTCCCCTTGGATTCTTTCGGAGATGATCCGTTCGTCTTTAAGATGGCGCTCGAAAGCCTGTGTGACAACCTGTTCATCGACCTCCAAAAGCCGGGTGGCTCCCTCCAGCAGTTCACGACGTGGTAGGGCGCAATGCCCCTCGGTCATGGCCTGATCGAGCAGATGCTCCAGAGCAGCCCGCGCCCTAAGCAGAGAGTCGGCTCCCAGTCCCAGCTTCTCGGCCACGTTATCGGCGGAGTGAAATCCGATCCCGTGAATGTCACGGGCAAGACGGTAGGGGTCGGAGCGGATCATCTCGATCGCCTCGACTCCATAGGATTTGTAGATGCGGACGGCGCGATTCGTCCCAAGCCCATGGGCATGGAGAAAGAGCATGATCTCTCGGACAACTTTCTGTTCAGCCCATGCCTCCTTGATCCGCTGACGACGTTCGGTGCCTATTCCCTCCACCTCCTGCAGACGCTTCGACTGGTTCTCGATGATGTCGAAGACTTTCTCCCCGAATTTCTTAACCAGCTTCGTGGCATAGACCGGACCGATTCCCTTGATCATGCCGCTCCCGAGGTATTTCTCTATTCCCTCGAGCGATGTGGGCGGCTGGGTCTTCAGGGTGTGAGACTTCAGTTGGATGCCATGATCGCGGTCCTTCTCCCAGGTGCCTTGGGCTGTGATCCACTCCCCGGGTGCCACCGAGGGGAGGGAACCGAGAACAGCCACGGGTTCCTTGCGACCCTGCACCTTGACCTTGAGGATGCAGAACCCGGTCTCTTCATTGTGGAAGGTGACACGTTCCACCTGACCGTTCAGGGCATCGTCGGGTCCGCCGGGCACCGGTTCATTATCCAGCTTCTTACGGAAGGGGCGTCGTCGGTTCATCGAATCTTCTTGAAGGGATGGGTATTTGGGGGATTTTGGGAACTTCGATGAACGTACTCAAAACAGCGCTTCTGATATCTCTAATTCTTCTTTCGGCATGGGGCTGCATTCAAGCTGTCGATTCGCAGGTCGTCGAAAACGGCTACGGAATCGTCCGCGGCCCTGGTTACGCCTTCACCCTCAAGGCCCCCAGTGGATGGGTCATCGATGCGGTGAGCGGCGTGGAGCAGGGGCTTCCCGCGGTTTTCTACCCGAGAGGTGCCACTTGGTCCGAGAGTCCCGCCGTGGCTTATGCCCGGGCGCGTCCTAAGACGAAGGATGTGTTGACCATTGAGGAGACAGTGCAGGCCGCAGTGGCTGCCCTCCGCGCTCAGGGCAATCCCGACGACAACGCCACGTTCTTGAAAACGATCAAGACGGAGGATGGAAAGGGGGGAGTACTCTACCGGTCCAGTGGCTCCAAGACAGGGGACATCGAGGCCACCTCCTACTTCATGGAGAAGCGGACGATCGACTTCGTCACCCTGAGT